>Ga0129310_1002932_pt1 | contig 11682 bp, 6 predicted proteins | sample Go1ome_2_FD_94433 | JGI IMG/M metagenome (GOLD analysis project Ga0129310, IMG submission 94433) | Western lowland gorrila individual fecal microbial communities from Wisconsin, USA - Go1022A metagenome | ecosystem: Host-associated > Mammals > Digestive system > Large intestine > Fecal | place...
AGCGAGAGCGGGTTTTCGTGGGTACTATCTCTGATGTGGCTATTAAGTACAGTAAAGGCAGAATGATTCGGCAACAGCCGGAGGGGCATGACACTTTTGCGTCGGGAGACTCCTGCTTTTGCGCAGCAAAAGTGGCCCCGGTGGCACTCTTTATCATTACGGCCTCTGTGAATTGGCTCAGCGACAAGCGGTATTACTGCGTAAGGATAAATCATCAGATAGGGCCATTAAGTCGGACAGAGCAAAAGTCGTTATGACCGCAGGCTGTATTTCGAGAATTTTTGACATTCCGAATTATATTTACAACTCTAGAGAGGTGACTCGATAAATCAGAATTTCCCCCCATTAAAATATTGTAGCGCAAGCAGAACATACTATGTTATTTGACTGAAATAAACGAACATTTCGTTCTTGTGTTGAATCGATATTTAGGTTATAATAAGAACATATCATATAAAAATGCGTTGTAATAATACAAAAGGAGGGGTAGATTTATGGATGCATTGCTGTTATCGCGATGGCAGTTTGCCATTACCACCGTATATCATTTTCTATTTGTTCCAATTACGCTGGGATTATCCATCTTCGTGGCGTTGCTGGAAACATGTTATGTTCGTACGAAACGTCCTGCTTGGAAGGAAACCAGTCGCAAGCTGGTACGCTTTTTTGGCACTCTTTTCATTATTAATTTCTCTATGGGTGTAGTAACTGGTATTGTGCAGGAATTTCATTTTGGCATGAACTGGTCAGAATATGCTCGCTTCATGGGAGATATTTTTGGCGCCCCACTGGCTTTAGAAGCACTGACCGCATTTTTCTTGGAATCCACCTTTATTGGTATTTGGATTTTTGGCTGGGACAAGCTGTCCGAAAAAGCCCATTGTATCTGTATTTGGATAGTGGCGTTTGCCAGCAACCTTTCGGCATTTTGGATTCTAGTGGCCAATTCCTTTATGCAGCATCCAGTAGGCTATGCTATTAGCAACGGTCGGGCAGAAATGACAGATTTTCTGGCTTTAATTACCAATCCCTATGTTATAGGCGAATATTCACATACTTTGTTTTCGGCTATTGCAACGGCAGGCTTCCTTGTAATAGCTGTTTCAGCCTGGAAAATTCTCCATGATGAGGTGTCCCGTCAGGCCTTTACTCAAACACTGAAAGCTGGTGGCATCTTTATGCTATTAGGTCTGTTTGCAGCTATGGGCAGTGGTCATATGCATACCCAGTATCTGGCCCAGGCCAATCCTATGAAGTTATCTTCCTTTGAAGCACTCTGGGAAACTGAGGATCCTGCTCCTTTTGCCATTATAGCTGATATCAACGAAGTAGAGCATAAGAACGATATGGAGATAACCATTCCAGCTATGTTTTCCATGATGCTGTACAATGAGCCATCAGGCGTTGTAACTGGTATTAATCAGCTGCAGGAGGAATATGCTGCCCAGTACGGTCCTGGGGAATATCGCCCTGATGTGACAGGTATGTTCTGGAGCTTCCGTATTATGATTGGCTTAGGTGGGCTTATGTTGCTCTTAGCATTTGTGGCGGCCTACCTGGGTTGGAAGAAGTGTCCTATGAATTTTCCTATATTTTTGAAGCTTTTGCCGTGGCTGCTGCCATTGCCATTTATCACTAACAGCGTTGGCTGGTATATTGCAGAAGGTGGACGTCAGCCTTGGATTGTCTTTGGTCTCCAAAAAACTAGCGAGGCTGTTTCGCCAAATCTGACCAGTTCTGATGTGTGGTTGACCATGGTAGGCTTTACCCTTATCTATCTGGTTTTGGCTATAGCAGCCCTTTGGATTGCTGTGGGCTTTATAAAGAAAACCCACATTGCCTTTGACGAAGGGAGGAAAGCATGATGGACCTCACTGTTATTTGGTTTATTCTCATAGTTGTACTCTTTACAGGCTTCTTTATTCTGGAAGGCTTTGATTATGGTGTGGGAGGGCTTATGCCTTTCCTATCTGATGACACCAAGGAACGGGGGGAGATTCTTCGTACGATTACTCCGGTGTGGGATGGTAATGAGGTATGGATGATTACTGCCGGTGGTGCCATGTTTGCAGCTTTTCCTCATGTTTATGCTACCATGTTCTCAGCCTTTTATTTGGCTCTGTTTCTGATGCTGGTGGCACTGATTTTGAGAGGTGTAGCCTTTGATCTGCGAGGTCGTCATGAATCTGTTGGCTGGCAGAAATTTTGGGATGGGGCTATTTGCTTCGGCAGTGTGGTTCCTGCCTTTCTTTGGGGTGTAGCGGTTACGGATTTGATTGCGGGCATACCCATCAATGAAAAAATGATTTATACAGGGGGCTTCTTTGACCTGTTAAGCCCATATTCTATTATAGGGGGACTGGCTTTCCTGTTTGTTTTCCTCTATCATGGTGCTTCCTTCCTGACCTTGCGTCTAGCTAGAGAAAAGCTGATTGGACGTTGTCAGAGCATGGCTATGAAGGTTGGCGGTTTAGCCACTATCTTCTTTGTGGCTTGCATGGGATTGACTATGCAGTATACAGATTTGTTTACCAAGCCTGTGGCGGCTGTGGCACTTTGTGGTGCAGCTGTATTTTTCCTTGTAGCCCTTGGCAGCATGAAAAAAGGCAATGGCAAGGCTAGCTTTTGCCTGACTACCTTGGCTATAGCAGCTACTACAGTAGCTTTCTTTGCGGGACTTTTCCCAAGATTGATGGTTTCCAGCCTCAATCCTGCCTATAGTCTGACCATTACCAATGCTTCCTCAAGCCCATATACTCTGTCTATTATGACGGTGGCAGCTGGTATATTTGTACCTATTGTTCTGATTTATCAGGCATGGAGTTATTATATTTTCCGTAAGCGTGTTACTCCTAAGGACGCTGAAGAACATTATTGATACAACGAGATATGAAAAAATGCTTCTTCTTCCAGACAATGGTTCACAACAAAGCTATTCTTGCTGGCTATGCCCTGTGTGAAACGGGGCGGGTTCTGCTGATTGCAGCGGCTGCCTTTTGGGCAGCTATAGTAGTGAATGATGTATTTTTGCAGGAAATGGCACCAAGTGAAACGGCACCAGTTTTATTGATGGCAGCACCGTCTTTGCTGGTGCTGTTTCTTGTACTTATTTTTTTGTATTTACTAGGCTTTCTGCTGAACTATCAGCAGCAGGTGCTTTCCTATAAGTCCCGCAGTTTGGTAAGGGAAAAGCTGCATGAAAAAATTTTGTCGCCCATATATATAAAGGGGCAGGCAGGGAGCGAATCTACACAGATGAATAATCTCCTGCCTCTGGCTCTGGAACAGGTAGATGCATTGGATTTATGGTTCACCAAAGTTATGCCGGTAATTTTTGGGTTGGCTATTCACCTGCCTATTTTGCTGATTATTTCGGCTGGAACCGATCCGATGACTGGATTGCTGATGCTGATTACCCTGCCTATTGCCCCCTTTCTTCTTTATCTTATAGGTCGTGTAAGCCGTGATGCCAGCGAAAGAGAATGGCAGAAGCTAACAGAGCTTTCTGCCGGCTTTGCAGAGCTTTTGCATACACTGCCTACTGTTAAGCTTTTCCGCCAGGAGAGGAGATTGACAGAGACGGTGGCCAGCCTTAGTGAGAATTTTGCTCAGGCTGCCTTGCGGGTGCTGCAAATTACCTTTGTTTCAGCTTTTGCTTTGGAGTTGATAACCACTCTATCTATAGCTATTGTGGCTGTGAGTATAGGTTTACGGCTGTTATATGGGCAGTTGACATTTTTTACGGCCTTTTTTGTCCTGTTGGTGCTACCGGAATTCTATCAGCCACTGCGACAGGCAGGGACAGCTTTTCATGGAGGTATGACTGCCTATACAGCGGAAAAGTCTCTAGCAGAATTTTTGCATTCCAGAGAAGCTAAGGCAGGGGCTAATACGGCAAGTGCATTGGCTAAGGAAGAGGGAGGAATAATAGGCCAGCATATAAGCTTTAGCTATGGGGCAGGAGCTTTGCCAGTATTGTTGGATAGAAACTTTGTAGTACCTGAGCAGCAAATTACCGTAATCCGGGGAAGCAGCGGCAGCGGCAAAACAACTCTTTTGCGACTTTGTGGAGGATTACTTTCCCCTACGAAAGGTATCTTAAGAAGGTCTAGGGTTCCTTTAAGCTACGTGCCTCAGGAGCCTCATCTATTCAATGGCACGTTGGCAGAAAATATTACCTTGGTATTTGCGACTGATTCCTATAGTGCAGAGGAGCAGGCCAAAATACGTCAAGCCTTGGAGAAAGTTCAATTGCTTGCTTGGGCAGAGCAGCTGCCTCAGGGCATGATGACTCTTTTGGGAGAAGGGGGACAGAATTTGTCTCAGGGTCAGCGAAAGCGTTTGGGCTTGGCTAGAGCCATTTATCAGCAACGGGATTTGATCTTGTTGGATGAGCCTACGGCAGCCCTTGATACCGCTACCAGAGCTGAAATCATAAAGGTACTGTGGGAGTTGGCTCAAGGGAGAACCTTGCTTTTGGTTAGCCATGATGAGGATTTGCTGGCTCTAGCGGATAATATTATTTTGCTAGAGCCAGTGGAACAAAATTTAGAGGTGCAGATTGCAACTGAAGAGGAGGTAGTTTTATGAGATTGCTCCATTTACTGTCTCTGGTATCTCCTTGGGAATTACTGCTGGCAAGCTTGGTAAGCCTTGGGGCGGCAGCGGCAGGTATTTGCTTGTTGGGCTCCTCTGCTTGGCTGATTGCCTCTGCGGCTTTATTGCCTCCTCTTTCCGCCTTGGCATTAGGTATCACCGGGGTTCGCGCCTGTGGTATTTTTCGTGCCGTATTTCGTTACGGGGAAAGGTATATTTCTCACCGCCTTGCTTTTCATGGCTTAACCAAGATACGTGTAAGTCTTTATAAAAAAGCTGCGCTAATGCTGCCCTTGCGTAAGGGAATGGCCAAACAGGGAGAATTGCTGCATGATTTGTTGGCTGGAGCTGACGAGCTAAGGGACTTTTTTGTGCGGGGGATGTTGCCACCGGTGACAGCAGGTATTTTGACGATTTGTATTACTTATTGGTTAGATAGGCATACGGATTTATTTTGGCTTCTGCCCTTATTATTTATTTTACGCCTAGGAATTCCCTTCCTTATTTGGCAGAAAAGTCATCCTGATAGCAGACAGCTGGATGGTGCTTATCGCAGTGCCTTAATGGATATGGGAGCTGGGCTGGATGAATTGTATTTGGCAGGCACAGCTTCGGCCCGTGGTATTCTCAGACAGGCGGCAGAAGAGAAGCTGCAGGGGGATAAAAAGGCTCGTCTCGTTAATGATAAAGGGGATACCTTGCTCAATATATTGGATGCTTTTGTAGTGATATTGCTTATGGCCAGTATGATTCCCGCTGTGGCATTAGGCGATCTTTCAGGTATTGATTTTGCAGTATATTTTTTGGTATTACAGACTCTTTTGTTGGAATTTCGCATGTTACCAGAAGCTATGCGTCAGATACAGCGCAGTAATAGGGCAGCTTGTTCCCTTTTGCCTTCTTGGGAACAACAGGCAAATGGGGGGCAACGGGAGCAATTGACAGCTCATAAGCAATCATGTTCGCCAGAGCAAAAACAGGCTTTACTTTGGGTTGAGGATTTGTGCTTTTCCTATGGGCAGGGGCAGAATCTCCTATCTCGTATTTCCTTTTCTATACAGCAGGGGCAGCATACAGCCATTGTTGGTGCCAGTGGCTCAGGCAAAACCACGCTGACACAGCTTTTATTAGGCGTTTGGCCACCTGATAAGGGCAGTATTTATTGGCAGGGCAAATCTTATCTGGCTATGGATGTGGAAAATATTCGAAAAAATATCAGTGCCATGCCTCAGGGCAGTGTACTTTTTGCTAAATCCATTCGGGAAAACTTCCGTATTTTATGTCCGGATCTTGAGGAAGCAGATATGTGGCAGGCCTTGCAGGATGCTCAGCTGGACACCGTTATTAAATCCATGGCTCATGGACTTGATACTCCCTTGGGACAGGATGCCTGTGATTTATCTGGGGGACAGCGGAGTCGTTTGCTTACAGCCCTTGCCATAGCAGGTACAGCGCCCTTGATTATATTGGACGAGCCTACCTGTGGATTGGATAAGCAAAGAGCTTCAAAGCTGATGGAATCCCTTTGGCACCGGATGAAAGCAAGGGAGCAAACCTTGGTGGTTATCACTCATGAGGAAGAACTAACTAAGAAATTTTCTCAGGTTATTCACCTTTAATCTTTGGGTGAAATAGTGTAAAATAATATCATTGAATGATGATATAAAGGAGTGCGTGGCATGTACTATATTTTAAAGATGCTTAGCTGGCTGGCCTGTAGACTTCCTATGAAAGCCTGTTTGAAGCTGGGAAATTTCCTAGGCAAGCTGACCTGGTTGGTGGTGCCCCAAAAGCGGAAAAAAATGGCTAAAGAAAATATTATTCGCTGTTTGCAGGTGGATGAGCAGGAGGCGGAGCGGATTGCCAAAGCCTCATGGGTGCAGTTTGGCCCTATGATTATGGAGGTTCTGCGTTATCCAGAGCTGATAAAGAATGGCAAAATGTATCAGCATGTGTCCATTGAGGGACTGGAGTATCTGCTGGATGCGGTACGGGCCGGCAAGGGGGGCATTATTGCCACCAATCACAGCGATAGCTGGGAGATTATGGGAGCGGCTTTGGCTCAATATGGTGTGCCTTTAGTAGGGGTGGCCATGAAGCAGAAGAATAGCCAGGCCAACCGGTTTATTTTGGAATATAGAGAAATGTCCGGTATGCATATTACCTACAAATCTGATGGGAGGGATATGCTAAAGATGATTAAGGATGGCTGGATGATTGGTTTGATTATGGACCAGGATCCTAGCTTGAAATACGGTATTATTCTGGATTTCTTTGGCCGGAAAACCAATTGTGTTACAGGGCCAGCCACTTTGGCAAGGATACAGAATGCCCCTATTTTTCCGGGACAGATTCAGCATCGGCCAGATGGGGGACACCATATAACCATTTTCCCTCCAATTTATGTGGAGAGAACCAAGGACAAGCAGGAGGATATACGCCGTACCATGCAACAGCTGTTGAATATTCTGGAGCAGCAGATACGGAACCACCCAGAGGACTGGTTCTGGCTTCACGACCGCTGGAAATCCGTTAGAAGTATTGGCTTGGATTAATGGTATCCAAGCCAATGAGAATGTTAACGGCTATCGCATTAAGAATCTAGTTGAGGGTTGTTTTTTTAGGTACAGCTCCTGAAGTTGTACTCTTGGTGTAAAATATAGGTATGTAATTTTATATAGGTGAAGGTCAGAAAAATGCGAGAGCGTTTTTCTGGCCTTTTCACATATATTATTATTTGAGATATAATATAATTAATGGTATTTTTTGTGAGGAGGTATATAAATGCATTTTGAAAAATTAACACCAGCAGAAGATATAGATATAAAAAATTACGAAGAAGCAATAGATTTTGTATTTAGCAATAATGATGTGAACAATGTTGCTATATCTGGTTCTTATGGAGCTGGTAAAAGCAGTATTATGGCTGCGTATGAGAAGAAACATAGTGATAAAAAATTTTTGCATATATCCTTGGCTCATTTCGAAGGTACTAGCGAATCTAATGATAAAAAAACAATTAACGATTATCTGGAAGGAAAGATAGTTAACCAACTTTTGCATCAGCTTGATGAAAAAGATATTCCTTTAACTAATTTTGATATAAAACATCATAATGAAAATCATAACTGTGAGATATGTAAAAATAGCTTGTTTTTTAGTAGTGAAATACTTTATTGGATTTTTCAAGATGATATAAGATCATTTATTTTTTCGATAGAAAGTTTTAGTCAAAAAGATGCTGTGATTATTAATATAGTGATTATGGTGGTGATGATGTACATATGTTGCAGGTTTGCTGTTGAATTTTTATATAATAACAAACAAATTTTTAAAAAATTTAAGTTTGACAGTGCGGAAATAGAGTTATTTCAAAATGAGGACGCATCTTATTTTGATAAATATCTTAATGATGTCCTATATTTATTTGAACAGTCAAATGCTGAGGCTATTGTATTTGAGGATATTGATAGATTTAATGATATAGTTATTTTTGAACGTTTGCGAGAAATAAATGTACTAATAAATACAAGAAGATTGCAGAAAAAAGATGGTTGCTCTATGAAATTCTTTTATTTAGTTAGAGATGATTTATTTACTACAAAAGACAGAACTAAATTTTTTGATTATATAATTCCTATTATCCCAGTCATAGATGGTTCAAATGCGCATACGGAATTGTATAGAATGTTTGATGAAGCTGTAATTTCTAACAAAATGGATAGGAAATTTTTGAAAAGATTATCTGTGTTTATAGATGATATGCGATTGTTGAAGAATATCTATAATGAATATATGTTATATTATAATCAGTTAAACGACACTGAACTTAATTGTGATAAAATGCTGGCTATAATTACTTATAAAAATATATTTCCAAAGGATTTTAGCGAATTGCAGCTAGGCAAAGGATACGTATTCAATGTTTTTCAGAAAAAGCAAGATATCATAGAGAAAGAATATAAAACAATATGCGAAAAGGAATCTGCTATAAATCAAAAAATTGAAGCAAGTAAAAATGAAGTAATGACTAGTAAATATGAATTAGCAATTTTCATATATCATGAAAAGATGCCTTATACAATAAATTATGATGGGCAGGAACAATTAGTTAATGTTGTGACGAAATATGTTAAGCAAAATAATTTATCACAGTATGAAGAACGATTTAAAAACATAGATTTGAAAGATATAAATCGCAGAAATGATATAATAGAACAATTAAAACAAATAAAAAAAGAGAAATCAGATATATTAAGTAAATCTCTTTGTGAATTATTAAGCAGCAATAATGAATGTAAAGCTTTTGATATAATATACGTCAACGAAATAGGTAAAAAAAATACTTTTGAAGATATTAAAGGAAATTCTTATTATACCTTGCTGAAATATTTGATTCGTAATGGATATATAGATGAATCCTACACTGATTATATGACTTATTTTTATCCTGGCGGTATAAAGAAGACAGATAAAATATTTCTGCAATCGGTTTGGGAAGGCAAAGGAAAACCTTTTAGCTATAAGTTAATTAATCTTGCTGAAGTTATAGATTCGTTGAGGGATACCGATTATGACAAACCAGAAATTTTGAATTATGGATTGTTCAGATATCTTATTCAAAATACGGAAATGACTCTACAAAGAGAACGATTCATAATGCAGCTTCAAAAAAGTAAAAATTTCAAATTTATATATGGATTTGTTATCACTTATAATGATATGTTCGGTTTAGCAGTGAAATATATTTGTCAAATTTGGCAAAGTAATTTTTATGATTTGTTAGCGAGCTCTGAGATAAGAGAATATTTTGTCTTTGATTGGGCAATCAAAATTCTGGAAAATATTTCTAGGGAGGAAATTGTAGACTTAAATTTAGATAATGCTTTATCAGAATATCTGTCTGAGCAATTAATGATTCCGGATATAGAGAGTGACCAGAGAAATAATTTACTTTCCAATTTGATAGCTTTGCATATTAAGTTCAAAAATATTAGTGAATATGCAAGTAATGATTGGCTATTAGATGGAATATATCAAAATGATTTGTATGAATTTAATATGGATAATATTTTGCATATACTTACTGAAAAGTATAAATATACAGATGAGCAGGATTTGAAAAGAAAAAACTATTCTTTATTACGCAACTTGTCTGGTGAGTCTATTTATTCATATGTGCATGGCAATATTGCAGTTTATGCTAAAATGTGGTTGGAATCAACAGATGTTGTAGAAGATGAATATGATGCTGTAAAAGAATTTTTAAATAATAATGAAATACCCATTAACATACGTGAGCAGTACATATGCAAATTGAAAACATTGATAATAGATTTGACAGATATAGAAGATAAATCATTTTATTTCAAAATTATGGAAAGTAATGTCGTTATGGATAAGCCAGAAAATATATTTGAATATTATTTGCAAAACGGATTAGATGAAAATTTAGTAAGTTTTATTAATAACTCAAAAAAGTGTTCAATGAAGATGATGAAAACAGAATCAAAGTATCAAGATTTTGCTATATCCATAATGCGATGTAATGAGTTGGATTATGACAAATATAAAAAAATTATATGTGAAGCAGAACTTGAATTGGAGAATTTTACTTATATTGGTATCAAAGGTACTAATATGGATATTTTAATACAGAATAGAGTAGTGCCATTTAATTTAAATACCTTAAATTTTATGCGTGAAAATTATTCTGCCAATTTATTGTATTATATTAAACATAATTTCAAATCGTATATTCTGGAGATGCCAGATAGTAAATTCTATGAAAATGATATGAATTTATTGATGGATAGTTACTTTGAGGAACAGTGGGCTGATGAAGAGTTATTTGTGGAGTTATTGAATAATATAGATAAAGAAATATCTTTGAATGATAGATATTTTACAGATGGAGTTATGTCGGAAATAATTAAAAATCATCTAGTAGAAGAAGATTTAACGTTTTTGTGTGATGAATATGACAAATTTTCCGATAGCATACAAAACTATGTATGGAAAGTAGCATTACAGCACATAAATTATATTGTGGAAAGCAATATTTTACCTTCTGATAATTTGCTATTGAAGCTGTTACAGGATGATTCTCTTGAAGAGGAGTATGAGGTAGACTTATTATGTATGATTATTAACAGGAGAGATCGGGATTTTGCAATTAATTGTCTTAAGAAAGTTGGACGCAGTGATTTTGCAGATGTTTTAAATTCACAAGCCAAAAGGGGATTTGATAATAATGAATTTAACCGACGCTTGTTAGAATGTTTGAAAGAAAGGGGATATATTGGAGAATATAATTATAGAGAACGTTCACAAAAATATTTTGTAAGCTATATAAAAAAGAACATCAAGTGTGATTAGAAAAATACTTTCATATTATTGATAGTTTGTTATGTCATTAAAATAGCATATATTGGTATGTTTATCTCATTAGAATTTATTTCTATTCCATCGGAATTGCAATTTCAAAATAGGTTAAGTGTGTGATTTTTACTTTATATGTGGAAATTTGTCGATTTTTCATATAGAAGATATTTGCTAAAATGTGATATACTACTTAAAGCGGTTAACATCCTTGTTGAGATTTTTATTATTAAATCCTAAGGGATTTAACCGTTTTTTCATAGTTGATGATTGGGGTTACAAGTCTATAGTATTATTTGTATATAGACTGAAATATTTGTTTATTGCCTGTTTATAATGGATACCAGAATCTGGATCATATTTTGAAAATCTAAGCGTGCATGTTATAGTAAATATATAACAATCTAGGAGGATTTTTTATGACACGCTGTCAATATACACCAGAATTTAAAAGTAAATTTGTTTTGAATATTCTTCAAGGTAATCAGGAACTGAATGAAATATGTGCCCAACATAACTTAGACCACAATATTGTTAGAAAGTGGAAGCATGAATTCTTAAAAAATGCTTATCTTGTATTTTGTGCAAAATCTGAGCACAAGCAGTCTCAGAGAAAGGAGGGTGACCTGAAGAAAAAGAATGATCAAATGCTGAAGACCATTGGACAGCTTACAATGGAACGCAATTTTCTTCAGGATTGCTTTC
>Ga0129310_1002934_pt1 | contig 11680 bp, 9 predicted proteins | sample Go1ome_2_FD_94433 | JGI IMG/M metagenome (GOLD analysis project Ga0129310, IMG submission 94433) | Western lowland gorrila individual fecal microbial communities from Wisconsin, USA - Go1022A metagenome | ecosystem: Host-associated > Mammals > Digestive system > Large intestine > Fecal | place...
CTTGTTCATGAGAGATATGGTCTCCTTTCGCCAAGTTGTTGTGTGGTAACTCAACTTTAGCACATGAGACTCTATCTCTCATTCTTTTTTCTTCGACTGTCCAAGATGTATTGTACTCCTACAGTTTTCTGTTAACAATACGTGAAACTCCCCCTTGTCATCCGGGCGGAAAAACCTTACAATTAAGGACGGTATAAAAACAAATCCCTGGATTTTTTACGGAGGATGAGCGATATGTATCTTTCGCTTGAGGATTACCGCCGCAGGATGCTGGGCTGCTGGATCGGCAAAAACGTCGGCGGCACGCTGGGCATGCCGATGGAATGGAACCGCCAGCCCAACGATGTGACCTACTATACCCACAAGATGACGGGCGAACCGCTGCCCAACGACGATCTGGACATCCAGGTGCTGTGGCTGCTGGCGCTGGAGGACAAGGGCCTGGACATCGACTGCAAGGTGCTGGGGCAGTATTTCAACGAACTGATGATTTTCACCCATGGCGAATACGGCACGGCCAAGACCAATCTGCGCGCCGGGCTTCAGCCGCCGGTCAGCGGCACGCACAACAACGACTTCAAGGATTCCTGCGGCTCCTTCATCCGTTCGGAAATCTGGGCCTGCCTCTTCCCCGGCCATCCGGAAAAGGCCGCGCAGTATGCCTTCCAGGACGCGGTGGTGGATCACGGCAACGGCGAGGGCGTTTACGCCGAAGTGTTTGTCGCGGCGATGGAAGCGGCCTGCTTCTTCGAAACCGATATCCGCAAGCTGATCGAGATCGGCCTTTCCTACATTCCGGAGGATTGCGCGGTTGCACGCGCGGTGCGCCACGGCGCGGCCTGCGCAGACGCGGGCCTAAACCGCAGGGAAGCCCGCAAGGTGATGCTGGACAACTGGATCGGCCACATCGAATGGCACTACATCTCCCCCGAGGATGAGGCCGCGGGCTACAAGGAGGGCAAGATGGGCTGGGACGTGCCCTCCAACCTGTTCATCGTGGCCTATTCGCTGGTCAAGTGCGCAGGCAGCTTTGACGACTCGATTCTCACAGCGGTGAGCTTCGGTGAGGACACCGACTGCACCGCGGGCACCATTGCCGCGATGTATGGCCTGATGCACGGCGTGGACTGCATTGACGAAAAGTGGATCACCCCCATCGGGCGCGGCATTAAGACTGTGTCGCTCGATCCTTTCCGCCTCGGCAATCGCATTCCAACCACCATCGACGAGATGAGCGAGCGCGTGGAAAAACTCTTTGTCCAGGCCGTAGCAAAGTTCCGTCTGGACATCCAGTTCACGCCCGAAAACGCCGGCCCGGTTCCGGATTTCCATGCAAAGGACTATTTCCTCAACCTCTATGCCGAGATGAACACGGTCAAGTACGAATTTCCCTACATGAACGTGCGGCTGGATTACTGCGGCGAGCCGGTGCTCCAAGCCGGCGTGCCCAAGAAGATCCGCCTGATCGTCAGCAACAACTCCGCCTCCATCTCCGGCGACCGTGTGCAGATTCATCTCTACACGCAGGACGAGGTGCAGGTGCTCTCCGGCAAGGACGCAGTGGTGTTCGTCTCGATGGCGCATCTGGGCAGCGGCACCAAGGCGGCGGAATTCACCGTGCAGGTGGAGGAGCTGACCCGCCCGGTCTACCGCTTTGTGGCGGAATTCACCTTTGAGGAAAACAAAAAGGGCATGACCCATTGTGTGCCGTTCGTGCTACTCAACGAGGGCGGCGAAGCGGTGCCCACCATCTGGGAGAAGAGCGGCCCCTATCCCATCCCGAATCAGCCGCGCGTTTAAGCGGTAAAACTTTGTTTTTGAGCAGTCCTGTGGCGGATTTCGGCCCTTTTGCAGGACTGCTTTCCGTTTTTCTGCTATACTTCAAAATGAAAAAACACTTTTTTTGAGGAGGAAAGGCAATGAGATACAAAATCGAGGGCGGCTCTCTGCCCGTCGTGACCATCGAGCTCAATCGCGGTGAGAGTATTTTCACGCAGTCCGGCGGAATGTCCTGGATGAGCGGCGGCATTGACATGGACACCAACATGAAGGGAGGTTTTCTTGGCGGTCTGGGGCGCATGTTCACGGGGGAATCGCTGTTTCTGGCGACCTACACCTCCCGCGGCGAGGGACAGCAGATCGCGCTGGCTTCCTCCTTCCCCGGCTCCATCATCGCACTGGAGGTCGGCCCCGGCCGCGAATTCATCTGCCAGAAAAGCTCGTTTCTCTGCGCAACGCCCGGCGTCAACCTCTCGGTGGAATGGATGCGCCGCGTCGGGGCGGGGCTTTTCGGCGGCGAAGGTTTCCTTTTGCAGCGCCTGAGCGGCCAGGGGTTAGCGTTTCTCGAAATCGACGGCCATGTAGTGGAAAAGACGCTTGCGCCCGGCGAACAGCTAAAGGTCAACACCGGCAACGTGGCAGCGTTTGAATCAAGCGTTCGATACAACATTGAAACCGTAAAGGGCTTCAAAAACGTGCTCTTCGGCGGCGAGGGCTTATTCCTGACCGTGCTCACCGGTCCCGGAAGGGTTTGGCTGCAAACCATCTCCATGCCCGAGTTTGCGCAGAAGATCATCCCCTTCCTGCCCACGCCTTCTTCCGGCAACTGAGCTGCATAAATACTCATTTTTCTTGGCGCGTCCTTTGATCTCAAAGGGCGCGTTTTGTTACGTTTTTGCGATATCTCTTTGCTTTTATGCACTGCTGTGCTATACTCTGCTTATTCATTCGGAAAAAGTTCCGGCAGGGAGGCGTCAAAGATGACGGATTTGGAGCAGGCAAGGCTGACCATCAACGAAGTGGATCAAAAGATGGCCGAGCTTTTCTGCAAGCGTATGGAAGCGGTCGAGCTGGTCGCGCGCTATAAATCCGCCCACCAGATGCCCATCTTCGACGCGGCGCGCGAAGAAGTGGTCGTCAAAAAGAACTGCGCCTACATCGAGCAGATGCGCTACCTGCCCTATTACGAAAAGTTCATCCGCTACGAAATGGGTCTTTCCAAGGACTACCAGTCCACACTGATTCATTCGACGGTGGTGGGCTATTTCGGCGCGGAAGGATCGCACACGCACGCGGCGGAGCAGATGCTCTTCCCCTGTGAAAAGTCGATCTCCTTTTCCACCTTTGAAGAGATTTTCGACGCGGTGGAATCCGGCCGCATCGCTTACGGCGTGATTCCCTTTGAAAATTCCAATACGGGTGATGTGGGCAACATCCTCGATCTGCTCAAGACCCACAACGTCTATATCCGCAAAATGTACGATTTGAAGATCCGGCAGTGCCTGCTGGGTCTTGAAGGCGCGCCCGTTTCCGGAGTCAAGACGGTGTTTTCTCACCCGCAGGCGCTGTCGCAGTGCCGCGATTTTCTGACCCAGCTGAGCGCGGAACAGGTGAGCTCTGCCTCCACCTCCGAAGCCGCCAAGCATGTGGCCGAGCTTCGGGACCCCTCGTGCGCGGCGATCGGTTCTGCCGTCGCTGCGGAGCTTTACGGTCTTTCTGTGCTCGCACGCGACATCAATACCTCCTCGGACAATACGACCCGATTTATTATCATCGCTAAATCGATGGCTGAAAACGGCAATCGATTTAGCCTTTTGTTTACTGTGCATCACGAGGTGGGCCAGCTCGCCGGCGTGATGCGCATTGTCAGCGACCTGGGCTTCAATCTGGAATGCATCAAGTCCCGCCCGCTCAAAAATGCACCTTGGCAATATTATTTCTATATCGAAGTGGTCGGCGATCTATCCGGCGCAGCCGCTTCCTCCCTGCTGGAGCAGCTCGGAAAGGTCTGTACGCAGATTAAGGTGCTGGGCACCTATACCATCGAAAAAAGTGAAGAATGAACACAAAAAATGGGGATCGGCGGGGAGCGGTGACAGAACATCGTTCCCCTTTTTCTATCAAACGGACAAAATACGGAAGGATGGCAGTATGGAACAGACGGAATTGAACGTAAACCTGGGCTCTCGTGCTTACCCGATTCATTTCGGGCGCGGGCTGCTTGAGCATCTTGCGGATTATGTAAGTCTCAACCGCAAGGTGCTGGTGCTGACGGACGACGGCGTGCCGAAAGAGTATCTGAATACAGTGCTTGCCCAGTGCCCCAACGGCAGTGCAGAAGTCGTGCCGATGGGCGAAGGCGCTAAATCTTTCCCTGTGTTTGAACGCGTTTGCGCGCGGATGCTGGAACTGAACTTCGGACGCAGGGATCTGCTCATCGCGCTGGGCGGCGGTGTTGTGGGCGACCTGGGCGGTTTTGCCGCAGCCGGCTATATGCGCGGCATTGACTTTATTCAGATCCCCACCACAACGCTTTCCCAGATCGATTCGTCGGTCGGCGGCAAGACCGCCATCAACTTAAACGGCGTCAAAAACATCATCGGCGCGTTCCACCAGCCGCGCGCGGTGCTGATCGACTTTGACACTCTCAAAACCCTGCCGCCGCGGCATTGGGCAAATGGTCTTGCCGAAGCGGTCAAGATGGGGCTGATTCTCGACGCAGATCTGTTTGCGTTGTTTGAAGCGGGCGATGTGCAGGCGCATCTGGAGGAAATCATCTATCGCTCCATTGCCGCCAAAGCGCGCGTGGTGGAGCAGGACGAAACCGAGCAGGGGCTGCGCAAGGCGCTGAACTTCGGCCACACCATCGGCCACGGCATTGAGAGCGCGGCGCACCTGCACGGGCTATATCACGGCGAGTGCGTGGGACTGGGAATGCTCTATTTTATCACCGATCCGGCGCTCAAGGCCCGCACGGTCAAGGTGCTCGCCTCCCTGAATCTGCCCACGGAAGTATCGCTTGACCCCGACGCAGTCTTTGCCGCGATGTCCCACGACAAAAAGAGCGGTGCGGGCGGCATCACCGTGGTTAAGGTGGACAGGCCCGGCCACTGCTATTTTGAGAATATGACGCTGGACGCGCTCCGCGCTCTGCTGTAAAAAAAAGGAGGTCGCCATGAAAAGCAGCTTCGGCACCAATTTCACGCTGACGATTTTCGGCGAATCACACGGCCCGGCCGTAGGCTTCGTGCTGGACGGCCTGCCCGCAGGCATCCGGCTCGACCTGGACCGCATCCGGTCGGAGCTGACCAAGCGCCGCCCGGCGGGACGCATCTCCACCCAGCGGCAGGAAGCGGACGAATTCCGTTTCCTCAGCGGCTATTACGACGGCCACACCACCGGCACGCCGCTGACGCTGATGATCGAAAATAAAAGCCAGCATTCCAAGGACTATGAGAAGATGAAGTATCTCCCCCGTCCCTCGCACGCGGACTTTACCGCCTTTGCCAAATACGGCGGCTTTCAGGACGCGCGCGGCGGCGGGCATTTCTCCGGCCGGGTCACGACGGGGCTGGTGGCGGCGGGTGCGATTTTTGAGCAGATACTTTCCGACCACGGCATCCGCATCGGTACGCACATCAAGTCCTGCCAAAGCATCTGCGACCGGGGTTTCAACTGGGATGCGCTGGAGGACGACCTCGCCGCGCTGGACTCCCCCGCCTTCCCCGTGCTGGACGCGGAATCCGGCGCGCGCATGACCAAGCTGATCGAAGATGCCGCCTCCCGCGGGGATTCTGTGGGCGCGGTGCTCGAAACCGCAATCTCCGGCCTGCCCGCAGGCATCGGCGAACCCTTCTTCCACTCGGTGGAAAGCGAACTTTCTGCACTGCTTTACAGCGTGCCCGCCGTCAAGGGCGTGCAGTTCGGGCTGGGCTTCGGCTTTGCGGGACTTTTCGGCAGCCGTGCCAACGATGCAATCGAGGGCGTTGAAAACGGGCGGCTGGTCACGCGTACCAACCACAACGGCGGCATCAACGGCGGCATCACCAACGGCATGCCCGTGGTGTTCTCTACCGCCGTCAAGCCCACGCCCTCCATCTATCAGGAGCAGGACACAATAAACCTGCGCACCAACCAGCCGGAAAAGCTGGTCATTGAGGGCCGGCATGATCCGGCAATTTTCCATCGCGCCCGATGCGTGATCGACGCGGCGGCGGCCATCGGTCTGTGCGACCTGATGATGGGGCGCTACGGATACCTGTGGGCGCGGAAGGAGGAACCATGCGTTACGGATTGATCGGAGAAAAGCTGGGGCACAGCTTTTCCAAAGTGATCCATGAAGAGCTTTGCTCCTATACCTATGATCTGATCCCGATGCCGAAGGAAGCGGTCGGGCCGTTTCTCGAGTCAAAGGAATTTGCCGCCATCAACGTCACCATTCCCTACAAGGAAACCGTGATTCCCTATCTGGCGCACATCGACCCGGCAGCGCAGGCGATCGGCGCGGTCAACACCATCGTCAACAGGGGCGGAGAGCTCTGGGGCTACAATACGGATTTTGCCGGGATGGAGACCCTGCTGCGCTCCAATCGCATCGCGCTTTCGGGTAAAAAAGTGTTGATTCTGGGCAGCGGCGGCACCTGCAAGACCGCGCGCGCCGTGGCAAAAGACCTGGGCGCGAAGGAAATCCTCATCGCCAGCCGCCACCCGTCGGACGGGCAAATCAGCTATGAACAGGCGCTCAAGCAAAAGGATGTGCAGGTGATCTTCAACACCACGCCGCTGGGGATGTATCCCAACCTGGATGCGCAGGCGATTGATCTTTCCGCCTTCCCCGCGCTGGAAGCGGTGGTGGACGTGATCTACAATCCGCTGCGCACGAAGCTGCTGCTTCAGGCGCAGGAGATGGGCATTCCCTGCTGTAACGGGCTGGAAATGCTGGTAGCGCAGGCCAAATACGCCGCAGAGCTCTTTCTGGACAGGGAAATTCCCGACAGCGAAATCTCCCGCGTCTACCGCAAGCTGTGCGTACAGATGGAAAACATCGCCCTGATCGGCATGCCCTCCTGCGGCAAGACCACCACAGCTAAGATGCTGGCCGCGCGCATGGGCCGCGAATACGTCGATTTGGACGAGCTGATTGCAAAAAACGCGGGCATGAGCATCCCGATGATCTTTCAACTCAAGGGGGAAGCGTACTTCCGGCAGCTGGAAAAGGACGCGCTGCGCTCGGTCTGCGGCCGTCAGGGGCTGATCCTGTCGCCCGGCGGAGGCATCGTCAAGGACGAGGACAACATCCGCCTGATGCGCCACAACAGCCGCATCGTGTTCCTGGAACGCAATCTGGAGCGTCTGGCCAAGGCCGACCCCAGCCGCCCGCTCTCCGCCAGCGCACAGGCGGTTCAGAAAATGTACGAAGAGCGCCTGCCGCTCTACCGCAAATACAGCGATTTCACCATCGACAACAACGGCGCGCAGAAGGAGACCGTGCGCCGTATTGAGGAGAAAATCCATGAAACTGCTTGTCATTAACGGCCCGAACATCAATATGCTGGGCATCCGCGAGCCGGAAATCTACGGCCGCACGACCTATGCGGATCTGGTCAAATATATCGAAGAAGTCTGCGCACGCGAGGGTATCGAGGTCCGCTGTGTGCAGTCCAACCATGAAGGAACCATCGTGGACTATATTCAGGACGCCTATCAGAAGGTTGACGGCATCGTGATGAACCCCGCCGCCTACACCCATACCTCCGTCGCGATCCTCGACGCGCTCAAGGCCGTGGCGCTGCCCGCGGTGGAAGTCCATCTTTCCAATATCTACGACCGCGAGGAATTCCGACACCATTCCTACCCCGGCATGGCCTGCATAAAGACCATCTACGGTCACGGCATCCATGGCTATGAAGAGGCGATCCTCTTTCTCAAGGAGACCCTTGCCAAATAAAGAAACACCTCGAATTCATTTTCGGAAAAATCCAGAAAGTTAGGCAGTGATTTCATGATTATTTCCATGAAAAAAGGCGCCCCGGAACAGGAAGTCGGCAAGCTCATTCATTCTTTCGAGGATATGGGTTTGAGCGTGACCATGATTTCGGGCGATAACTATAACGTATTCGGTTTGGTGGGCGATACGACGCTGGTAGATGAGGCGCAGATCGCCGTCAACCCCTATGTAGACACCATTACGCGCGTTTCCGCGCCTTACAAAAAGGTCAACCGCCTCTTCCACCCGGAAGATTCCGTCATCGACTGCGGCGGTGTAAAGATCGGCGGACAGGAAAAGATCGCGGTGATCGCCGGTCCCTGTTCGGTGGAGGGTCTCAATCCCTTGCTGGAAGATGCGCGCGCGGTCAAGGCCGCAGGTGCGACGATGCTGCGCGGCGGCGCGTACAAGCCCCGCACCTCGCCCTACGCCTTCCAGGGGCTGGGCACCGAGGGCATTATGGATCTGGTTGAAGCCCGCAAGGAAACCGGCCTGCCCATCGTGTCGGAACTGATGGCCATCGAGCATCTGGACGAGTTCGTCGAAAACGTCGATCTGATTCAGGTCGGCGCGCGCAATATGCAAAACTTTGATCTGCTCAAGGCGCTGGGGCACACCAACAAGCCCGTGCTGCTCAAGCGCGGCCTGGCCAACACCATTGAAGAATGGCTGATGAGCGCGGAATACATCATGGCGGGCGGCAATGAAAACGTCATCCTGTGCGAGCGCGGCATCCGCACGTTTGAAAAATACACCCGCAACACGCTGGATCTTTCCGTCGTGCCGATCGTCAAGGAAAAGACCCATCTGCCCATCATCATCGACCCTTCCCATGCCACGGGCGACTGGCGGCTGGTGGAGTCCATGTCGCTGGCGGCGGTCGCGGCAGGCGCTGACGGCCTCATCATCGAGGTGCATCCGCATCCGGAAGCCGCATGGTCGGACGGCGCTCAGTCGCTGACCCCGGAACACTTTGCCAAAGTGGTCAAGAAGGCGCGCCGCATTGCCGCCGTCATCGACCGCGAGCTGTAACAGAGAGGAGCGCCGCATGAAAGTCAAAGTTTATCCCGCGGTCTGCTCCGGCGCGGTGCACGTGCCGCCATCCAAGTCGCTGGCGCACCGCGCGCTGCTCTGTGCAGGGCTGGCGGAGGGAACGTCGCGCATCACCGGTGTCTCCTCCTCCGAGGACATGGCCGCGACCTGCGGCGCACTGGAGGCGCTGGGCGCGAAGGTTGTCCGCAGCGGCGATTGCTGCACGGTTTCCGGCTGCGGCGGCGCACTGTTCGATCTGCCCGAAACCGCCATCGACTGCCGTGAATCCGGCTCGACGCTGCGGTTTTTGATCCCGCTGGCGGCACTGGGGCGCAATCCCGTTCACTTGACGGGGCATGGACGGCTGATGGAGCGCTCGCAATCGGTCTACGAGACGCTGTTTGCACAGCAGGGGCTGCGGTTTGAGCGGCAAAACAGCCGCATCACCGTGCAGGGACCGCTGCACGGCGGAAAGATCGTGCTCGACGGCAATGTCAGCTCCCAGTTCATCACGGGACTGTTGTTTTCGCTGCCGCTGCTGCCGGAGGATTCCCGCATTGAGATTCTGCCGCCCTTTCAATCGCGCGGCTATGTGGATCTGACGCTGGATACACTGCGGCAGTTCGGCGTGCAAGCTGCTTTTGACGGCGAATATTCGCTGGTCATCCCCGGCGGGCAGTGTTATCAGGCGCGGGACGCCGTTGTGGAGGGCGATTATTCTCAGGCGGCGTTCTTTGCGGTGCTTTCCGCGTTGCGCGGCGGGATTCGCCTTGCCAATCTGCGTCGGGATTCCCTGCAAGGCGACAAAGCGGTTTTCCCGATTCTGGTATCCTTCGGCTCGCAGACCCGCTGGGCGGAAGACACCGCCGAAATACTGCCCGCACGCCTGACCGGACAGCGCATCGACGTATCGAACTGTCCGGACCTTGCGCCGATCCTGTCGGTGCTGGGGCTTTATTCCGAGGGCACGACGGTACTTTGCAATGCGGCGCGGCTGCGGGACAAGGAATCCGACCGGATCGAGGCGATGGAAACCGAGCTTCGCAAATTGGGCGCGCAGGTGGAAAGCACGCGCGACAGCCTGACCATCCATGGCTGGGGCAATCGTCCCGCCTTCCGCGAAACGGAGGTTTCCGGACGGAACGACCACCGCGTGGTGATGAGCCTGGCCATCGCCGCGACGCTGGGCAGCGCGCCGGTCGTCATCGACGGCGCGGAGGCTGTTGCCAAGAGCTATCCTGACTTTTTCGACGACCTGCGCCGCATCGGCGGCCGGGCGGAGGTGCTTTCATGAATCGAAACACACATTTTCTGATCGTAGGGCTGGGGCTGATCGGCGGCTGCTACGCGCGGCGGCTGACGGCGCTGGGCTACACGGTGGACGCGCTGGACATCGACCCCGGCGCACTGGATTACGCCAAAGAAGAGGGCATCATCGCCCGCGGCGCGGAATACTCCGATGAGCTGGTCGGGGATGCGGACTTTGTGATCTTCGGCCTGTACCCCACGGCTCTGCTGGAATGGCTGCGCGCACACAAGGGAGCACTGCGTCCCGGCGCGCTGATCACCGATGTCTCCGGCGTCAAGTGCGCGGTGGTGGACGACGCGCAGGCGATCCTCGCCGGACAGGACAACGAGTTCATCGCGTCGCACCCCATGGCAGGGCGCGAGACCATCGGCGTGCGCAACAGCGACGAAAAGATCTTCCGCGGGGCGAACTTCATCATCACCCCCACCGAGAAGAACACGCAGCCTGCCATCGACGCGGTACACGAGCTGGCAGAAATTCTCGGCTTCGGCCGCATCTCGATCCTCACGCCGCGCGAGCACGACGAGATGATCGGCTTTTTGTCGCAGCTGACGCACGTTATCGCCATTTCGCTGATGAACTGCCAGGACAATACGCATCTGGCAGCCTATACAGGCGATTCCTTCCGCGACCTGACGCGCATCGCGCGCATCAACGACAAACTGTGGAGCGAGCTCTTCCTGCTCAACCGCGATATACTGGAACAGGAGATCGACTCCATCGTAAGCGAACTCAATGCCGTCAAGGGTCTGCTTCAGGCAGACGACCGCGAAGGACTGCGCGAAAAAATGCGCCAGTCCACGCTTCGCCGCGCGGCCTTTGACAGGGATAAGCAGGGCGGTGCGGCAAAATGACAGCTCTTTCGAAAAAAAGCAATGATCTTTGGCGCGGTGCGAAGGACGGCCTGCCCATCTGTCTGGGTTACGTTTCGGTGTCCTTCGTGTTCGGGTTGATGTGTGTGGAAAGCGGTCTGCCCGTATGGGTCGCAGCGCTGATCTCCATGACCAATCTAACCTCGGCCGGGCAGTTTGCGGGACTTTCGCTGATTCTCTCCGCCGCACCGTTGGTGGAGATCGGCATCACGACCTTCGTCATCAACCTGCGCTATATGCTGATGTCGCTGTCGCTGTCGCAGAAGGTGGATGAAAAGATGTCCACCCTCACCCGCGCAATTCTCTCCTTCGGCAACACGGATGAGGTTTTCGCGGTCTGCATGCAGCAAAAGGGCGCGATCACCACGCCGTATCTTTCCGGCCTCATCCTCTGCGTTTACATCGGCTGGGCGGCGGGCACCATTCTCGGCGCGACGGTGACAGGCTTTCTGCCGCCGATGGTGCGCTCGGCGCTGGGCATCGCCATCTACGGCATGTTCATCGCCATCATCATTCCCCCGGCGCGCTCCATCCGCCCGGTGCTCTACACCGTGCTGATGGCAGCAGCGATCTCCAGCCTGTTTTATTTCACCCCTGTGCTCAAGGATCTCTCGCGCGGCTGGGTCATCATCCTGTGCGCGGTACTGGTCTCCGGGCTGATGGCCTGGCGGCATCCGATCAAAACGCAGGAGGAGGAACTGC
>Ga0129310_1002935_pt1 | contig 11674 bp, 4 predicted proteins | sample Go1ome_2_FD_94433 | JGI IMG/M metagenome (GOLD analysis project Ga0129310, IMG submission 94433) | Western lowland gorrila individual fecal microbial communities from Wisconsin, USA - Go1022A metagenome | ecosystem: Host-associated > Mammals > Digestive system > Large intestine > Fecal | place...
ACAAACTGCTTTGTGAGAAAGCTGGAAACCGATGCGCTTAAGGGACAGTCTGTAGAAGGAATCGGAGGCATGGTCGGCTATGTCGATAACGGAACGACGATTAGAAACTGCTATGCCCAGGGAAGCATCGACTCCGGTTTCTCAAGAACAGGCGGACTTGTCGGATACCTGAACGGAATTTTAGTTTCCGGCTGGTCGAGAGTCGCGTTGAATACGACAGCTCCTTATGTGGGAGGTTCTACGGGAATTATCGATACCTCCGCGTCGATGAGCCAGATACTGGTTCTGGGGGAGGTATTTACGACAGCCTCCGACAATTACGGAAGGATCAACGGCGGCTACCTCGGTAATCCGGGAACATTCTCGCGCTGTTATGCGGCAGCCTCCCAGAAGATCAATTCGCAGAAGCTGGAGAATGATCTGCTGGATGCCAACGGGCTTCTGACGGATACGCAGCTTACGATGGAGCGGTATTACTGGAATACGGCGAATATCGGTGAGGCCTTCGACTACAGCCATGTTGAAGCAGGATATCTCCCGTTCCTGTATAATAAAAAGGGAACCGGGCTGCTTCCGGAGCAGGATTATGACAAGGATGGTATTTCCGTAGTCAGCTCTGTTACAGAATTTGAGGCAGCGGGAACTGCGAAAACGGTAACGACCGGAGCGGATGCAAATATCACTTCAAACTATGAGCTTACGGTAACCGCTACGTTCCAGAATGAGGAGCTTAAGGATGCTGCTTCCTTTGAGGCAAATTTCAGAAGATATTTTGGCGCGGAGTATGGTGATTACAGCAATTTCTCCATCGCAGATATGGAGCTTGAGAAGGACGCAGATGGCAAGGTCAAGGCACCGGAGGTTTCCTTCGGGAAAAATGCGGAGAATCTTCCAATCTGTACCCTCACCTTTAAGAACGTGAAGCCGTTAAAGTACATGGACAGTTATCGCATGGTGCTGAAGACGGAAAACGGAAAGGCGGGAGCAAGACTGGCCTTCCATGAGCTGGGAACAGACGGAACCCTTCAGACGGAGGAAACTCCTCTGTACCGGCAGATCTACCGTGCACAGGAAAACTCTGCATTGATTTCAGAGGACACCGGACACGACATGAACAGCTGGCAGGGGGCAATGGCAGTTGCCGGAGATACCTACGAAAACTTCATGGTCATGGCGAATCTGGACTTTTCCTCAGTTGGCTCATCGATGCTTCGTACAGGACTTAAGCTCAACCGTCTGGAGGGAAGCAAGAACAGGAGAAATCTGGATCTGGCCTCACTGACCGAGGCAGAGCGGAGAGATTACCTCATGGGTGATCTGAATACGGATCCCTATGTGGAGATCGCAAATCTGACCTTCGCCCAAGAGAGTACCTCCGGTGTCAACTGGGTCTACGAGCTTCGGAGTGAGATGAAGTACCTGAGATTCCTCAATATCAACTGGAAGAATACGCCTTCCGGAAGCTATGTGGGTATCTTAAGGCTCCAGACCGGAACCGTATCCTATATCGATCTGGATAAGATAAATATCGATTACGGAAGGGCAAACTCCTATATCGGCTTTATCACAAATGCAAATAATACGATGGACTATGTCCGTGGCCGCGACATTGTTGTCAGATCCAGCGCACCGACCAGAGCGAGGATCACGGTACATTACGTCGGCGGTATAGTTTCCTACTCCAAGGCTCTGCTTCAGCACATGAGTTTAAAGGGTACGATCAATGCAGACGGAACCTATAGCTGCTCGATCAATGGCAGCTTAGATGATGTCTTAAACGGTGGAAACTATACGGGTGGTATCGTATCGTATGCCGCAAGACCAGGAATGGACTTTGCATACAGTGAAGGGATAGAGGTAACCGGAAACGGATATATTGGTGCCGTTGCAGGAACGGTAGACTGCTATACCAGATGGGATGCTCAAACGGAAGCATGGTATAATGCCCTGCAGCCGGCGAGCGGAGAAAAGATCTATCTTCTGTCATCAAAGAACTGTAAAGTAGAAGGCGGCAGATATGTTGCCGGTGTCGTATCGTCAGCTTCCTATGTGAAATATGTCAATTCGGAAAACAATACGATTCATGCAACAAGAATAGGAGCCGGAGGTTTATTCGGAAGCGGAGGCGGTAACTATTTTACCGCGACCGGATGCGATATTATCTGTGATGGTGACTATGCAGGCGGAATTTCTGCAAATGAGGATAGCTACAGCTACACCTACTCCTGCGTGACCGGCTGTAATATCAGAGCAAAGAGCTACGCCGGAGGTCTTATCGGCCGAAGAGGTGTCAACAGCTGTAACTATGCAGTAATAAGAGACAGTGCCATTTATGCAGACCAGTATGCAGGCGGTTTGTTTGGCCAATTTGATACTTCTAACTATGCACCGAGTATCTATAATAGTGTTGTAACGAACTGTAAGATCGGAAGCTCTGCTTCTAAATATCCGAAGGCCTCGAAGGACGAAAACGGCGGCTACAAGGTTGATTGGGTGGAAAAGAGCGGAAGCGGAACTAAGATGGCAGGCGGAATCTGCGGCGAAGCTTACGGTGTGAATATGTATAACAACCTTGTGGATGACTCCGTTGAGATCTTGGCCAATGAGTATGCCGGTGGTGTTATCGGAATCGGCGGCGGTGGCAAGAGCTACCATCTGGAGATCGGTGCAAAGATAAAGACAGAGGGCAACTACGCAGGCGGCTTTGCCGGAAGGCTGACCGGCTATGCAGAGTCCCTGTCCGGTCCTAACGTTTTAAAGAACCCGGTTACCCAGCTCTATCGTTCTATCTTTACCGGAATCGTAGAAGGAAGCGCCGGAGTCGGCGGTCTGGCAGGATATTTTGAGGCCGGAAACCGCCCGAAGGACCCTCAGACCGGTGTTCCGATCGAGGACTCCGTAAGCGGCTATGCTGAGACGATCACCAAGACCAATTTCAGCCAGATCCTGATGGCACAGAGCCTGCTCAAGGCGGGAAATGCCAGCCAGATGGGCCTGATCGCTCAGAATGTTAAACAGACAACAGGTGAACAGGGAATTGATTACCTGCGTGTATACAAGGGCATGCAGTATTTTGAAAATACGATCACGCCGCAGGTAGTTGGCAGTATGTCATCGAATCTATGGTCTTATGGAAATGCGACGATCTCGGATACCGAGTATAAGTATGCGTTCTTTGTGACAACAGACGACATGAAGAATATTGACTTTTACTACGGTGCGCTGAATAAGGGCGGATTGTATATCAGAAATATCTCGACCTCCTACATAAATAGCAAGGGCGAGTATGTAAACCCGTCATATTATTGGAACTTTAAGTATGATGATAAGTTTGTAAAGACTGAAGGTAAGTTCCCGTACATGACAGTTTACAACAGTGCGACACAGGTGGACAATTGGATGAAAGAGGATCAGGTTCAGGATGGTATCCCGATCCCTGACGGAGCAGCAGGAACCTCACTCTTTGACCTTGATGATTCCGGAGATGTTTTGGATCAGATCGCGATTTACGCATCCGGCGCAGGAACGATCAATCTGGAATTCCCGGATCGGATCGCAGAGCTGGGAAGTCAGGCGCTGGAGGCACAGGAGCTTATCGCTCAGGGTGCTGAAGAATTTGAGGGCATCATCGTACCGCCGGTACAGTTCCGGATTATGGGGCCGGACGGAACGCTGCTTGACTCTAAGGAGATCGACAGACAGACCTACACGATCCCTTACGATTTCAGCACGACACTGACCATTAAGGTAACAGTCGCAGATGAGAACAGAAGCTTCGCAGTAACGGGTGATGGGGTGAAGCGTACCGTTATGACTTGGGGAAGCCATTGTTATTATCTGAAGAAGGATGGTGTCTACAGCGATAACGGTGCTTATTCCGGAGAAGGCAGTCTTGCCAATGTATGCAAGGTGCTGGATGGAAATTATGTAAACCTGTATCAGGGTGAGGTACTTGATGAGGACGGCAACGTGGTTCGTATCGAGGACGGCAGCCCTGTGGGTGAGCTGGATAAGGACGCACTCTTTAAGGTAAGCGAGGAGATAATTCCTGCTTACGAGACAGAGTACAGCGGAACGAAGATATTTGCCTTCCGTACATACAGTATGTCGGATGAGGGAGAGGATGAGCTGACAAGATCAGATTACCGCCTGTTTGCAAAGAACGGAAAGCTGTTCGGCGTCGATCCGGAGCTGGATCAGGTATATGGTCAGGGCTTCCAGAACTTCATCGCAGACTACTACAGTACATCTCAGGGAAGCGCCGAGTATTTGAGCATCGTATCAGAAAACAATGTTCTTGAGGATAGCAAGACGGCGATCCGCTGGCCGGTGGATCAGAACAATAAGGCGATCCTAAACAACTTCCAGATCATGGAGATCGGAGACAGCCTGTATGCTAAGGAGCCTCTGGCCGTGATTCGGTACTGTGATAATACGACAGCAGCCTTCAACTATCTGACAGGCACACTCTACTTTAAGGATGATTCCGAGAAGGAGAGTCTTGGATTTACCGAATTTGCAGGTCTGTGGGCAAGCGGAAAGAAGAATGCCTTAAAGACAGCAAAGGCTTACAGCAGCGCGGCAGATCTTGTCGGAAGTCTTGTAAAGGATCCGATCGATGACTCCATCGTGATCGGCTTTATCAAGAAGAACGACGCCGCCGGTGGAAACGGAACTCCGGAGGGCAGCAAGACAGACCTTGCTATTGACGGAACAAACAAGACGGAAGGCGGCAACGCCGTTGGCGGAACGAATACTGCCGGAGCTGACAAGACCGGCGACAGCACATCCACGGAAACAGGAGCAGCAACAGCCGGGGATACAGGCGCCGGAAACGGAAATGCAGCAGCTGACCAGACCGGAGGCAGCGCATCCGGCGAAGGCCAGACCGGCGGCAGCAGCGCATCTGACGAAGGCCAGATCGGCGGCAGCAGCGCATCCGACGAAGGCCAGACCGGCGGCGGCAGCCAGACAGACAATGACAAGTCTGAACGCAGCGATAAATCCGACGACGGCAATACCTCTAACAGCGGCGGTAAATCCGATGACGGCAATACCTCTGCGAGCGGCAACCAGTTCGACGACAGCCAGAGCGGAAACAGCCAGTCCGGAAATAACCAGTCCGATGGTAACCAGTCAGGAAACGACCAGTCCGGAGCAACTTCTGATTCCTCCCTTGAGGGCGCGGAGACAGCCGGAAAGGCAGACAATACAGACAAGGCTCAGACCGGCGGAAGCCAGAGCGGAAGCAGCCAGTCTGACGGAAACCAGTCCGGAAACAACCAGTCCGACGGTAACCAGTCCGGAAGCAGCCAGTCAGGAAACAACCAGTCCGGAGCATCTTCAGACTCCTCCCTTGAGGGCGTAGAGACAGCCGGAAAGGCAGACAAGGCTAATTCCGGCGATAGCCAGAGCGGAAGCGAACAGGCTGACGGAAGCCAGAGCGGAAGCAACAAGACTGAAAACAGCCAGTCTGGCGGTAACCAGTCAGGAAGCAGCCAGTCCGGAAACAACCAGTCCGACGGAAGCCAGTCCGGAGCATCTTCAGACTCCTCCCTTGAGGGCGCGGAGACAGCCGGAAAGGCAGACAAGGCTCAGACCGGCGGTGGCCAGAGCGGAAGCAACAAGTCCGGAAACAATCAGTCTGACGGTAACCAGTCCGGAGCATCTTCAGATTCCTCTCTTGAGGGAGCAGATACAGCCGGAAAGGCAGACAAGGCTCAGTCCGGATCCACATCAATCAAGTCCGACTCACTTATCAGCAATCTGGAAAGCGGAGAGCTGGGAAGCGGAAATGTAAACGCAGCCGGAGCCGGAAACGGAACCGGACACGGATCCGGAAGTCAGGCAGCCTACGGAACGGGAGCTGGAAACGGAAAACCGTCTGAGGGTGCAGCCGGAGAGACCTCCGACAAACAATCTGCCGAGGCAAAGTCAGAACCTTCCCTCAAGTCAGATCTTGCTTATGTGACGATGCTGACCGCAGATTCCGGCGGATATGAGGTTTATCGTGCAAAGGATCTTCTTACTAAGGGCGGCGAAAGCCTGATGAGCGAGAACAAGAAGGTTGAACTCATGGAAGAAAACGGAATTCGCCAGAATTCGATCAACCTTGAGGACATGAAGGTAACAGCAGAGCTCAACAAGACAGGACTTATTCTTGTCGGAGCGGCAGCGGCCTGCATGGCGGTGCTTCTTGTTATCCTCTATGAGAAGAAACGCCGCATGAGTAAAATGGAATAATTGACAGTTGCTAACACAGAGCCCGCCCGGTCATCAAATAGTGACCGGCGGGCTCTTGCCGCGTGCGCCTAGCGGACGAAACACAGGAAATCATGCTTTTCGTGAGCAAGGGAAGTAGGAAGTAGCCGTGCAGCAGGGGACGAAACGCAGGAAATCATACTTTTCGTGAGCAAGGCAAGTGAAAAATAGCCGTGCAGCAGTGGACGAAACACAGGAAATTAAGCTTTTCGTGAGCAAGAGAAGTGAAAAGTAGCCGTGCAGCAGTGGACGAAACACAGGAAATTAAGCTTTTCGTGAGCAGGAATAAGTAGAAAGTAGCCGTGCAGCAGGTGACGAAACACAGGAAATCCTGCTTTTCGTGAGCAAGAGAAGTGAAAAGTAGCCGTGCAACAGGTGACGAAACACAGGAAATTAAGCTTTTCGTGAGCAGGAATAAGTAGAAAGTAGCCGTGCAGCAGGTGACGAAACACAGGAAATCCTGCTTTTCGTGAGCAAGAGAAGTAGGAAGTAGCCGTGCGGCGGGGGACGAAACGCAGGAAATTAAGCTTTTCGTGAGCAAGAGAAGTAGGAAGTAGTCGTGTAGCAGGGGACGAAACGCAGGAAAACTTGCTTTTCGTGAGCAAGAGAAGTAGGAAGTAGCCGCGCGGTAGGGGACGAAACGCAGGAAATTAAGCTTTTCGTGAGCAAGAGAAGTAGGAAGTAGCCGTGCGGCAGGGGACGAAACACAGTAAATCTTGCTTTTCGTGAGCAAGAGAAGTGAAAAATAGCCGTGCAGTAGGGGACGAAACACAGGAAATTATGCTTTTCGTGAGCAAGAATAAGTTAGATCTCCGACTGAGATAAATGCTTCGTGCGGATGCGCACCAGAATCACGCGCAAGTCTCACGGACGTTTGACTTTAATATTTGCTTTACTTGTGTACTTCCCTTTGACAGATGCGGCATCAGTTACTATAATATAAAGAATGAAAATAATAATAAGGAGATATGGCCATGACATTTACTTACCCGGCAGTATTTACTCCCCATGAGGATAAAAAAGGCTACCATGCATATTTTCCGGATCTGGAATGCTGTGAGGCAGATGGACCGGATCTTGAAGATGCGATTGAAAACGCAAGAGACGCAGCTGCAAACTGGATCACGGTAGAGATGGAAGAATTTGACAGTGATCTTCCGTTTTCTACCCATGTAGAGGATGTTCCCTTAAAAGAAGGAGAGCTTATAAAGATGATCTCTGTCAGGATCAAGTTTCTTCCTGACAACGACTAAAAGGGCAGAAACAGGATCAATCGACCGGAACCACTGACCCGAACCGTCCGGAAAGCCGGAACCAAATCAGCCCAAAAGCTGAATCAAATCAAAAGAATAAGACCGTTTGGATTGCCGGGAGGGAGGAACAAGATTCTATGGCATATCCAAACGGTCTTTTAAGTGGGGATTAGATAATTATATTAAATATAAATAATGATATCGGGGAGGGTATCATTATCTAGCAAAATTAGAAGTCAACTTCTGTTCCGTAGTAAGTGCATACGAACAGTTTTTCCATCTGCTCCGGTGTGATGGTTCTCGGGTTGGAACCGGTACATGCATCACCAACAGCATTAACTGCGATCTGAGCAACCTTGGATTTGAATTCTGCTTCATCGATACCGAATTCCTTCAGGTTGTTCGGAATATTTAACTTTGCGTTGAATGCGTGGATCATATCGCATAAAGCATTAACCTGAGATTCCTCGGAGGTTCCGCCAAGGCCGATTCTTCTTGCGATATCTGCATAACGACGTTTTGCTTCCGGCTCATGTGCATTGAACTGGATAACGTATGGAAGGTAGATCGCATTTGCACAGCCGTGCGGGATATGGCCGGTTGAGAAGGCAGCGCCTGTCTTATGAGCCATAGAATGAACAATGCCGAGAAGGGCATTGGAGAATGCCTGACCTGCAAGACACTGTGCATAGTGCATCTGCTCTCTTGCATCCATGTTTCCGTTGTAGGATGCCGGAAGGAAGTCATGTACCATCTCGATAGCCTTGATCGCTAACGGATCTGTAAATGGGGTATGAAGTGTGGAAACATAAGCCTCGATCGCATGTGTGAGGGCATCCATACCTGTATAAGCAACCTGCTTAGCCGGAAGGGATGCAACAAGATTCGGATCAAGGATAGCAACATCAGGAGTGATCTCAAAGTCTGCCAGCGGATATTTGATTCCCTTAGAGTAGTCAGTAATTACAGAGAATGCAGTTACTTCTGTAGCGGTACCGGATGTAGTCGGGATCGCACAGAAATGAGCTTTGTTACGAAGCTTCGGGAAGTTGAACGGGATGCAGAGAGCCTCGAATGTGGTATCCGGATGCTCATAGAATGCCCACATAGCCTTTGCAGCATCGATTGGGGAACCACCGCCGATTGCAACGATCCAATCCGGCTCAAATTCCTTCATAGCTGCAGCGCCCTTCATAACAGTTTCAACAGACGGATCCGGCTCAACGCCTTCAAAGAATCTTACTTCCATTCCGGCTTCCTTCAGGTAGCCCTCGATCTTATCAAGGAAACCAGCCTTACGCATAGAGCTTCCGCCTGATACAACGATCGCTTTCTTACCGGACAGGTTCTTTAAATCCTCTAAAGCACCTTTTCCGTAGTACATGTCTCTCGGTAAAGTAAATCTCATCATAGCAGCATATCCTCCTATTAGATTATAATGGATCAATGTGAATATATTAAATGGTATGGAACGTTTAGCACGATCATCGCGCTAATAATTTAACGTTAATTGTTTAACAATATTAGTTTAACAACAAATGAAGGAAATGTCAATAGGTATTTCCCAGATATTGTTATTTTTTTGGACATATTAACAAAAATCATTAAGGCTATTCCCAGAATGGAACAGTTGCGAAGGACTTTTTTCTGTGTTAATATGGCATAAGCTGAATAACAGAAAGAAATTGAACGCAGATAAGCATTCCCCCGCTTCAAGTGCGCTGAGTACTAAGCGGTGGGTTAAGGGGATGCTTATGTCAGTGGGAGTTGAAAGCTCCCACTGACAGATCGCGAAGCGACTGCGTTCGTGAGCAAGTAGCGAAGCGGATTGCGAATGTCCGCTTTACATTCAAGTCGAACCTCCGTGGAACTTGGTGCGTGATTCTGGTCAGCGAGAAAAGCTTAGGAGGATATAACGATCATGATACTGGATCTTAAAGATGGTGAATATACGGTTAGTATTGAGCTTGGCGGCGGCTCGGGGAGGGCGTCCGTCACATCTCCTACTGCTCTTATAGTAGAGGAGGGACAGGCCGAAGCGGTCATCGAATGGAGCAGTGGAAATTATGATTACATGCGTGTAGACGGTGAACAGTATTTTCCGGTGAACAGCACGGGAAATTCAGTTTTCCGGATCCCGGTCGAACAGCTCGATGTGCCGATCCCGGTAACGGCCGATACAACGGCAATGAGTGTCCCCCATGAAATCGAATATACGCTGACATTTGACAGTACCTCCTTGGTGCAGGAAAAGTCTGGCAAGCTCGGCTTTTATATTGGAGGCGCTCTGATCCTTGCTCTATTCGGTATACTGATGTATATGCGGAGAAAAAAGAAGGGAAATGCAGGAAAATCCGGGAAAGCAGGAAACGCGGCAAAAGCGTCAAACGTGCCAGAAGCAGGGAACGCGGCAAAGGCATCAAAAACGACAGAAACAGGAAACGCGGCCAAAGCGATAGAAGCTGGGAACACCATAAAAGCAGAGAACGCGTCAAAAGCGTCAAAGGCAGCCAAGGCAGCCAAAGCAGCCAAAGCAGCTAAGGGTGCAGCAATGGGAATGATTCTTACTATGCTTTTCCTTTCCGGCTGCAGTGGTGCGGCCACAGGAAATAAAACGACAGCGGGTGCGGCGGCCGCCGGGAAGGAAAAAGGGACGGCAGATGCGGCTTCCGTAAATGAAACGGGGTCAGGCAAAGAAGCTTCTGAAGATAGGAGACCGCTGGGGCTTACCGATGCAGAGAAGGAGAAGCTGCCAAAAGCTTTGGGAGATATGGAACGATTGCAGCTGGAGTACGCGAAGGAGTTTTCCATCGATCGGTTTGAAAATGGCTGCAAGCTTATTTCCGTTTCAGATGGACGAAGATTGTTCCTTGTCCCCACAGAAGAAGCAGGCCAGCCGGAACCCCAGTCCATGGGCCAGCCGGAAATCCAGTCCACAGGTCAGCCGGAAACCCAGTCCGCAGATCAGTCGGAAACGCAATCCGCAGGCCAGTCAGGAATCCAGCCTCAGAGCCAGCCGGAAACGCAGTCCACGGGCCAGCCGGAGCTTGAGGCCCTTTCCGAAGCTCTCCCCGCTGATGTGACAGTCCTGACAGTCCCGGTCAAAAATATTTATCTTGCGGCCTCTGCCGCCATGGATATGATGCGTGAGCTTGACGCCCTCGAGGATATAAGACTTTCGGCGACGAATGAGGACGGCTGGTATATTGATGAGGCAAAGGAAGCAATGAGATCCGGAAAAATCCTTTATGCCGGAAAATACAGTACTCCGGATTATGAGAGGATCTTGTCGGAGCACTGTGAGCTGGCGGTTGAGAATACCATGATCGGCCATACTCCGGAGGTCAGGGAAAAGCTGGAGAGTGTAGGCGTTCCGGTGGTGGTGGACTATTCCAGTCATGAAACCGATCCGCTGGGGCGCATGGAGTGGATCCTGTTTTATGGTGCCCTGACGGGAAAGGATGAAAAAGCAAAGGAAGCTTTTGAGGCACAAAAGGCGGCTATGGAGTTTGCCGGAAGCGGAGAAAAGACGGGAAAGACAGTTGCATTTTTTTACATTATGACAAATGGAGCTGTTAACGTGAGAAAGCCGTCCGACTATATCCCGAGACTTATCGAGCAGGCAGGAGGCACCTATATCTTCGGCGTAAGTGAGGATAGCAACAAAAGCTCCTCCATGTCCATGCAGATGGAAGAATTTTATGCGGCAGCTAAGGATACAGATTACCTGATCTATAATAGTGCGGTCGGCGGAACGGTAGAGACTGTGGAGGAGCTGCTCGGGAAAAGCGGGCTTCTTTCCGATTTTAAGGCAGTAAAAGAGGGCAATGTATGGTGTACTGCTGAGAACCTGTATCAGAAATCTATGGCATTAGGTGATTTCGCATCCGATATCCATGTTATGCTGACAGAGGAGAATCCGGATCCTGCGGAAACGAAATATCTTTATCGTTTAAAGTAAATTAGGGACAGAAGGGAGCAAAAAGCAGTATATGAAAGGAAATAGACGGGCGGAAACATGGTATTTTTCAGCGTTTGCAGTGCTTTTTGTGCTGCTTCTTTTCCTTATGGCATGGAATATCTGTGCCGGGAGCGTATCGCTGCCTTTTCGTGAAACGCTTCGCTTCTTTATGGGGCAGGAGGTGTCTGAAACAGTGAGG
>Ga0129310_1002936_pt1 | contig 11671 bp, 10 predicted proteins | sample Go1ome_2_FD_94433 | JGI IMG/M metagenome (GOLD analysis project Ga0129310, IMG submission 94433) | Western lowland gorrila individual fecal microbial communities from Wisconsin, USA - Go1022A metagenome | ecosystem: Host-associated > Mammals > Digestive system > Large intestine > Fecal | place...
ACCATCTACCTGTCCATCGTGGTGCTCCTGACCGGTGAGTGGCTCTTTCATCTCATTGCCCGGTTTTTCCATCTCCAGGACATCGACCTGCCCTGGGCCTGGCAGTGGATGCGGTTTTTGGTTTTGTTTTGCCTGGTGCTGGTATTCGTGCTGCTGCTCTACCGGATCTCGGCGCCGATGGGGAAGCCCCGGCCCCCGGTCCTCACCGGCGCAGTGCTTGCCTCCGGTGCGCTGGTGGGGGCATCGGCCCTGTTCTCCTGGTTTATCGGCATATCCTCCCGCTATTCCCTGATCTACGGGTCCCTGGCCTCGGTGATCATCCTCATGGTCTGGCTCTACCTGTGCGGCAACATCCTGATTCTGGGCAACTGCGTCAACCGCGTCTGGTACGGCCGAAAAAAGCGCCGTGCCCAGGGGCATATCATCCGAAGGGAGGAAAACCATGGATAAGCTCGTGATCCGGCCTGTTTGGCGGGCTGAGTATCCCCAGGTGGTGGAACTGATCCGGCGAGTCATGCTGGAGGTCAACATCCGGGACTATGAGGAAGCTTACCTCCTGGACTATGTCAAGCGCTACGGCCCCGCCCAGCTGGCCGCCTTCGCCGACAGCCCTGACTGCCATTTTTACGTGGGGCTTTGGGAGGGCAAGCTGGCCGCCTGCGGGGCAGTGGCCCCCTCGGAGGGCCGGCCCGGCGCGCTGGAGATCCGCTCGGTCTACGTCCGCCCAGACCTGGAGGGGAAGGGCATCGGCCGGGAGATGATGGCCGTGCTGGAGGCCGACCCCGCTTTCCAACGCGCCGCGCGGGTAGTGGTCTCCGCCTCCCTCACCGCCCACACGTTTTATCAAAAGCTGGGCTACACATACGAAAACGGCGTGAAACGGGAAGAGAACCACGACCACTACTGGATGGAGAAATTCCCCGGGAAAGGCGCCGGCGCCGAACCGCCTCCCCCTCTTGACGCTGCCGGCAAAAGGTGATAGAATACCTCACGATATCAAAGTGATGACCGGGAAGAGTACACGCCCGCCCCAGCAGCAGAGAGAGGCCGGAAGCTGCAAGGCCCCCTGGGGAGTGTGGAAGGCGCCCGCGAGCCGCGGGGCGGAAATGCCCTGCCGGACCCCGCCGTTACCGGGTATGAGAGCGGAGAGACATCTCTCCGAATTCAGGTGGAAACACGGACAATCTGTTCGCCCTGAGCCAAGCGGCTCGGGGCGTTCTTTTTTGCCTGAGGCTTCCGCCGTCACACGAAAAACCAAATTTAAAATAGAGCGAGGAGTGTTCCCCATGAAAAACACCGAAAAAACCATGGACCAGATCGTGGCCCTCTGCAAGGGCCGCGGCTTTGTCTACCCCGGCAGCGAGATCTACGGCGGCCTGGCCAACTCCTGGGACTACGGCCCTCTGGGCGTGGAGTTCAAAAACAACGTCAAGCGGGCCTGGTGGAAAAAGTTTGTCCAGGAGAGCCCCTACAACGTGGGCCTGGACGCCGCCATCCTCATGAACCCCGAGGTGTGGGTGGCCTCCGGCCACGTCTCCACCTTCAACGACCCCCTCATCGACTGCAAGGCGTGCAAGATGCGCCACCGGGCCGACAAGCTCATCGAGGCCTGGTGCGCCGGGAACGCCCGCGCCGACGTGAATGTGGAGGCCATGACCAACGAAGAGCTGGTGGCCTTCATCCGGGACAACGGCGTCACCTGCCCGGGCTGCGGCAAGTCCGATTTCACCGACATCCGCAAGTTCAACCTTATGTTCAAGACCCACCAGGGCGTCACCGAGGACAACTCCACCGAGGTCTACCTCCGGCCCGAGACCGCCCAGGGCATCTTTGTCAACTTCCCGGCCATCCAGCGGACCACCCGGAAGAAGCTGCCCTTCGGTGTCTGCCAGGTGGGCAAGTCCTTCCGCAACGAGATCACCCCGGGCAACTTCATCTTCCGCATCCGGGAGTTTGAGCAGATGGAGCTGGAGTTCTTCTGCCAGCCCGGCACCGACCTGGAGTGGTTCCAGTACTGGCGCTCCTACTGCCACGACTGGCTCATCAACCTGGGCATCAAGGAGGAAAACCTCCGGCTGAGAGACCACGAGGCCGAGGAGCTGGCCTTCTACTCCAAGGCCACCACCGACTTCGAGTTCCTGTTCCCCTTCGGCTGGGGCGAGCTGTGGGGCGTGGCCGACCGCACCGACTACGACCTCAAGCAGCATCAGGAACACTCGGGCAAGGACCTGACCTACTACGATCAGGAGAAGAACGAGCACTATATCCCCTACGTCATCGAGCCCTCTCTGGGCGCCGACCGGATGGCTCTGGCTTTCCTGGTGGAAGCCTACGACGAGGAGGTGGTGGACGCCGCCAAGAACGACGTGCGCACCGTCCTGCGGCTCCATCCCGCTCTGGCTCCCTTCAAGGCGGCCGTCCTGCCCCTGTCCAAGAAGCTCTCCGAGCCCGCCCGCAAGATCTTTGAGGAGCTCTCCGGCGACTTCATGGTGGACTTCGACGACGCCGGCTCCATCGGCAAGCGCTACCGCCGTCAGGACGAGATCGGCACCCCCTTCTGCATCACCGTGGACTTCCAGACCGTGGGCAGCGAGACCGAGGAGGCCGACCACTGCGTCACCATCCGGGAGCGGGATTCCATGGAGCAGACCCGGATCCCCGTCACCGCGCTCAAGACGTATCTTCAGGAGAAGATCCGGTTTTGACGGGCCGTCCGTTTCTGTTCCAGACCCGGCCGGAGCCCGGCGCCTCCCGGGGGCGCCGGGCGGCCTTCTGGACGTGGAACGTCGGGATCATGGCGCTGGCGGGCGTGGGGATCGGCCTTGATTCCCTGCTGCTGGCCCCGGGCCCGTACAGCCTGCGCCTGGCGCTGGGATATCTGGAATGTCCCCGGATCCTCCTTTTGAACCTCCTGCCACCTGTGGTCATGATCCTGCTCCTCTACGCGCTCACCGGCCGGCCGGGGGCCTCCTTCGGCTTCACCGCCGGGGTCCTGCTGGGCCTCTCCGCGGGCAACTACTACAAGCTGATGTTCCGGGACGACCCCCTCATGTTCGGCGACCTGCTGCTGCTCAAGGAGGTGCGGGATATGGCGGGCGAGTACCGCCTGTTTCTGGACTGGAAGCTCGGGCTCGTCATCTTCACCGTGGCGGGGGGCTGGCTGCTGATCCACTTCCTGGTACGGGGCAGGCTGGACTGGGGGAGCCGGGGCCGGGCCGCGGGAGTCCTGCTGGCGGCCACAGGAGCCGCTCTGACCACGGCGGTATGCCTGGACGATGTGATCTATGACGTCCACACCGCCTATTATGAACGGCTGGTCAACCGCTGGTCCTCCACCCAGCAGTATCTGGCCCGGGGCTTTCTCTATCCCTTTTTCCACAGCGTCACCGCCGCCGTGGATACGCCCCCCTCGGGCTACCGGGCGCAGGAGGCCGCGGAGCTTCTGGGCCGCTATGCCGACGCCGACATCCCGGAGGGCAAGAAGGTCAACGTGATGGGCATCATGCTGGAGGCCTATAACGACTTCACCCGGTTTGGGGTGCCCGAGCTCTCCTCCGACGTCTATGCCGCCTGGCACGCGCTGGAAGCCGAAGGGGTGTCCGGCACCCTGGTGACCAATATTTTCGCCGGGGGCACGGTGGACACCGAGCGGTGCTTCCTCACCGGCAGCAGCGCGCTGGGCTCCTTCCGGAGCGACACCAACTCCTACCCCTGGTACTTCCGCTCCCAGGGCTACACGGCGGAGGGGATGCACCCCTGCTACAACTGGTTCTATAACCGGAAGAACATCAACGAGAACCTGGGCTTTGCGCGATACGCCTATGTGGAAAACCACTTTGGGGAACTCACGGGCGGCGGCGTGGCCATGGACGACGTCTTTTTCCCGGAGCTTCTGGAGGCCTACCGGGCGGGCACGGCGGGGGAGCGGCCTTACTTCAGCTTCTCCGTCACCTACCAGGGCCACGGCCCCTACGACAGCGGGCAGCTCTACTGGGGCGAGCCAGGCGACTATGTGGTCAACGACGGCCGCTACACCGCCGAGGAACAGTGCATTCTGGAAAACTACTTCGGCTCCATCGCCAACACGGGCAAACATCTGAAGGCCCTCACCGACGCCCTGCGGGCCGACGCCGAGCCGGTGGTGCTGGTCCTCTTCGGGGACCACAACCCCTGGATGGGAGACGGCAACAGCGTCTACAAGGCCATGGGGCTGGACTTTGACCTGGACAGCCAGGACGGCTTCCTGAACTACTACTCCACCCGGTACATCATCTGGGCCAACGACGCCGCCAAGGCGGTCCTGGGGAACGGCTTTCAGGGCGAGGGCCCCACGCTGGGCCCCAGCTTTCTGATGAACGAGGTCTTTCGCCTCTGCGGCTGGGAGGGCCCGGCCTATCTCCAGGCCATCGATCCCGTTCTGGACCGGGTGAGCGTGGTCCACGCCTCCGGCCGCTATCTGGAGGACGGCGTCCTCACCACCGAACTGACCCCGGAGAACGCGGAGCTGATCCGCCGCTATCGGGCAATGGATTACTTCTGGCACCACCATTTTGCCTATGATTTTGAAAACAGATAAAAAAGGGATCCCCGCCGCTGGCGGGGATCCCTTTTGCTGCTGTTCAATTCTGCCCCCGCTCCTTCAGGACAGCGGCCATGGCGCGGCGGTGGGTGCCTGTGACCACGCTCATCCACCGGGCCAGCGTTTCATCGCTGAACGCCTGATACCGCTCCATAAGCGCATCCAGTTCATCCATCTGGGCCAGGGGCATCTCCCGGCCAGAGAACGATTGTGCCCGTGGTTTCCTGTCTTGATCCATGCGTCTCCTCCTCCACGCTATGATAATATCTATAAATATAGCATATATTTTTATAGATGTAAATATAGGGCGTCTTTTTTGCTATTGTTATAATAAAAAAGATTGAGGTATTTTTATGGAGATAGGAAAGCGGATCATTGTCCTGCGGGAGAGGAAGGGCTGGAGCACCAATCGGCTGGCCAATCTGTGCGGGCTTTCCCAGAGCTTTCTGCGGGCGGTGGAACTGGGAGAAAAGGGCATCTCGGTGGAGAGCCTTGCCTTGGTGTGCGACGCCATGGGGATCTCCCTGAAGACCTTTTTTGACTGGCCGGGGGAAGAACCCCCTGAAGATGGGTTCGACCGCCGTCTGGAGCAGTTGACCCCTTACCAAAAGAACGCGCTTTTCCGTTTTTTGGATGCTATGCTGGAGGACAGATCGGAATAAATTTTTCCGGATTTCGGTCGCGTTCCAGAGCATTTCCCTCCTTCCCCTTATCAATGAGAAACGCGGAGCTCTCGCCCACAGGTGAGAGCTCCGCGTTTTCTGTCAGATTGATTCCGCGCCGGTCTTGGCGATGGTGATGTGCAGCTCGTCCAGCTGAGCCTGGGTGACCACCCCGGGGGCGTCCATCATCAGGTCCTGGGCGTTCTTGTTCATGGGGAAGGGGATGATCTCCCGGATGGAGTCTTCGCCGGCCAGGAGCATCACCATGCGGTCCACCCCCGGGGCGATCCCGGCATGGGGGGGCGCTCCGTAGGTAAAGGCGTTATACATGGCGGGGAACTTGGCCTTCACGTCCTCCTCGCCCAGGCCCACCAGCTGGAAGGCCTCCACCATGATCTCCGGGTCGTGGTTCCGCACCGCGCCGGAGGAGAGCTCCACGCCGTTGCACACCAGATCGTACTGGTCGGCGGTGATGGTGAGGGGATCGACGGCCCCGTCGGCCGCCTGCTTCAGCACCTCCAGACCGCCGGCGGGCATGGAAAAGGGATTGTGGCAGAATTCCAGCGCCCCGGACTCCTCGCCGATCTCGTACATGGGGAAGTCCACGATCCAGCAGAAGGCGTACTGCTCTTTCTTGAAGTGATTGGGGCAGAAAGCGCCCAGCGTCTTGACCAGCACGCCCGCGGTCTTTTGTGCCGCGCCCGGCTTCCCGGCGGACAGGCCCACGAAGCAGCCGGGGGTGAGGCCCAGGGCCTCGATCACGGCCGCCTTCTTCTCCTGCACGAACTTGGAGATGCCGCCCACCAGCTCGCCGTTCTCGTCCAGCCGGAACCAGTAGGCCTTGTTCCCGGCCTGCACCTCCACGTCGGCGCACAGCTTGTCGATCTGCTTCCGGGTGCCGGCAAAGCCGCTGACCACCACGGCCTTCACCGTGTTCCCGGCAAAGGGCTCAAAGCCGCAGTCGGCCAGAAGCCCGGTGGCGTCCTGAACGGTGAGGTCGATCCGCAGGTCGGGCTTGTCCGAGCCGTATTTCTCCATGGCCTCGGCGTAGGGGATGCGGACAAAGGGGGCGGAGGAGGCGGTGCCGTAGGCGCCGTACTTGGCGAACACCGGCGGCAGCACGTCCTCCAGCACCGCGAACACGTCCTCCTGCCCGGCGAAGGCCATCTCCATGTCCAGCTGGTAGAACTCGCCGGGGGAGCGGTCGCCCCGGGCGTCCTCGTCCCGGAAGCAGGGGGCGATCTGGAAATACTTGTCGAAGCCGGAGGCCATCAGCAGCTGCTTGAACTGCTGGGGAGCCTGGGGCAGAGCGTAGAACTTGCCCGGATGCTTCCGGGAGGGCACCAGATAATCCCGCGCGCCCTCGGGGGAGGAGGCGGTGAGAATGGGGGTGGTGATCTCCAGGAAGCCGTGGTCGATCATGGCCGACCGCAGGGCGGCCACCACCTGGGAGCGGAGAAGGATATTCTTCTTCACATCAGGGTTGCGCAGGTCGAGGTAGCGGTACTTGAGCCGCGCGGCCTCGTCGGCTTCCCGGCTGCGGTTGACGGGGAAGGGAAGCTCATTGTGGCGGCACTTTCCCAGGACGGTGACGGCGGTGGGCACCACCTCGATCTCGCCGGTGGGCAGCTTGGGGTTCTTGGAATCCCGCTCCCGCACCGTGCCCGCCACCTGCACGGTGGACTCCTTGTTGAGGGCTTTGAAGGTCTTCACCATCTCCTCGGTCTCACACACCACCTGTGTGGTACCGTAGAAGTCCCGCAGCACGGCAAAGCCGAGGCCCGCGCCCACTTCACGGAAGTTCTCCAAAAAGCCCGCCAGAGTCACGCTCTGGCCCGCCTGGGCCATCCGCAGCTCGCCGCAGGTGTGGCTGCGGTAGGCAGTTTTCACTTGATCCATGCAAAATCATCTCCAAATTATATCATTTGTCTTTTCGCGTACGATTGGGATGCTCCAAAGAAGGGCCCGCTGGCAGAGGCTGCGGGGCATACGCAGAAAAGGGGAGCCCTCCTCCGGCCGGTCCGGCGCGCGCCGTCAGCGGGGCGAAGCGGGGGCAATTTTATCCACCGCCCCGCTCAGATCCAGATACCGGCTGTAAAACACCTGCACATCAAAATCGGCATAGGCCTGGGTCCCATCGGCCCTGGTTACGCCAAGATCCGACAAGGCCCCCTGCTTTACACTGTCTAAATAGGTCGAACCGTCCTCAGCCTTGTGGAACCAGTTGAACGCCACCCCCAAGGCCGCGTCCCGCTGTTCCATCGTCTGGATGCGGGCCATCACCCTGGGCAGGTAATCGGCGGCAGTCAGCCCATTCCGGAAAAGCACCGTGTCGGGGGAGACCCCGGCGGCGGTGAAGAGGGTATGATCGGCTGGGACGAAGGGCATCCGCAGCTCGCTCCGGGCGATGCGGGACACCATGCCAGCGCACTCGGATCGCATGAGGGTGCGGTCCCCCGCGAAGGTGCCATAGATGTCGGTGCCGGTCAAAATGCCCCGGTTGTAGAAGTAGAGGATGAGGTTGTCGCTCTCTACGTCAGGCAGGTTCTGAATGTTGTTGATGGCGGGCAATTCCTCCGTAAAGCTGTCCAGAGCGGCGGCGAGGAAATAAAGCATGTCGTACCGGGTAGCCTCCAGCTCCGGCGTGTCAAAACGCTGTGTTACCAAGCCCCAGATGCTGGAAACCGCTTTGTCATCGGGCGCGCTCAGATAGTCAAAATAGACCTGATACCAAGGCTGGGCGGGGCCGGCATCGGGAATCGTCACGCCAATGAACGCGGAGCGCACCCGGGCGGTGATGGCGGCCAACTCCGCGATGGTCAAAGTCTTATTGGGTTCAAAGCCGTTCTGGGTACCCTGCATCAGGCCGATCTCGAAGCAGAGCCTGGCGTTGTCGTAAAACCAGTCGCCCTCCTTCACGTCGGCATAGCCGGGATAGGAATTCACCGCGGGGAAGCGCCCGTCCCCCTCCGCCGCCAGAGCAGGGGAGAGGGTGAGGGCCAGGGACAGGGCCAGCGCTGAGGCAAAGACGCGATGTTTCATAAAATTCTCCTTGTCGTCGTCGATCAGCGGACAGGGCTTCGGTCACTCCCGGATGGGCGCGCCGGCGCTGCGCTCCTCCACCCGCTTCTGCAGCCAGCCGGGGGCCTCGCTCAGGGCCACCTTCTCCTGCTCCCCCGAGACCATGTCCTTCAGGGAGACCACACCGTCCCGCACCTCGTCCTCGCCCAGGAAGGCCACGAAGGGCACCCCCAGCTTATCGGCGTAGTTCATCTTGGCCTTGAACTTCTTGGGCTCGGTGTAGAGCTGGGCCCGCACCCCGGCGGCCCGGCAGGCGGTGGCAAAGGCGATGGCGGGAGAGAGGTCGTCCGTCATAGGCAGCACCAGCACGTCGGCGGGGGCGGTGGGCAGGGCCTCGTTGAGCATCCCCTGCTCCTGGAGCACATAGAAGAGCCGGGTCAATCCGATGGAAATTCCGACTCCCGGAAGTTTTTTTTCTGTGTAATATTCCGCCAAGTTATCATATCGGCCGCCGGAACACACGCTTCCCACCTCGGGGTGATCCAGCAGCACGGTCTCGTACACGGTTCCGGTGTAGTAGTCCAGCCCCCGGGCGATGGTGAGATCCACCGCGAAGTGGTCGGCGGGGACGCCGAAGTCCCCCAGGTACTTCACCACGGTGGACAGCTCGGCCACGCCCAGATCGAAGGTCTCGTCCTTCCCCTGGAAGCTCTCCAACGCCGCCAGCGGATCCTCCGACTGAATGACGGCCAGGAGCCGGTCGGCGGCCTCAGCGGGAACAGAGAAGTCCTCCACCAGGATGGTCTTGACCTTCTCGGGCCCGATCTTATCCAGCTTGTCGATGGTGCGCATCACGTCCCCGGCCCGCTCGGTGAGTCCCAGAACGGCAAAGAGGCCGTTGAGGATCTTCCGGTTGTTGAGCCGGATGCGGAACCGCTCCAGGCCCAGGGAGGTAAAGGTCTTGTAGATGATGGCGGGGATCTCCGCCTCGTTGATGATGTCCAGGGCTCCGTCGCCGATGACGTCGATGTCGGCCTGATAGAACTCCCGAAACCGCCCCCGCTGGGCCCGCTCGCCCCGGTAGACCTTGCCGATCTGGTAGCGCCGGAAGGGGAAGGCCAGCTCGTTTTGGTGAAGGGCCACATATTTGGCCAGGGGCACCGTCAGGTCGAAGCGCAGGGCCAGGTCGCTGTCCCCCTTGGTAAAGCGGTAGATCTGCTTCTCAGTTTCGCCGCCGGCTTTGGCCAGCAGGACCTCGCTGGACTCGATCACGGGGGTGTCCAGGGGGGTGAAGCCGTAGAGCTCGTAAGTTTTGGCCAGGGTGTCTCTCACCCGTTCAAACTGGGCCTGCCGGGCGGGCAGCAGCTCCATAAACCCGGACAGGGTCCGTGCCTTGATTCGCCCCATTGTCGTCGCTTCCTCTCGTGTGAATCTCAAGATAAAAAAAGACAGGGTCCCATCCCAGTCACGGGACGAAGACGCCTGCCTCCGTGGTGCCACCCATGTTCGGCGGGGCCGGAACACGCCGGCGCCGCCCTTTCGCCTCCTGGTACGGGGAGGTCGCCGTGGGCGTCTCCGCCCCCGCTCCCGGGCCGTCTTTCCCTCTGTCCTTGCCGCAAAGCCCTTTCAGCCGGGGGGCCCCTCTCTGTCCGGCGGTGTCAGCGGTACTCCTGCCCGCTCTGCGCGGTCAATCTGCATCCTATCGCAAAAGCGTCCCTGTGTCAAGTGGGGAAAGGGGAGGGGCCCGGCTTGATGATGTCGCGCCAGTCCAGATCGCCCCGGGCCAGGCCCAGGATCAGCATTTCCGCGGTGGCCACGTTGGTGGCGATGGGGATGTTGTACTGATCGCACAACCGGGAGATATAGTCCAGATCATCATCCAGGTTGTGGGACTGGGGATCGGTAAAAAAGAGGACCATGTCGATCTCATTGTAGGCGATGCGGGCGCCGATCTGCTGGCTGCCCCCGTGCTCGTGGGAGAGATACAGGGTCACGGGCAGGCCCGTGGCCTCGGCCACCAGTCGCCCGGTGGTGTTGGTAGCGCAGATGTGGTGCTTGGACAAAATCCCGGAGTAGGCGATGCAGAACTGCACCATCAGTTCTTTTTTCCGGTCGTGACTCAAAAGCGCGATATTCATCCCAAAACCCTTCTTTCAAATGGGAAACTCCCACGGTGTGAGGGCCCCCCGCATGGGGGAAGCCACAAGTTTCTTTTACCGAATGCGCATCAGGGGCACTTTTTGCCCCTGAATACGCCGCGCGATGTTCAGGTACGCCACCGCCGCGCCCTTGTTGGCGCAGAGGATCAGGGGTTTTCCCCGGTTGGCGGCCAGCATCACCCGGCTGTCCTCGGGCACCACGCCCAGCAGGGGCAGGCCGGCAGCGTCCATGGCGTCGTCAATGGTGGCATGGAGCCGCCGCAGCAGCTTGGGCTGCACCCGGTTGACCACCAGATGGATGCGCTCCGTCCGGCCCCCCATCTCGCTCACTGTCCGCTGGGCGTCCCGCAGCGCAGAGGCGTCGGAGGTGGAGACCACCACCGCCCGGTCGCAGCCGCATACGGCCAGCTGGAAGCCGGGCCCCAGTCCGGCGGGGGCGTCCAAAAGGATGTAGTCAAACCGCTCTCTGGCCTGCCGCAGCAGGCCTCTCATGGCCTCCTCAGTGAGGCCGTCGGGGAGGGTGAGGGGGGCGGTCAGCAGGAAAAGGCCCCGAATGTCGGGATGCTCCACCGCCGCCCGTTCCAGCGGGCAGCGCCCCTGGAGCACGTCGGTGAAATCCATCAGCGCCCGGTCGGCCAGGCCCAGAGACAGATCCAGGTTCCGCAGCCCCACGTCCATGTCGATGCACAGCGTGCGGTGACCCAGCGCGGCCAGACAGGAGGAGACCGCTCCGGTCAGGGAGGTCTTTCCCGTTCCCCCTTTTCCGGAGGTGACGGCGATCACGGTTGCCATAGCCAAAAACCTCCCACTTGCAAAGTATTATAGCATAGGAATTTGGGGCCTTCAATGCCTTTTTCCACGGGAACGGGCAGAAAACCATCCAGTTTTTCTTTTTACAGAGTGCTCCCGCTCCGCCTTCCCGAAGTCAAAGAGGCTCTTTTTTTATTTTGGCCCACTTCCGGGGATAGCCCTTGGGCGTCTGCGCCGTCTTGCGCACCGGCACCAGCCGGTGGATCACATCGGTACCCGGGACGGCGTAGTCCACCGTCCCCAGCAGTTCGCCCCCCAGCCGCTTCACCGACCGCTGGGCCGCCTGCGTCTCCTCGCCGCTCTCCACGCTCTTCATGGCGAAAAACACGCCGCCCACCTTCACATAGGGCAGACACAGCTCGCACAGCAGGGGAAGAGAGGCCACCGCCCGGGAGACCGCCACGTCGAAGGCGTCCCGGAAACCCGGCTCCAAGGCCTGC
>Ga0129310_1002937_pt1 | contig 11666 bp, 7 predicted proteins | sample Go1ome_2_FD_94433 | JGI IMG/M metagenome (GOLD analysis project Ga0129310, IMG submission 94433) | Western lowland gorrila individual fecal microbial communities from Wisconsin, USA - Go1022A metagenome | ecosystem: Host-associated > Mammals > Digestive system > Large intestine > Fecal | place...
GGATCGTGTTCAATTCGCGCAAGGATAACAAAATTGTCACGAAATGCGTGTACTCTGTGCTGGGTATAAACATGGAGGGTCATAAGGAAATCCTCGGCACCTGGATATCGGAAAACGAGTCTGCGAGCTTCTATGCAAGTATCTGTTCCGACCTCCAAAGCCGCGGCGTTAAGGATATTTTCATTGCCTGCCATGATAACCTCACAGGGCTCTGTAATGCGATAAACTCGATTTTCCCGAAAACAAAAAATCAGCTCTGTATAGTCCACCAGATTCGCAACAGCTGCAAATTCGTACCGTATAAGGACCGCAAGGAAATCTGCGCTGATCTGAAGAAAATCTATGGCGCTGTGAACCTAGATGACGCTGAATTTGCGAAAGAGGAATTCCGTGAGAAGTGGAATAAGAAGTACCCGAATATTCTGAAATCCTGGGATAAAAATTGGGCTGAATTAACGGTATTTTTTGAATATCCGCAGGAGATCAGGAAGATAATATACACGACGAATGCCGTCGAGGGATACCATAGAATGGTCAGGAAATTCACTAAATCCAAGTCGATTTTTCCGACCGATGACGCTATCCGCAAGGTCGTTTATATGAGCGTTTCCGAGATTTCGAAGAAGTGGACTATGCCGGTTCGCGACTGGGGGCTGGCTTACGCCCAGTTCATGATTTACTTTGAGGACAGATTCGCAGCCTAGGATCAATTCGGGGCTCTGGTCTGTCGGTCAACCCCTCTGTCACTTCGTGACACCTCCCCCACTGGGGGAGACCACCCGAACCCCGGAGTTTATCCGCTGGAAGATACTGGTGAAGTAGAAAAGCAGCGAATTAGCTCCGCTGCTCTTCACCGTATATCTTGCAGCTGCGTCGGGTCGCTCTCCAGCGTTGCCCTGTTTCGCTGCATTTTTAGCTTTGGTATGTTTTTCGGGTTTATTCGCGTTTACACAGTTATTTTTTCAGACCCTAAATTGCTGATGTAAATTTCATCTTAATAAATTCTGTATATAATAAGTAAATTCCTACACATGATTAGATTGTAGCTGACTTGATGTTCATTGTTGCATTTCTAAACATCACACCTTTCTTATATCATAGCAGTTATATTATATTTTCGTGATAAAACGGCTTGCATTATCTTTTAAATTCTTTATCCAGCAGATTATTTAAAATCTCTGTCCCGAATATATCAGGAACAAACGGCAGACAGCAAACCCTCTGCATATTTACCTCACTCAGCAGCCTGCCGTAGCTTGAACTGTTGCCTCCGTCAATCTGAACAGGAGCATTAAGTCGTTCATTATCGCAGAAATTGACGAGTATCGTATAGTTGTACTGACCGATGAGGGTCTGGCACTGGTATGTCAGCGGGAACTCGTTCCACGATATGCCGCCGACAAGGTAAATCTTGTCATAACCGGAAAGCAACCAGGCATTGTTTTCATTCAGCACGCCGAAATCAAACACTGTGGCATTGTAGTCCAAAGCTGACTGTGAGCCGTTCGGGTAGAAATCTATTCCATTCACAGTGTAGTGATCTCCCTTGTCCTCGCCGTCGTAAGCGTCACAGATCATAGCAAGCTGTTCATCGCTGTACTCCGAGCTGTCAGCAGCTATTACTGCGGCGGCGGCCCTGTGATGGGCAAAGTAATCTGCGATATGTATTGCGGTCGAGGTAGTACCTATCCTAGCCTGTGCGCCGACAACTGCGATTTTCAGATTGGCATTGGCATAGCTTGGCTTTGCTCTTTCTTTTTTCAGCAATTCTTCCTCATACCTAGCCTCGGCTGTCGGGTCGTAACCCTTTTCGTATCTGCGCCACTTCTTGCAGGATAAGCCGTCATCGCTCATGCATTCCGCGAGGTCTGCAAGCATGAGCGACATATTTTCCGCGGCGTCCTTATCGTCATACTTGGCTACAATATTGGTAATTCCACACTTTATCAGACGGTCAAGGAGCTCGTCGCCTGCATAATGCTCGCCTGCATACACAACTATACGAGCGTCCGTCTGGAACTGAACGGACTGCATACAGGTGAGAAATTCCTCGTCATTGCCCTTGCAAGACTGCACATCGAAAACATAGCAGTCGCGGAATTTGACCGTCTTGAATTCTGCACTGATAATGTCCCGAAGATTGACCTGCTCGGAGTAAATGAAAGACAGCACGGAAACGCCGTTCGCTCTGCTCCACTTGTCGAGAATCCCGCCGTTTTTCTTAATGGCGTAGAGGGTAGGTAACTTGATTTTAGGCATTGTGAAAACTTCCTTTCAATTATCGTTGTGATGTATTTTCTTTGTCCTGCCGTTTGTATATCAGTTCGGCTATCATCTCTTTCGAGAGGTCGCCGCGATCGAACAACAGTTTTGAAGCGTTTTGTAAATCCAAATTGGAGTAATGTTCTGCACTGTTGAGCAGTGCCATAAGCGAGCAAAGCAGGCTGTCAACTGCATTCCGCTCATGCCCGGCAATTCGGCTAAGAAGAACAGCCGCATATTCGCTGCCGTTCTGCGCTGCTCTTTCAAGCAGTCCTTTTGCTTTAGCTGTATCGCGGAGCGTGTCGGAATAGTAATAAGCAGCGCCCAGAACACTTTCAAAGTAGCTTTTCTGTTCGCCGGTCGCTTGTTTTATAAGCTGGTTCAAAACAATTTCAGCCTGGTAATGCCGGCTAGGTTTGTCCGACCGCAGATAAAGCCGTGCTAGTGCTGCCTTGGCGTAGACGTTCCCACTTTCAGCGGCGCGGCTTATGTAGAGGATTGCCTTTTCCATGTTCGGAGCTGTGCCTGTACCGTCACGGTACATTTTGCCGACCGTATACTGCGCGTTGTGGTTGCCAGTGCCGAAACTTGGCTGCCGGCATCCGTGCCGGCTTTGGGCTTCGGCTTTTGCAGCGTCCATGCTGCCGTTTGCGGCTTGTTCAAGCCATTTGATGGCAGTTACCATATCTGTTTTCGTTCCGTAGCCGTCATAGAACATTCTCCCGATACGGTATTGAAGATATGGTTTCATGGTCGTAGCTGTGGTTTCCACCTGCATAAAACGTTCAAGCGCATTGCTGAAAAGAGCAAATATCTTTTCTTCGGTCGATGTCGCCAGACCTCGCCGGAATATGTCTGCAATTTCGTAGATTGCAAGCACATTTCCTTTGGCGGCTTCGGATTTGTATAAGCGCAACGCCTTTCCTATGTCTTGTCCTTGCTCGGCAGCTCTGGCGGCTTTGAAATCCTTGCTCCAGCGGATATAATAACACTTTTCCGCGGGCAGCGGAGTTTCCTCTGGCTGAGGTTCATCTGGCTGGGCAGGCGGCTCATAGCTTTCAGAGTTGAACATATCGTTGTCGAGATTGGTTTTGTTCTGCTTTTTCTCTTTTGAGAGCGCTTTCAAAATCACGTTTCCCATTTGCTGCTCAATATCCTCGCATAGCTTGTCCTTGTATTTGGCGAGATTGTACCTGCCCCAATTCGTGTCGGAGCTGTGCAGCATTTCGTTGTAAATCTGCCGTGTGTGCAGCAGTTCTGAATAAATCTGCGTGGCTTGCTCGCTATTGTCGATGATGAAATGAGTCAGCCTGTTGAGTTCTTCTTTGATTTCCTGCGGCATAAAAGCGTAAACCAAGCGACCTTTGGAGGGCAGTTTACGGTACAGGCTGTCCAGCATTTGCAGAACGATTTCAGCATTTTGGTCTGAAGCATTCCGGAGCATAGCGTTGTTTGCGGTGCTGTTTACTTCTGTTCGCAAGGCAGATGTAAGATGATTTTCTTTCTCGCGAAGTTGAACAAACTGCGAATGGTAGGTGTCCTTGATAACATCAATGCGGATATTATCGCAGATTTTGGGGTCAACTTTGTTTCGCCTGATTTTCTGTTCCTTGTCCCAGTACATGATATGAACGTGAGGCTGTTCCTCCTTGAGATGTACGGCTGCGTACCACTCGATATTTTCGATTTTTATTTCCATATACTTCGCGATTTTATTCATGCTAGATGAAACGAAACGCTGCCAGTCTGCAAGCGCGTGAAGTCCTGCTTCCGCAGCGCTATCCGGAGTAAAGGAAAAGCAGCAGCGGAATATATCGTGCTGCTTGCTGATATTGCGGATATACCCCTGCGCCGCAGTTATTTCTGTGCTTGGAGCGAATGCGCCATTGATGTAGCCGAAAAGTCCATTCGCGGTATTATCGCTTTCAAGCGTACCTGGGCGTTGCCCTATGTATTTCAGATGGCTTGCAGTTTCGTCAGTTGGCAGCACTCCCTCGCGGGTTCCGATATATTTCAGATGTTCGGCGTTGGCTGTGGTAGTGTAGGGTCTGCCTTTTCTGCATGGGTCGCGGTGGCGCTGTTTGAATATGATTTTTTGGGGCATTGGATCTCCTTGTTGACTTACTATTAGTGATATGATATAATTATAAAAAAGGGTAATTTATTGCCCATTAGTAACAAAAACTCATTTCGGAGGTTTATTATGGAATATTCACCAATAGAAAAAGATGTTCTTTCAGCAATGCGCAGAGCAGATTTTAAAAATATCTCAAAAAACGAAATAATTAGTTTTGCTTCAAAACTTGGAGAAATGAAACCGGAAGTTGCAAAAGATATTCTTGCTCAATTTCCAGAGTTTGTTGAACTGATAGAATCCGTCCTTAATGATTATAGAAAAACACTAACATCAATTGTTAAAAGTGATGACGAAAGTATTAAAGAATATTATTCTGTTATTGAAAATGAGTTGGAGAATGCCCATGAAAGTAGAACCCAGTTCAACAATTTGGCAAAAAAAGTTTTAGATGATTGCAGTATAGTGATTAACAATCCTAATTTATCACCAGAGATGTATGCTGAAATTTTGAACAAGGAAACTGAAATTTTAAAAATGGCAAATAAAAAAGATAAGGAAATACGAGAACAAGAATTAGATATTGAAAACAAAGTCAATCAAAAAGACACGGAAAAGCGAAATTTCAATTGGAAACTTATCAGTGGTTTAAGTCTTGCTGTAATTGCCGTGATTGGGATAAGTGCAGGAGTGTTAGGTGGAAAATTTGACATTAAATCACTTCCAGGGAAATCTTGATTTTTATAATTTAATTAAACTAGGTTTCTCGACAGAACATTACAAAGTTTTACGGCTCCACCGCTGCAATAGTTCTGAACAGCTCATCATCAACATTCGACCTGAACCCCTTGAACCACAATCGTGGATTTACCTCAACACCAAAGTCAGCGGCGCTGAGTCCCCGGTAGTAGTGCGGTGCGGAATACTGCGGCTGCGACACCTCTCCGCTCATGAAGCTGGTCTTTATCGTCACATGAGGGATTTCCTCGCCAACGGGAAATGAGTGGTAATAGGTGTTCGTGCCGGTTATGAAATCCCGGCTTGTATCAGTCCTTCCTGTGTGGCTGTAACCTATGCGGATACTGCCGTCCGAAATGTCGAACAGATCCTCGCCGATATCATGTTCCTCGGATATTCCGTCAAGGTTTGACAGACAACTATACTCCACAAACAGCGTAATGGTGCCGTTTGAGGTCACTCCGTCTATCTCTGGAAACGGAAATCCGTAGTCCTTTTCAAATTGGTCGGTGTCTATCACATAGGCTATCGTGACCGCGTTGTAATTCAGCACCTTGCTTGTAACATCGGCGCTCGCAATATGACCGCCGTTCTCCATATCCCACACATCGTAGATATAAGCGTACTGTATGCAATCGCCGCAGTTCAGCAGATTTGCGTAAATGGGAACGCTGCTGTTTTCAAGCCAGAGCGTCACGCCATCTTCCGGAAGATCATGCTGAACGCCGCCGTAATTGTACTTGTGTATTCTGCTGGTTTCGCCAAGCTGGTTGACTATGCCGTTTGTTCCCGCGGCAATTTCCGAACGATCTACCGGGAGTTCAAAGAACCCCTCGAAATATACGAACAGCGCCGCCTGCACCATTCCGTCAATGCTCAGCGTCCATTCGCTTTCCGGAATATCAGCGTCACGGAGAGCAAGCTCGACTTCGCTCTGCGCTTCCTCCACATACTGCGTAAGGGATTCGTCAATATCAAAAATCTCCACCCATGTATTTTCGGCAGGAGATTCCAGCGTTATTGAGAGCTTGTTGTCGGTGCGCTCGGTAGTGATGGTTACGCTGCCGTCATAAACGGAGTTTTCCATAAGCGCAGTCAGATTAGACACCTCAAAGATATTGAGCTTTAGCGCACCGTGACCGTCGATAATTCCGCTCCATGCGCTTTGTATGTATTCCTCGGCTTCCTCCGCAGTTTCGGGGATATTCCCAACTGCCTCGGCAAGCTGCGCGTCAAGGCTTTCCATCGCCGGTGATTCATTCTGCGTACTCATCAGATACTCCCGCATTTGCCGGACGTTGTACAGGGCAATAAATCGCGGCAGATAAATCGTGCCGTCGCCAATGCAGGTATATTCAACAGTTTGTTCTCTGCCGGTTGAATCTGTGACATTTAGCGTCTGAACAGTGCATGGTCGCTCGTCCTCGGTAACGGTTTCTTCATAGAGATATTCATATTTCGGCATGGTTTCCATGGCACGGGTGTAGAGGAAACGTTTAACTCCGGCTTTGTATTCGGAGATTTTATCGAGATTGGCGTCCTCCCTGAAATGAACATCTGTAATGTCTGAAAAAGAAATATCCGTATCATCAAATACGGATATGTATTGCTGAAATTCGCTTTCCGTGCCGATCGAACGGAGTTCCTCCGCATATTGCAGCATGACAGCTTTGGCGCTCTCTATTTCCTCGCTGTCGTAGAGAATAAGTGAGCTGCCGTCAAATTCGCTGTTTATTGCGGCTTTGGAGAGATTTATTGAGAAATCCGGCATGAAATCATAGACTTCCGCTCTCACATCGTCATCGATTTCGGTTTCCATTCCTCTGAATATGTCGCTCAAATTGCTCTTGATATACCGCCAATGGTTTTGCAGATCGGTGGTTTCCACAACATCAAGCAGACCGCTGATAAGTCCTGCAAATACCGTGAATATCATCATTATCAGACCGAGTATCACCATTACTATTTTCAGCGTGATGTTACGTCCTTTTTCGGTGGATAAGGTATCCACGACCATCATTATTATTTTCGGATTTACTGCCATAATAACCTCCGTTTTGGTAGCGAATATCAAATCGTTAGCTGAATACGCGCATATTCCGACAGACGGTGAAGCCTGCCGGTATTATTAAAGCCCATCGCCCAACAATAAGAGCAGTACGGCGAACAACACGGGAATTGCGGTGATGATAACAGAAATGGAAATCATCTTCCGCCGCCCTTTCCGAACAACGCAAGGCGCTTATCGCTGAATTCAAACTTAACCTTGACCGCCTGAGAGCCGACTTTCATCAGTGCAATACCGCGCTGCTTTGCGGCAAGGAGTTCATACTGCGCCTCGTTAAGACCGAACACATTCTGTGTTTCGCGGAGAGAATCGCCGTCAACGCCGAAAAGCAGCTTGAATGACGGCAAATCGAGGACAGCCTGCCCATAAAGCCGTATCGAAGGGTCGAGGAAGTCCGTTATCGACTGCGTTGCCACTACGATACTGCCCTCGTATTTTCTGGCGCGCTTTTCTGCATTCCGTAGGAATTCAAGCGACTGCGGGACCTGTGGGTCAATCATCGTCCAGCACTCGTCCGCTACAAGCATTATGCGCTCGGTGGGGTCGCGGGTTATCTGCTCCCAGCACCACGACAGAATATTGAAATACTGCGCCGCGAGTACCGCGCCCGACATCTGGACAAGGGATTTTGTGTCGAGGACAACAAAGCTGCTCTGCGGATTTATCGTAGTGTAACCGTTCCAAAGTCCGTGGTCGGCTCCGTTGGCGGCGCTTTCGAGGTAAGTTTTCAAATCCTCATAGTAAACGGAATTGTTCCTGTCATTCACGCATTTTTCGGAAATTAGTTTGTAAAGGTCGCCGATCGTCGGAAATCTGTTGTTCGGAAAAGCGCGGATATCTGTGTCCCATGTAATTCCAAAGCGTGCGTACAGTTCAACAAGCGACTTGTTTAGCAGTGCGCGCAGGCGGTCGTCCATAGTGGGAATGTACAGCCGGAAAAAGGTTTCAAGGGTTTTGAGTTGTATCGCAAGGTCGCCTATTCCATCGTCGGAATTATCGTCATCATCCCTCGGCGCAGGGCGCACCTGCAACGGATTGATAAGACCGCCCCTGCCGCCGGCAACGTCTATCCAGTCGCCCTCCATGTACTCGTTGCGGCACATTTCCTTGTACTCGCCCTCCGGGTCGATTATGATTACCTTCGTTCCTCGGGCATATTCGGAGGCTGCGATGTGTTTTGTGGCGGTGGATTTACCTGTGCCGGTGCCGCCGATTATCGTGATGTTGGAGTTTGTGCGGCTCTTTTCGCGTTTCCAGAGGTCAAGCAGAATTATTCCTCCGCCGCTGTCCTTTCCGAGATAAAAGCCTGTCCCATCGTTAAAACCGGAGGACGCAAACGGAAATCCTCCGACGAACGATGAAATCGGAAAGGCTCTGCGAGTGATTTCGTTGATACGCTCATTAGGCGGGTAGGTCGGGCAGAGGTGCTGATAGGCTTCTTTTTGCAGATTGGGTATCGCTCGGATACGGCACCCCATCGAATTTGCCAGGGACACGACCCTTGTGCAGCGGTCGCAGAAATCCTGTTCATTCTGCGAAAGCACCATTATCAGCGTGGAGAATGAACCGAGGCTTTCGTTGCGCTGATCCATGTCCTGTATCATTTTCTCCTGATCGTCGGCGGTTTTCTTTGCACGCTGACGCTCTATCGCGTCCTTTGTGGAAAGCTCAATACCTCTTGCGGTATTGATGTTCTTCGCCATTGTCGGGAGCATTGCACCGTTATCAAGGGGCTGCGAGTTTATCGTGACGATAGTGCCGGGAATGTTCGTCAGCTTAGCGTACCACCCGTAGTCCACCTCGGCGGGATAGCCGATTATTCCGTAAATTCGGCAGTAATTCTCGCCGAGCAGGAATTCATTCCGCTTAAATTCCAGTCCTATCGGAGTTATCGCAGCCTGCAATGCTGTGTTGACGTTGTTCTGTTCAAACTGCGGCTTTGCGGGTTCTTTCTTCTTGAAAAATGTCATGGCGTTCTCCTTATCTTTGTTTTAAAACTGCGAGATTTTCCTCAAAATCCATACTCTCTATGTGAGCATAAGCGGGAATGTTGACGAGGTTGCACATTCTCACGAATCCGCGCTTGTCAAGGACGGTACCCTTGACGCGGTTTTCACTGAATATCCGTGCAAGTTCTTCGGCTCTGGCGGTGATAGTGCGCTCGTCCTCGCGCCTGATGGAGTTCCACAAAACTATGTAATACTGCCGTTCAAGAGTTTCTCCGGATACGACCATGTCAACGATTTCGTCCATATCGGATTTGAGAAGCTTTTTTCTGCCGCCTACCGCCTGCGAATATAAGTCGCCGTATTCCTGAAGTGCAAGAGAGATATCCGCAGGACGGGATACCGCGATGTATTTGTACGGGTAACGTATCGAGGACAGCCGCGCGGAAAGGTTGTTTTTAATTATCTCCTGTTCCGCAAAGCTGTACAGCTCAATGGACAAGCCGTCGAGTTTTATGGCTGCCATAATATTTTCATCGCTGGTGTAAAGGCAGTTTTCGCCTACATCACGGGCGTTGACAAATTCCTGTGCGGTGGCTCTGGCTGCGAGTGCGCGTTCTTCTTCCTCGTCAGCGGTGCCGAGCTTGCTTTTGTTCTGGTCGCGCTTGAACCACCAGAGAAACCCGCCGCAGGCTAAAAGTGTGATTAGCGCAATGGCTATCTGCATAAATGCTCCTTTCCGCGGTTATCGTTCGATCTCGATTTCAAGATTGTCGATAGCTTGCTTATATTCTTTAAGGGAATACATATCGTCTGCGCGTACCTCTCCGTGGGCGTTGATGACGATGTGCGGAACATCCTCGCCGCGGGTTTCACTTTCAAGGAGGTACACCTGCTCGTACTCGATAATATCAGAGTTGATAACATGGTAAGTATCTTCGTATCCGTCAAGAGTAATATTCTCGCTGTTGTCGTTGATCAACGCATTAGGGGTGAACCGACTGCTCAAATCGTCGATGAGGAACACGTCCGGTTCCCATTTGACTTCTTGAAGATTATTATTGATGAATTTAAGCTGTTCTGCGGTCGGTTCGGCTGCCTTTAAATAGCCAAGTCCCCAGCAGTATACCCTGAAATAAGCCTGTACCAACTCCCTGTCGTTACCGGTCAAGCTGAAAAAACGGTCAAGGGTATCTCCCTCTTTTAGCTGCTCAAGGTCGGTAACTTGACCGGGAAGCACAAAAGCGTTGCAGCAGTTGTTCTGAAAAAGCTCCGCAACTGTGAACATGACCGGATTTTTCGGGTGTTCCTTTACAAACACGCCGCGATACGGTCTTTCCTTTGTAATTCCGAGGCACTTGAAAATGTCTGTCGGCTTTGCGGAGTACATATAGTTCTCACCTATGGGCAGAGGATTTCCCTTGGTAGGTTTGCCGTCCGGTCCAAGCACATTATATCCGGACTGCACCATGCGGTTGGCGGTATCATAGCTTACGCGTATCATTCTTTCGCAGCTTTCGCCGACGAACTCGTCAATGCTGCGTATGTCGTCGGCAATGAGGTTCTCCTCGTTATCGACAAGGCAGTATCTCACGCTGTCTGACAAGCCGTAATTAAGGCTCTCCAAGAGGTACAGCGGTTTTTCGGAAAGCAGGAACCGCGCGTCTACTATCTGCCATTCGCCATCGAGTTCGTTCGGCATTATTACGCTCTCGCCGTTAAGCTCCGGCGGCTCGATACGGGCATAATACATTGTATCGTAGTTCGCGGGCAGGCTTGAAAATTTGTGTGGAGTTACGGATCTCTGCGGACCTGTGTCCTCATACATCAGCACTTCAACGTCATTCATTACCTGCTTGTCCATATCAAATTCAAGGGAGCGCGTCCATGATGTGCCGCTCAGAGTATTGTCGTATTCCTCTTTGGTCATAAGCTTGCCCAGACAGCGGAGCGTAAAGGGCATATCATCGGATTTGAGGACGCGCCTGATTATCTCCGTTCGGTCAAGTTCCGGAGCATAGAAATGCTGGGTAACACCGTTTTCCGTGACAGAGAACAGCTGCGCAACAGGCACGCGGGTATTACACATTTTAAGGAATTCATCCGCTTCTTCGGGGTGCATACCGTACCAGAAGTGGAGAATATTGTGGATATAGATGTACTGCTGTCCGTTGCTCCACTGGTCGATAAGCACGCGGTCAAGGTGATTACTTTTTACGCATAACCGCACAAAATTTTCAGTGCTGCTTTCGCCGTAAAAATCGGCGGGAAAGTAGTAATCTTCGTTTCCGGCGGAGCGCTTGTCGATTTCCTTGTTGATGAGGGCGATAGCTTTTGAGATTGAGTAGGTCATGATGGTTCCTTTCTATAAAAACAACCATTATCTTAAATGGCATGGTTGACTTTGAGCGGTGGTTGTGATATAATTTATATAATAACTCTTCGGGCAAGACTGCTCGATAAACCTGTTACTGTTTGTCAAGCCCTTTTTTGAAAAAAAGAAAAATTTTTTCGACAAATAAAAAGGCATAACAACAAAGCCGAAAAAGATAGATTTTTTCAGCTTGATAAAAGTATA
>Ga0129310_1002938_pt1 | contig 11666 bp, 9 predicted proteins | sample Go1ome_2_FD_94433 | JGI IMG/M metagenome (GOLD analysis project Ga0129310, IMG submission 94433) | Western lowland gorrila individual fecal microbial communities from Wisconsin, USA - Go1022A metagenome | ecosystem: Host-associated > Mammals > Digestive system > Large intestine > Fecal | place...
CATCCGGCGTTCTTCTTCCAGATCTGCATCCAGCACTGCTTTTTTGTTCGGCATGACTTTTTCGTTTACGTCTACCAAAAATACGGTATCGTATTCCAGACCTTTGGAAGAATGTAATGTACTTAAGTTGACACCATCTGTCGCTTTATAGCTTTTGGCCTGTTCCTCCAGTTCTTCCCGCAGCTGCTCGATATGTGCAAACCAGGCGTCAAAAGTTTCGAATCCTCTGGCATTTTCCTGTAATTCATCCAGCACATCGGTCAGATCTTCGAAGGGAATCCGGCGCACATCTGCATACTCCCGCAGATAATCTTCATATGCCACACCTTTTCGAATATAATTAATGGCAGAAAACGGGCGCATGCCTGCGATTACTTTCAGGTCCATCTGCAGTTTTTCCAACCGCTGCACCATCCAGCTTTGATCTTCATAAAATTCTTCCCACACATCAAAAGCCACTTCCTCATAAGGCAGACTTTCTCTGGAAAGATACCGCTTCGGACGGTTCATGATCTTCAGAAAACTGCTGCGGCTGCGATCACCCCTGGCAATGTCTATGTATGCAAACAAATCCCGTGTGATCCAGTGATCATAAATATTCGGAATCCGATCCTTTGCTGTAAACGGTATACTGTAATCCAGCATCATTTCCATCAGAAAACGTGGCTGCATATTGGTGCGGAACAGTACCGCCATGTCTTTGTACTCCATTCCTTCCCGATGCAGACGTAAAATTTCCTGTATGACATACAGATTCTGTTCCCGTTGTGTCTGAAATTCCTGTTTTTCTACGGGGATACCTGTTTCTGCTGCCGATGTGATCTGTTTTTCAAATCGTTTTTCATTAAAGGAAATCAGGTTTCCCGCCTGCTTGACAATCTCCGCCCCGGAACGATAATTTGTATCCAGTATGATTTTTCCGGCACTTGGATAATCCCTGGTAAAATTCAGCATAATTTCCGGTTTGGCACCACGAAACCGATAAATGGACTGATCATCATCGCCGACAATAAACAAATTATCCTGTGGGGCTGCCAGCATCCGGATAATATCATACTGAATCTGATTGATATCCTGAAACTCATCAATCAGAATATACTGATATTTCCGCTGCCATGCCGCCAGAATATCCGGACGCTGTATCAGCAGTTCCTTACAATATACAAGCATATCATCAAAATCAATGAGCCGGTTCTGATGTAAAAAGGATTCATAAGCTTCGAATATTTTCCGAAAGACATCCTGCCCACAGCAGGAGGAATAGTAATGTGCCAGATTTACGGATGTGTTTTTCACCAGACTGATTTCAGAAAGCAGACTGGAAATAAATTCATTTTCATCGTCATATTCCAGTCGCAGTCGGTGAATATATTCTTTCATAAACTGCAGACGCTGTTCTTCTCTTACGATATTGTCTGCCGTATACCCATAGGCATGTTTCAAAATCATAAAATAGACCGCATGAAAGGTACCAAAGGAAACCGGTACTCTCCTGCCGCCCATTAATTTTTCAAACCGCTGTCGCATCTCCGTAGCCGCCGCTTTCGTAAACGTGATCACCAGAATAGAGGATGGCGGTATATGATATTGTTCGATCAGATGCTGCACCCGGCGGGTGATGACCAGGGTCTTTCCTGACCCTGGTCCCGCCAGTACAAGCTCAGGTCCGTCTTTGTGCCTGATTGCATTGATCTGACTTGTGTCAATCTTCATAAATTATTTTAATTCTATCTCCCGTAATTGTTTTGGAGGCAGTTTCTTTGTAGAATCCGCAACAATCTGCTGTACATCTTTCTTCGCCTCCGGTACCGGAATCAATGTACCGGCTCCGGCTACACATCCACCCGGACATCCCATACCTTCGATCAGGTATCCGTTCTTCCGTCCGGCTTTCGCAAGCATCAGTACTTTTTTACACTCATCCAGACCTTCTACATGCTCAATCAGTACATCTACATCCGGATAATACTCATGGATACAGTTTTCAATGGCTTTGGATACACCACCGGATACTGCATATCCACGTCCGGCTGCCGTTGCATCGTGCAGATGTCCCTGACTTTCGACTGTCTTCGGATCAATGCCACGCGCCTCGAACATGGCATCCAGTTCCTCAAATGTAATAACAAAATCCACATCACTGCGGACAGTTTTTCTCATTGCTTCCAGTTTCTTTGCTGCACACGGTCCGATAAATACAACTTTTGCATTCGGGTGCTCTTTCTTAATGCTTCGTGCCGTAGCAACCATCGGTGTCAGCTCCTTGGATACGCTGTCAATGATTTCCGGGAACTGTTTCTTTGCCAGCATGGACCATGCCGGGCAGCAGGATGTCAACAGGAATGGTTTTTCTCCTGTCTTTACATGATAAACATAATCATGCGCCTCTGTCACAGCTCCGATATCCGCACCAAGTGCTACCTCGTACACCTGTGAAAATCCTAATTTCAACAGTGCTGCATAAATTTTATCCGGTGTCGCCTCTTTGCCAAACTGTCCCGCATAAGCCGGTGCGATCTCAGCAACGACTTCTCCACCATTTTTCATACAACGGATCAGCTGGAAGATCTGGGATTTATCTGCGATGGCTCCAAACGGACAGCTAACCATACACATACCGCAGGATAAACATTTATCCTGATTGATGATAGCTCTGCCGTATTCATCTGATTCAATGGCCTTGATACCGCAGGCAACGGAGCAAGGACGCACCTTTTTACCAATTGCGTCATATGGACATGCGTTTTTACATTTTCCACATTTGACGCATTTTGACTTGTCAATATGTGCCTGTCCATCCACATGTGTGATCGCATCCCGCGGGCAGACCTCCATGCAGGAATGTGCCAGACATCCACGACAGAGGTTACTTACCTCATATACGTTATCCTCACACGCATTACATGCAGACGGAATTACCTGCATCAAAGGCGGCTCATAATACATCTCATCCACGGTTGCTTCATCCAATCCGCTGGTAATATGAACCGGTTTGTTCTGTGGTCGAAGAGATAAGCCAAGTGCCAGTCTGGTACGTTCGGAACTTACTGCACGCTCTCTGTAAACACTGTCTCTGAAACGTGGCTTCTCATCCGGCGATAATTTGTATGGAATTGCCTCCAAGTCATCTGTGATATTGTCAGATTCATACGCAATACGCGCAACCTCAACAAAAACATCCTTTCTTAAATCCGAAACCTGTGTGTGTAATCCTCTCATAAACTAATCACCCTTTCCTATGGTCTCTCCTATCCCTGCCACTAGTTTAAAGCCTAACCCCCTGCACGGTCAATAGAAAACACCTGGGGTACTTAACAAAAAACAATCAGTTACCATTTGCACACTATCCCCCGCTTTTTCATATGCTAAAATAAACCAAAATCAGGAAAGGACATCATATTTTGAGCTGTAATTGCAATTCTATGAACTCTGATCGTCCGTATATGACGGATTTTAAACATCCCGACTGCGAGAACCAGACCATTGCCATGGCCTACGTTCCCTGGCAGCAGTTCCGGAATCTGTATGATCTGGATCGTGCCCTTCAGGTCGGTACTATTTTTGCCGAATTAGATAAACCGTTTACCGGGAAAGGAGGTATGTGTCGTGAACGCTGCTTGTAATGTAGAAAAACAGCGCCTGATGAACGCCATTTACCAGTGTGGCTTTGCCATCAGCGATATTACCCTCTTTCTGGATACTCATCCGAAGGATCCGGATGCACTGGATTATTTTCAGCATATGAAGCACAAATACAACCACTTTGTGGCAGAATATGAAACAAAATTCGGTCCCCTTACCCAGACCGGAGAACAAAGACAGAATTATTGGCAGTGGGCCGTGTCACCGTGGCCATGGGAAAGGGGGTACTACTAAGTTATGTGGAAGTATGAAAAAAGATTACAGTATCCGGTTTGTATCACAAAATCCAATCCGGCGATTGCAAAAGTGATCATCTCCCAATTTGGCGGACCGGACGGAGAACTCTCCGCTTCCATGCGCTATCTGTCTCAGAGATATGCAATGCCTTACCGGGAAGTAGCTGGGTTACTGACTGATATCGGTACGGAAGAGCTCGCCCACATGGAAATGATCTGCGCGATTGTCCGCCAGCTGACACAGGACTTGACACCGGAAGAAATCCAGAAAAGCGGATTTGACACCTACTATGTGGATCACACCCTCGGTCTCTGGCCGGTAGCTGCCGGCGGCATCCCGAACAATGCCTGCGAATACCAGTCAAAAGGCGACGCCATCACAGACCTGTTCGAAAATATGGCTGCGGAACAGAAAGCCCGTACCACCTACGACAACATTTTACGTCTGGTCAAAGATCCGGAAGTATGTGATCCGATCCGTTTCCTGCGTGAGCGCGAAATCGTTCATTTCCAGCGTTTCGGAGAGGGACTCCGCCTTGTGACCGACCGGTTGAATTCCAAGAACTTCTATGCGTTCAACCCGGATTTTGATGTAAAAACATCCTGTTAAAAACACTATAGTAATACGCGCACGCTCTGAGTATAAAAATTATAACAATATCATTTTTTTAAATAAAACGCCTGTCACTGAGCATTTTTAACTTCTCACACAGGCGTTTTTCTACAATATAAATTTCTTCCAATATCCAGTTCCTGGGTAATTAATAAATAATGGCGCAGATCATTTCAATATGAGCTAATGAATTTGCTCGCACATGACGGAAATAATCATTTAAGAGCCGTCCAGGAATATAACGGATAAACCGAACCCCATCCTGCAAATGCAAATCCAAGTAGTTTCAAAACAAGTGGCACAACTAAAATCAATATTGCAAAGAAAACCGTCTGAATATAATTTTTTCTCCAATATGAAATAAAAAGAACCACTATCACAACTGCAATCATCGATGCCATTTGTGCAAAAAACAATAACAGTACAAAAAGCCATATTGGAATCGTCAGAGGAAAAGCCTGATAACAAGGTATATCTGTAATCGTTGTTGTCAATTCATGTAACGGATAAACTGCCGAAACATTCATAAAACGACATATTATCGGAAGCACCGAAATGACCATTGCCACAATCACACCGACCATTACTTTTCTTCCAATAATTTTCTTTTTCCCCTGTTTCGTTGCACTTAATAAATACCATGAACCGCTTTGAAATTCCATCGCCATCACGTTTCCAAATGCAATAATAATGCATAGTGAAAGCAGCAACAAATCAATCAGATAATCGTCATTCATTCTTCCAAAAAAATACAGGTAACCTGTGTCATAAATAAAGTCTTCACCTTTTTCCTGTATTCTCTCATACTGCTGCATCACACGTTGAAAAGATGGGTAGAAAAATGTTACTCCGTACCAATCTGCCTTTAACTGCTCTCCTGTACTTTCGTCGATCTCACCATTCGAAACCATGCCGTCAATTTTCTCAATCTCAGAAAATGCCTGCGTATACCGCTCCTGTTCCGATAATATCAAATCTTCTTTCTGTTCCGTCAGTTCTCCTTCCAGCTGCATCATCAGCTCCTGATAATACTGCTCCTGCACGGAAGGATTGTATTTCTGATTCAAAATCCGCCCGCTGATCACAAGTCCAAACAACAAAAGGATCACAAGTGCCCGATTCATGATCAGTATTTTATAACTCTCATAGCTGAGTAATGATGCATGCGGGTGAAACTGCCTTTGATGTTTTGGCTGTCTCTTACTCAACTCAAAATTTGTTCCATACAGGAAAAGCAAAATCGATGCAACAATTCCAAACACAGCAAACATAATGATCACACTCCACGAAACCGCTAATCGTGAAATCGGGTATCCGCCAATATCGAAATTTAAATAACCTCCATACAGATTTTCCGTTTTCATAAGCCCGATCAGATTGACATACTTAAACACAGAACCTTTTCCAACCGCCGGGATCAGCAGATACAATAAATAACTTCCACCATAAAGCAGCATCCCTGTCAGATAAGGAAAAAACATTTGATCCGTCAAAATGCAAAGCGCCGTAAGAAGCACTCCTGTACCAAAAAGCACCACGCTTTTCGCCAAAACTGAACCTATAATATACCCTAAAATACTGATATTAAGATTGCTTTCCATATAAGCAGCTATCGATTGAATACTAGTTGTCACATCTCCAAATCCAATCGTAACTTCCGCAAAAATCAAATTGCAACCATAAAGCAGCACAGCAATCGCCACACAATGAATCAACAGTGCTGCCAGCTTAGCACAAATACTCTGAAACTGCCCCCTTTTCGTACTTCGTGTAATATAAAAAAGCTTTTTCTCTTTTTCTTCAAAAATCAAATTCCCGGTAAACAGAAATACCGACAGAATCAGAAACAGATCCGTCCAGATACTTTCCATAGACACCGAAAGCGCTTTTGACGGCATCCATCGAATATTTTGATCCGACAATGTCGCATAATCTTCTGCACTTTTTTCAATATTTCTTGTGGCAAAACTCTCTTCATTCTGATTGCCAAAAATCGAAATACTACTCAAATTTACTTTGTTTCCCTGCACAGACTGCAAATATTCATTATAACCCGCCACTTTCTGCTGTTCGTCATAAAGTTCATCAATAAAATTCTTTTCCTGCCAGATAGAATCGGTAAAATGTAAATAGCTGCCATCTTGATATGTTTTATAATACTTTTCAAAAACTCCCGGATTTGCAGTCATCTCCTGCTTGACAAGCGTCTTTCCGCTTTTCCCCTGCATTTTCTGCATATCCAAGACATTCTGGACTAAGCAGACACCATCCATCGTTTCTTTCAGATTGGAAATATAATCCGCTTTTTCAGTTTCTGACATTTCCGTTATCTCATTTTGAAAAGACTTATAAGCAGAAAGCGGCACATTTTCGCCATTTGAACAATTGACATACCATAAAAGAAACAAGTTTAGAATCAGCAACACGCAAACGGACAATACAAAACTTCGCTTGCGCCATATTTTTGCAAGTTCATAATAGATCAGTCTGCACATGGGGCATCCTCCTCAAAGATCCGCATGTATACATCTTCCAGACCATTTGACCGGCCATATTTATCACATAAATGTTCCACCGTATCCTGATCTATGATTTTTCCGGATTTTATCAATATAATTTCCTTTGCGATCGGTTCTATGTCAGAAACAACGTGCGTGGATACCAAAATCACTTTATCCCCTGCCAGCTCTGCGATTCGTTCTCTTATCCGCACCCGCTCTTTTGGATCAAGCCCTGCTGTTGGTTCATCCAGCACAATGAGCTTAGGATCACCTAAAATTGCCTGTGCGATTAAAATGCGCTGTTTCATGCCACCGGAATAAGTACCGATTGGACGATTTGCTGCTTCTGTCATATTTACATAGGACAATACCCGTGTAATTTCTTCGGACATTTCCTTTTTTGAAATGCCTTTTAGTGTCGCCATGTAAGCTAAAAACCGTTTTCCGGTGAAAGCATCATATAATCCCTGCTGCTGCGGTGCGTATCCGATAATACTGCGATACTTTGCACCAAGCGTTTTGATATCTTCTCCGTCCCAAAATACTTGTCCGCCATCCGGCTTCAGATTTCCCGTAACAATATTCATCAACGTAGATTTTCCTGCTCCGTTTGGACCAAGGAGCCCATAAATGCCTGTCTCCAATTCCAGAGACAACTCATCCAATGCCAGCTTCTCTTTGTATCTTTTTGTTATATTGGTAAGACAAAGCATATCCTAGCGCCCCTTTCCAACCATCTGAATCGGCTCATATTTCGCATTTCCTGTATACAGATCGTCCTTATTGATCAGCGCATATTTATATTGTGTAATATCATAAGAGTCTTCTCCCAATGGTGTGTATTCATAATCATAGATTACCAAAATCTGCGAACCCACCTCTGCCTTAAACTCCAAATTCCAGCCAAGTGCCTGATTTACAAGGGAAGAATGCTGCACTTCACCGGTATCTGTATTTACAAAATAATAAGTATGGTCATTTTCATCCTTCCATGTATCACAGCATAAAACATGGTCAAACGTATTCATGATATAATTCTGCGCAAGCGTACATAACAGCTTTTCTTCTTTTGTTTCCAGATTAACTGCTTTTATCTCTCCTGTATCAGAATTTGACACGTAAAGCTTTCCATCCATAACCACAATGCTATGTAACGTCGCATTGTCCATCCGATATTTTTCATCCAGCGTTTTTGTATTCAAATCTAACGTCGCTATGACATCACTGGAATTTTTATACATACTGTTCCAGTCATCGTCACTCTTTGTATAGTCATCCGTTGTAAGCGCTTTTCCATAATCTGTTCCATCCAGCACCAATGCATTATTCATGCAGCCAACAATTTTCCAATTGATACCATCATCAAAATTCAACGAACAAAGCTCCTCCGCTTTTTGGGTACTTTTGTTCCAGAACACAAGTTTTCGGTCAGTTGACGTTGTAATGCTGTTGTTCCCTTCTCCCATCGTATTAGATAACTTTTTTGTCACAAAATAAAATCCATTTTCATTTCCAAGTACAACATCCTCCACCGTCAGTCCCGCATCAAAAGTAAACACTTTCTGCCTGTTGGTTCCATCAAGGTTCATTTCATAAAGTGCAGCCTGTGCCGCTTCCGTCTCAACAGCGGTATCATCGGAACTGACCATCAAATCCTGCGTCACGGAACCTTCATTATCACCCTCCTTGCTCAACACATACAATTTGTCTCCATAAGCAAAAATACCACTCGCATAAATCGGAAATTCATCCATTAAAAATACCGATGGACAATCCGCTGTATTGTGTTTGCAGCCCGCATTGCTGCACAAATAAACTTCCTGCTTCGTTGCAAAATCCATATACATCAAATGTGTACCCCAGGTTCCATCTGCCAGTTCTGCTGGATCCTCCGTCAGATAATAATATCCGTCCTTTGTGTAACAATTTGCCAAATGATCCGAATCATTCAAAAGCTGCAAATCTCCTATAGACTGTTCTCCCGTTGACGATTCTTTTGTTGACTGCCCTTTTATTGTCCCTCCAGCCGTCGCTTGTTCTTCCGATGCAGAACTGCCACTGCTTTCTTTTCCTGCATTTCCACCTAATATTTGAACACCATTTCCACAGGCACACAGTGAGCCACCCAAAACAAGTGACATCAGTACCGCAAATATTTTCTTCATAAAAAAAGACCTCCTTGCATTTATTGCCTTACAGCTTACAAGGAGACCTTATCATACAAAAGTCAAAAATCAGTCAAACTTCTTATGTTCATTTTAGTGGAATTTTTCTTCTCATTGTGTCTACTTTATAGGGTATATTTTAATATCCATTTTTATAGAATCCCTCTTCTCATTGTACCTGCTTTATAGGATATCGCTTACTGAAAATGTTACTTTCACGACCGCATGATGCCCCGCATCATTCCTTATTTCCAGCGTGCCGCCGTGTTTTTTACACAGGATTCTGCTGATGGCCAGTCCCATTCCCAGATGTCCGTCCTTCGAAGGTTTTGCAAGAAGCAGTTTTTTCTGTCTTGCCAGTACTTCCTCCGAAAATCCATTTCCGTCATCAGTAATCGTAAAAGATAATATTTTATGTTCCAGAGATACCTCAATTCTTACACGCTCCTTTGCATAGCGAAGCGCATTTCCAAAAACATTTTCCAACACACGATACAATATGGACGGATCCACCCAAATTTCTGCATTTTCCAATACGATATCCATCGTAAGACGAATCTTACGTTTCTGTGCCATAATCTGTAAATCATCTTCCATATCAGAAACAAAATCCGATGCTTTCACCTTCTGTCGGTTGACTTCTATATCTTCCATTTGATTCAACGTGCGGACAGACTCTGTATACCGCTCTAATCGTTTTGCTGCCAGATGTAAATTCTCCGAAATTTTCAAAATCCGCTGTTGACTTAATTCTCCCTTTGCAAGATTCATCTGCAGATATTCCGTATAACCTTCAATCACAGCAATCGGATTTCTCAGATCATGCGCAATGGATGCTTGCAGCAGTCTCCGCTCCTCAAGTAAATTCCACATTTCCCGATAATTTTCGTGCAGCGTATGCCGCATCTGTTCAAAGGAAGTACACAGCATTCCCATTTCGTCCCTGCAATCATACTGCAGACAAAAATCCAGATTCCGCTCAGAGATCTGCTTCGTTGCTTCCGATAGCAGATCAAGCGGCACAGAAAGTTTCTTCTTATAAAAATGAAATCCACACAGTAAAATCCCAACAACCGAAAATAAAAACGGAAGCACGACCATTGATGCGCCGCAAAAATGATATGCCAGTTTCCTTTTTGGTGTCAAAGAGTCCACACTGTTTTCAATCCGTTGGATCGTATACTTTGTTTCCTTTGATGCCGCAGCTTTTCCATCTTCTGACATAAGAACAGGAAGTTCTGCACCTTCTTCACCAACTTTGACCCGCATAGAATAAGACACATTTGTGCCGTCCGCATAGGTTTCATCCACTGTCAAAAACACATTGTTCGATTCTGGCAACAAATATTTTCGAAAAGTCATACATCCCAAAATAGTCGCGGATGACAACAGCACAATAAGCGCAAGCGTGATCAAAACGCTAAAGACCAGGTATTTTCGTAATGGTAAATTTTTGATTTTCTTTACTGACGTTTCCATTTGTAGCCCACTCCCCAGATTGTCTCTATGTAATCCTGTCCGGTTGCTTCACTCAGTTTTGCACGTATTTTTCGTACATGTTCCTTCACAACATTACTGTCACCTTCTGCGTCATAGCCCCATACCGCCTCATAAATGCGCTCTCTGTCAAACACCTGATTGACATTTGTGATCAGAAATTCAATCAGGTCAAATTCCCGTCTGGAAAATGGAATCTGAATGTCACGATATTGCACGGTTCGCTCCGTCAGATTTACAATCAGATCTTTGGATGTCAAAACTGCCGTGTTAGATTTATGTCTATTCCGCTCATCACGCCGCAAATGAGCCGCAATGCGTGCCGTCAGTTCATTCAAGCTAAACGGTTTCGTGATGTAATCATCACCGCCATATTGCAATCCGTTGATTTTATCCTGTTCGGTAATTCGCGCGGTAACAAAAATAATCGGACATTCCACATGATTTCGGATATTCCGGCACAATTCCAAACCATTCATATCCGGCATATTGATATCTAAAATGATTAAATCCGGCTTTTTTTGTAATAGTTCTATCGCTTCTCTGCTGCCATTCGCTATGATTGTTTCATACCCACAATCCTGCAGGTGATCTGAAAGAAGTTCTGTCATCATTTCTTCATCATCTACGATTAATATTTTATAAGCCATAAATGCTCCTCCCATCGTTTCTTATCTGCCTAGTATAATCCATAAATGTCAAAAATTCGTCAACTTCTTTGCACAGTTCACACGCGCCATTCGCAAAAGAGCTCGCTTGCGAGCGATACTTCTTGAACTTTGTTCAAGAAGGTGCCGGCTACTACTTTTGCTCATAAAAAGGCGCTCACTTTATCACTATGTATCCAGCTAATTCCTCATGCAAGCATGATCATTATCTGAATACATGTGATAAGTGAACTGTGCATAAAAAAATACTGCAAGCAACATCTGTTACCTGCAGTATCTTTCGGGTTGGGCTGTTTTATAAAAAACAGAGCAGTTCGTAGGGGAATCGAACCCCTGTTTTCGCC
>Ga0129310_1002941_pt1 | contig 11650 bp, 23 predicted proteins | sample Go1ome_2_FD_94433 | JGI IMG/M metagenome (GOLD analysis project Ga0129310, IMG submission 94433) | Western lowland gorrila individual fecal microbial communities from Wisconsin, USA - Go1022A metagenome | ecosystem: Host-associated > Mammals > Digestive system > Large intestine > Fecal | place...
CCTTGGCATCATATTTTTAATGCTTCTGCCTACGGCCATTATTTGGAGACATGAGAGTATTATAGCACCAGCTCATGATTAGCGGCGGCAATATAATCTTCCATCATCCGTTTTAAGTTCACTTTGCTGATCACTCTCGGAAATCTTATCTGTATTCTTCTCTGTAGAAACGTTCAATTCCTTTTCTGAGGTCATTTCCGACATTGATCCAGTCTCCTCTTAATGCCTGACAATCTTTCTTCATTCCTGTATATGCATCCGTTTTTCTTCTGTCCTCGTGATGAGGGAAGAGCTCTGCGGATTTCGCCATTCCAGGAACAAAGCTTTTACTGAAATGCATAACCTCGCTACTTTAGCGTACACCCTGCGTCTTTGCTACTCTAGTTGTCCAACCACATCATTACGCCGGCAGCCGTGACCGCCGCAAGTGCGGCAAGATAGATCACGCCAAGACCCACGCCAACACAGGTGAGTAATATCAATGCTCCCATGGTCTCCCTCACTTCTGGATATACTGGATCGATACCCAGTATCCGGTTCCGGTCAGCCTGCCCCAGCCTTCTGTTTCTTTGTCGATACTCACCACCATTCCCGACGGTAAGCGCATCTCCTGCCCTCCAAGTTTCACGGTTCCAAAACGCGTGCCAGGTCCAAGCCTGACATTTAGATACGATGATACTTTGACAACTCCTGCATACTGTTTCACCGTTTCCTCCTTTGTGCTCTGCGGCTGCTTCGCCGCCTGTGTGCCCGCTGTGAGATTAATTACTACGTGATGCGCCTCCGAAAGCACGATGTCCCCCGGAATCAGATAGGCGTCTGAGGTCCTGTACCTGCTCTCCGTCAGGCACTCAAAGCCCACTGCGATCAAGGCTTGCTTCAGTGTCCATGTGACATTGGACGGAGATACCTGCTGAAGCCGTGTGAGCCCAAGCTGATGACCCGCCGCAATAACCGCTGCGGCCGTGCTAGCCGAACAATCTGCTTCGCACGGCGTGGTGATCCTCTCCGGATGCCAGCCTTCCTCTTTCAGGGCGCTGTAGTAAGTCAGGCGCTGCCCCTGATCGTAGCCGATCCGGTTATTCTTCGCTGCCTTTTCGGCAATCTCTGCGATCTTTTGACCGACGCGAATATCCGGGTGCCGCAGCACGCAGTCCCATCCATACGACGGGACATAAAATGTCCGGATGTAGTACTCCGTCCCCGTTTGGTCTCCCGCCTGTCCGCCGCTGTACTTTCCTCTTTCATCATGTCCGCACGAACTAAGCATCCTTCTTTTCCTCCACTCTGTGCAGTTCCAGCACAGCAGCCTCAATCAGAGCTGAAAGCTGATCATCTGAAATAGAAATATGCAGATCATCCAGTGCGGCCCGCGCTGCCTTCATGGCAAATTCTTTCCGCACCTCCCCTGACTGCTTCCACAAGATCTGCTGTGCAGCCAGTACCGCCTTCCCGACCTCGCTCTGTGTCATCTTCTGCTTGATCCACCGCGCAGCCACCGGAATGACATATGCGGCCAGCACTGCCGCAATCACTCGAATTACTAATTCTGCTACTCTGAAAGTTGTTTCGTTCATCCTTCACCAATCCCTTCGTTTCTTTCATCATATTCATTCGGATCCGCGCTGATATCCAGATCCAGCTCTTCCGTCTCTGCTTTCTTCCTCTGACGCTTCTTTTTGTCAACATGGATTCTCCAGCAGATTGCCGCCTCTGCAGTTGCAAAGCCAAAATAGCTCGTCACTAGGGCGTCTGGCTCTATTCCTGTTATGACAAAATGGATGTATGAATCAGCCCCACGCTGTTGTCCGGCATCCTTCTGGTCTCTTCTACACAGTCGTCATTCACTGCTTCGTAGTATTTTCCCGCTACTCTCACTGTCTTCACTCCCATCTTCCGGCGGATCAGCTCCGGAACCTCTGCATTGTTCAGGCCGTACTTTTTCACGATTTCCACCATCTTTTCTACCATGTGGTTGTGATCCTTCCATTTCCGCAGTAGTGTGTCCTTGATTTCTCTTTCGGATTCCATGTAGATAATATCGATCACAACCGGCTGCCCCTGAAGAAACCGGTAAATGCGGTGAATTGCCTGGATAAAATCGTTGAACTCATAATCGATACCAAGGAAGATTGCACGATGGCAATACCGCTGAAAATTGCAGCCAGACCCTGACAGCTCCTTTTTCGTTGCAAAAATACGGAAATTTCCTTCCGAGAAGTCGATTACCCGCTGCTCCCGCTTGTCATAGTCCATGGATCCGTAAATATCTACAGTTTCCGGGATAGCTGCCTTGATCGCGTGCCGCTCCGCTTCCAGATCATGCCAGATGATGAAATGATCGTCCGGACTTCCCATCACAATCTCTTTTGCCTTGTTTACCCTCTGTTCGATGGTTGTTCGCTTCACATCCGCCGCCGATTTCAGATCCAGCGCAGCGTCTTCGAACAGCTGCATCTGTCCGTTCCGGTCCTGTGTTTTTCCGTATTCAACCGGAAGCTCAATCCAGTTGACCGTGAGCGGCGGCAGATCATAACCTTCATCCGAATAACCCGAATTCAGATCCGACGGCTTTGTAACAAAGAGCGCCCAGCTTCCCAGCCATGTCCAGAATTCATCTTCCTGCGTCGGGTACAGCGTCAGGTTGTTCGCTTTCGTGCTGTCCCTCTGGAAAAACCGCGTCAGAGCCTGCCCGGTGTCCATGATCTCCAGATATCCCGCATAGTGAATCAGCTCTTTATACCTGTTCGGGGAAGGTGTCGCCGTAGCGACAAGCTTATATTTCACACCTTTGAACTTGTCCAGAAACGTCTGATAGGTCTTGCTGCCAAAACTGCGCAGCACAGAAGCTTCGTCCAGGCTGGTTGCCGAAAAATAAGTCGGGTCAATGTCTCCGTCTCTTACTCTCTCATAATTCGTGATAAGAATTTCCTCACCTGCTGCCCTCACCTCTTCCATGGTCTTCACATATCTTGGTTTCTCGTACCCGAGAATCTGCACGGCGTCCCGTGTAAATTCCTGCTTTACGCCAAGTGGAAGGACTATCAGCGCCTGCCCGCCTTCGTGTCTTGCTGCCTGATGGCAAAATTCAATTTCCTGCACCGTCTTACCAAGGCCGAAGCTCTCGAACAGTGCTCTTCTTCCGCCTCGAAGCGCCCAGCGCACCGCATCCTTCTGGTGCGGCTTCAATGCCGGATTGATCTCTCCTGCTGCCACCTCAAACCCGGACGATGGAGCAAGTTCTACTTTCGACTGTAAAAATTCCTGATATGTCATCTCATAAAAGGAGCCGATATATCTATTACCCGGCCGGGGCTCGTCTCCTTTCATCTGTTTTTCAATTTATGGCTACTATTCGCCACTTTCTGCCTTTTCGCTAAAATGCCATTGCGAACGTGATTTTCACGTTCAAACTCCCATTATCTCCATGCTCTTTACGCGCAACTTATGTCTATTTCTGCGGTTTTAGCGTCTCCCAGTGGATCCGAAACCTCTTTCTCCGCGCTCCGTTGTGCTCAGGGCGGCCACCTCCACAAGCTTTATCTCCGGATATGGCAGGATAATCAGCTGCGCCACCCTTTCGCCCGGAAGAACCACCTGCCTTTCGTGGGAGTCATTGTGTAATGCCACCCCGATTGGGCCTCTGTAATCACTGTCAATTATCCCCACGCAGTTGGGAAGCCGGAGTCCCCTGTTAGTTGCAAGACCGCTTCTGCAAAACACTCCGCCGAAATACCCTTCCGGGATCTCCACAGCGATTCCGGATGAGATGTTTTTCGTCTCTCCCGGCAAAATGCTCATTGGCTCCATTAAATCCGCGTACAGATCCAGTCCGGCCGCTTCCCTGCTGCCTCTTGTGGGAAGCTTTGCCGTCTTCATCCGTATACACGGAATCACCAGCTTTCCGTCCTCTTCCAGTCTCTCCTGAAGCTCTCTTTTTCTTGCTTTGATTCTGTCAAAAATCATATTTCCTCCAAGTAGTTTTTTCCGAACTCGCGCACGAATGCCTCATGCCCGTATTTCTGTTCAAAAGCAGTCTGTGCATCTTTCTTCAGCCTGAGCCCGTAATCGTTGAAATCCGGCCGGTGCACAGCCTCCCTGCTGCCGCTGATGTCTCCTGTGTGGTGCTTTCTGCAGAGGTATACCGTAAGTCCAAAGTGCTCCGATTTCTTCCGGAGTGGTCCTCCAAAGACATGGTGCTTCTCGCGGTACATCTTCGATGAATCATCGTCCAGATAGTTCTCGCAGATATAACAGCATCCCCGGCTTTTCTCCTGCATAATGGACTTACTCATCCTGTACCAGCTCCATCTCCACGGCATCCTCAATCGTGGTAATGATCGTTTCTGAGAGCTTCACGCTGATAGCGCCTTTCCTGTTGACGGTCATTGTTGCCTTCGCTCCGTCTCCCAAACCGATCGTCACCGCATGGAACAGGCCATGCGCGGTCGAGTCCACCGCTTCTTTCAGGACCGCACCAGCTTCCGGGTACCTTGGCATAATGACCTTCTCCACTGCGGTTCTCGCCTTGCTGGCCTCGTATCGGATATTGCGCTCTTTGATTGCTCCGTCACAGTTGCACTCATCTGTTGCGATCTTATCCAACTCCTCCTGTGTCAGCCCTCCGACATACCGGACCAGCTTTCTCTGCCCGCAGAAACGGCAGGTTCCCATCTCTGTCCCTGCATGCTGCGTTCTTTCTTCTGCTTCTCTGGTTACCTCTTCCATGTCTCCTCCTTCTCCACGTAAAATGCGGTGCCCATAACCTCTGTTTTCCACTTCTTCAGTTCATCGCAGATCTGCAGCATCATTGCCTCCTTTTTCGGATGCTCTTCCTTGTGCAGACCGGTGAACTTGTGCGGATCCATCCCGCACAGAAGGCTTTCCCAGTCTCCGCGGTTCTTCACCTCTTCGCCGTTTTTCTTCGTCCAGCCGCTTTCTCTCCACTGCCACGGCCATCCAGCGTTTAATGCCCCGATGACAGGATCTGACATGATGACCTGCACGCTGCAGGGCCGGATCAGAATGTCCAGAGCGGCTGTCAGCGTCCGAAGCTGCGCCTGTTCCTTTGTTGCATCGATGAGCCTCACGAAGCCACGACGCTGTGCCTTCTGCTCTCCTGCTTCTACAAGCCATAATCCAACTCCGCAAGATGCCTGCGGAGCAGTCCATGATGTTTCTACGTAAATCTTCGCTTCCACCTTTCTCACCTCCCTTCCGGCGCTGCCCTTCCGCGTTTTCTCTTCTCCGGCTCTTCCAGACGGATATAGCTGATCTCCTGAAATGCTGTCCCGTCCTCATACGTGCCGCACACCGTGTGGTCCTTGTCGATCACATACCCTTTCCGCTCCTTCGGGTCCCGGAAGCCTGTTCTTCTGGAAATTATCCGGATAGTAATCTTCGGGTCTTTCAGGTTCCGTGAAGGCGTATAGAGCTGTCCGACCTTTGTTCCTTCTGTTTCTGCGGTCCGCAGCGCGTATTTCACGAAATAACTTGCAATGTCTGCATATTGTCCTTTCGAGTTCAACGGAACTATATTCACGATCTGCCCTGGCTCCCAGCACTCCCTTATCTCCTGCAGATCTGCATCCGACAGCACCATGTGGATGTGTCTGGACCCTCGCGGGCCGACCTCCATTGTGGCTACGTATTTCATTTCTTTTCCCGCCTTCTGATACCTGGCCTTCAGACGCCTGCGGAAATTACCGAAGCGTTTTTTCATCTCTGCTGAATCTTTCGGAGCATCTGCTTTCTTCCAGGACAGTGTGAGCAGTGCATCTGTCCCGTCCTGAAAGTTTGCATTGAGCTTCCATCGGAGCTTCGCTTCAGCTCTCTTGATGTGTGCCCTTTTCGTGCTCTCCGGGGATTCTCTTTCCGGAGGTCCTCCCCTTCCTCTTGCTCCATAGCGTGGGGCGATGATTCTCTGAACCTCCATCACCTTTCCCGCGCAGATGATTTTCTCTATTCCCCGCATTTTCCTTCCTCTTTGACTGGATACGGTCGTAAAGTGGATTACTTTACCGCGTCGCGAAAGCGGAACCGCCCCGCTTTCTCCTATCTTTTATCTTGTGGTTTTCGGGAAATGCTCTATACTAGATGTTGTATAGCTTTGGGTGCTATTGCATTCCCCGAAGAGACGGTTTTCCAGAACCGCCTCTTCATTTTTTTGCTTTCAGCCGGTTGTAGATCCGGCCACAATCCGGTGTTGCCATCAGATGCTCCAGAGTAATCCGCTTCCGCTCTCCGCAGATCTTTCTGCAGAATTCTGCTCCGGAGATCCGTATTCGCTCCCGCTGCGTGTCCATCGAGATCGGGCAGCATGGGATTCTCTCCTCATCCATTCCTTCCTCCTTTCTTTTCCTTAAAATCGCGCACCCAGAAGGATTCGAACCTTCGCTGCTGAGGGGAAGAGCAGCCTGCCTTGTGAGTGCAGTACCCGCGCTGTCCTTCGCGGGTCCGCCTTTTATTGCTGAAGCGGTCAGCGCACAGATCTATGTTGCCCGTGGAGGTGTGTCCGTGCGTCCACCTCCTTCATCCCATGACCAGGAGCATTGCCCTGGTCAAATGCTCCGGAAGGGAGTCGAACCCTTCGGAGCAGAATCACTTCTTCTCAAATGCTTCCACCGCTGAATCTTTAAGAATCCTCTTCATGGACTCCTGCAGGTCGGTGAGGTAGTCCTTTCCGTTCACTCCGCAGAAAATGACATCTCCTCTGACTTCCAGCTTCTCCCCCGCTCTTCCGAAAAGTGACATATCCGGAAGGTTCCGGTTCAGCTCCCCTGCGTTCTGGCAGTTGCAGATCATCAGCACGTGCGGCTCTGACAGCATCTTCACTGCCTTCGCCTTTCCACCTACCGCCATCTCTATCGTTTTCATCGTATCGGTGAGCCCTACAATGTATGGCTTCGCATTCACCGGACAAAAAAGCACTCTGATCTTCTTCATTTCTTCCCCTTTCTTTTCCTTTTCTACGTTCTATAATTTCGCTTCCAGCATTGACTTCAGCTCTCCTTCACTTTCTGCTAAAATACCCGCAGGAGGTGCATCTTATGAAATTGCTTGACCATTCCCTATTCTTTCTGTCTTTCCGTTTTTTTCATCAGCTGAAAAAACTTCCGAATCCTTCACAGTATGGCTATATTCTGACCAGCGATTATTCACGCCTTTATGTCCGTACTTCCGGAAATTTCTCTTTTGATGAGTGCTACAATCCTCGGGCTCCGTATGTTGATTGCGCTTCTTATGGCAATGAGCTGTTTAATGTTCTTACCTTCCTTCAGAAGGAAGAATATCTGCATTACTCTGGCCACCACATCACTCTTGACATCAAAGGACAGCACCCTTCTGAACTTTTATCCCAAAAGTTCTTTCGTGAATTTACGCGGTCCGTTTTATGCCCAATCGTCGTTTCCATCATTACTACGCTGATCACCCTAGCCATAACCGGACGATGATTGTTGACGTAATCACCGATACAACCGGCGGAACAATCCAGTCCCACACGAAAACAACGGCTTTCCTGCATCTTTCTTCGCCGATTCTGTCGGACAACCATTTCATATGCCACTTTACGAACCAGTAAAATCGCTCGTCGTCTTTCATTTTCTTCTCTCTCCTTTCGTAACTTTCCCTGGTGCTATATTTCAGATGTCCCCAGTGACATCATTACTGGAAGCTTCAGTCCTTTGACCCCCTTCAGCTTCACCATCACAGCTGTCGGGATCGAGTACATGCGCTCGCAGCGGGAAAGCTAATTCCACAACTTCCCTTGGTGGGCATGTATACAGTGCGAACTTTGTCAAATACTGAGACAGCTCCCTTCCTGTCAGAGTTCGCAGTTCTGCTAAAAGTGCATCACACAGAATTTCTTTCTGCTTCCGTTCCGGAATATCGCTCGGAATGTTCACTGCCAACGCCATAAGATCTTTCATCTACTCACCTCACCCCGCATCGTCCATGTCTTCGCCCTGGTAGTATCTCCTGTGCTTCCGCCGCCTTCTCTCTTCCCGCTTCCGGTCTTCCTCAATGCCATCCAGTAAAATGGCTGCGACCGTCAGCCCGATCCCGATCATGTGCAGCACCACCGCAGGAAGCTGCAGATCAAAGATCGCCGACATGATCACCGACTCCAGCAGACAAAGCACTCCTGTCCACGATACCCATTTGCTCATTCTTCTTTCTCCTTATGATCTCCGCCAGCACCGCATACACCTCGCAGTCAGCCGGTACTACTACGCCCTTCATGGAATCTCTAACCGTTCCGTCCGCCATAATGTTTCTGACCTTCAGTGCCATATGCCGCCTCCTTATTACTTTCGATTCTCTCGATATGCTTCCTTGGCACGCTTCAGCAGCACGTCCTTCCACTCATCCGGAAGGTCTGCAAATTCTTCTCCGTCCACTCCGCAAAGGAAACAGTCTCCTAAGACGAATCCCGAATTCAACAACCCTCCGTATTCGTCTAAGTCCGGGAGACTCGGATTCAATGCTCGATTATTGAGCACCCCCTCCTCGTCGCAGATCAGTACTACCTCAGGATCTTGCAGAATCGTCTCTGCCTCGATGTAACCGCCAATGAAGTTCTGCATGTTTCTCAGCGAATTCTCGATATTGGTGATGTACGGCTCCCGGTCTACCGGGAGAGCTAAAATCCGGATCTTACTCATAGCCCCTTCTCCTCCTTCCAGGCATAATACCTGTCTACCAACCCCGCATCTCCGACCAGACCGCATAGCTCTAAACACCTGGCAAGCTGTGCCTCCGAATGACCTTCTTCGTACCGCACCTCCGCGAGATGTGTCCGCTCAAAGAGCAGCTCCTCCAGAGCACTCAGCTCCGGATTCTCGTCATCCGGCTTCTCGGCCGGCTCTTCCTCCGGGAAAAGCTTCTCGATCAGCCTGTATCCCTCTAAGCTTGCGCGGATCATTGCCGCGCTCTTGTTCTTTTCTTCGAAGGAGGCTTCAATGGCCTCTGCAGTCACTTCCGCCATCGCTTCCATTACCTCTTTCCTGCTGAGAAGCTTCTTCGTTGCTTCGTTCACCTTATCCAAGGCTTTGGATTCTTCTGAGTTCTTAAATTCCTCGATTATTTCATCCAGTCTCATTGCATTCCCCTTTCCTGCTGCCGCCTATGCCTTCTCAAACAGGTAATCCATAGACAGATCCGCAAAAAACATGTCTCTTATGGTCAGGCCTTCCTCCACGGTCAGATCCCCTTTGCCATTGATGTTTTTCGAAATCGCCGATACCGATTTCCCTGCTGCCTTGGCAATGTCTGATACTGAAATGTTTCTTCTCGCCATCTCTGCTTTCAGATTTTTATACGCCATTGAGCACATACCTCCTTCCAAACTACGCTACCGCGTATCTCTATAGTGCATTTATATACGCCGTTGCGTATTTTGTCAATACGTTTTTACGCTTTCGAGTAATTTCATGCTTGTAAAGTTACGCATGTGTGGTATCTTCATGATATGGAGGAAATAAAAATGGGAATTGCAAACAAGCTTCGTGAACTTATGTGCGCTAAAGATATAAATGCAAATGAACTTGCCAAAATGATTGATGTTACGCCTTCGACTATCTATTCGATTCTCCAGCGAGATAGTAAGAGCATGAATCTTGATCTGGTGATGAAGATTGCTCATGCCCTTGGAGTTTCCACTGATGAACTCCTTGGTCGTAGCGGAACCACGCGTTATCTTTCTGAAATCGAGATTAAATTGATTGATGCTTTTAGATCATCCTCTGACGATACCAAAAATGCAGTTTGTGCTGTCCTTGGCGTTCAAAGACAAGAAGAGCAACCATTATTGGATTCAAGAATTGATGCGTAACCCATTTTTCCCACGTGGGAAGAATGGGTTCGACATTGGTGCCATTTCGGTGACGTCACCGAGATGGTTCCTCTGGGTAGTAGTCCTCCCAACATAAGGGATGTGACAAGGCCAAGAGTATTTTTTATATTTCAATGACATCATTTTGCTGACGTCGGCAAAATGGTGCTACATTATCGCAGCGTACAAGAGTATTTTTTATATTTCATAAGGAGGAAAAATGAAGCCACCCAAAACATTGCTGACCGTAGATGAACTCATTGAACATATGAAATCGAAGGGAATTCGTTTCGATATTGTGTCAGAAGATGAGGCACGTGAATTCCTGGCAGACAGGAACTATTACATGAAGCTGTCCGCATATCGTTCCAATTATCCAAAATGTCCGAAAGATTCTATTCGCTCTGGACAATATCAGAATCTGGATTTTGCATACCTTCAGGAACTTTCAACAATTGATATGCACTTGCGCTATCACATTCTTCAGATGTGCCTTGATATCGAACATGCCCTTAAGGTCCGGTTAGTGACCGCTGTCACAAACGATGGTGCCAATGGAGATGAAGATGGATATCGTTTCGTAAAAGACTATTTCAAAATAAAAGATGCGAAAATGGAACTTCTTCGCTCTATTCGCACTCATAAAGCAGGGGAATACTGTAAAGATCTGATTGAAAAATATTATCCGTATTTTCCAATTTGGGTGTTGGTCGAACTTGTTTCGTTTGGCGAATTAATTCAGCTATGTTCCTTTTATGACTCAACAAGATCCCCTTCACAGCCAATCTTGATTGATGGGAAGTTTCTTAACATAATCCGAGACTTTCGCAACGCCTCCGCACACAGCAATTGCCTGTTGAATAAGGCAGCTGCTGGAATGGATTCCACGAAACAATGCGACATAGAAATTGCCAATTTCATCAAGGCAATTCCTGCCATCTCCAAGGAGTCCAGATCAAAATATCTTCACATCAATTTCTGTTATAACATGGTTGTCCTTTTCTATGTGTATTCGGTATATATGCCACCGAATGTCCAGAGAAAAAGATTCCAGGAATTGAAAGATTTCATGGAGGGAAGAGTTTCCAGAAATAAGAGCTATTTTACAAGCAACCCTAAGTTATGCGGTGTATACTCGTTCCTGAAAAAAGTCATTGACAATTTGGCTGCCAGAGGTTAGAATGTAGCCACAATTGAAAAGGGAAACCTTTTGGAAGGGACGGAGACTTACTTTTGTAAGTCCTGCCCCTGATTTTTTTGGAACAAAGGCTCCGCAGCTATGCGGGGCCTTTTTCCTTTTGACAACTAGATAATCTCCCATTATTTGTGTACTGAGGCGGATGTACTCCGATCATTTTGCCGACGTCGGCAAAATGATACTGGATATATGTTTCATATAATTCATTAAGAGGTAATATCTTACGGAAAAAGGAGGTTTGCTTTGAATATTGCCGAACTGAAAAATTTATATGGTTCTGTTTGCATTGGTGTTGTTGCAAGAATTATCAGTGATACCGAACTGATTATCAGCACAGATTCTTCTCTTCTTCATTTAGGTGATGACATTCAAGTTTATCACCACGGAGAGGATCTTTTTTCTCCTGATGGTCAAAGTCTTGGTTCCTATAACAGGGTAAAGGACACCCTTCAGGTCATTCAACTAGAACCGCAGTACATTATTGCCAAGAAGGAGCAAACTTCTTCAACTCCTTTAGCAGATCTGGTTACCTCTCCGCTTTTGATTAAACGTACTGTTCCGCTCTGCGTAGATCAGGATGAAATAAGGCCATTGTCTCCTGTTGACATGAAAATACA
>Ga0129310_1002942_pt1 | contig 11646 bp, 18 predicted proteins | sample Go1ome_2_FD_94433 | JGI IMG/M metagenome (GOLD analysis project Ga0129310, IMG submission 94433) | Western lowland gorrila individual fecal microbial communities from Wisconsin, USA - Go1022A metagenome | ecosystem: Host-associated > Mammals > Digestive system > Large intestine > Fecal | place...
GTTATCACTTATTTTAAGTGTCCATGCTTTTCTAAAAGTATTGCCCCAACAGTTTGTGAAACCATTATCTAACAAACATTTAACTGTTGCTGACTTATTCATCTGCACACTCTCACATAACTTCAAGAGTTTGCTTTCGCAATTACCGCCACTTACATACACCGCTGTTTCGTCCTCTGGCTCCTTGTATTCCTGCTGCCCCCAAGCGATAAAGCCATGAATACACTCCTGGCCGCATAACATATAGTTATAAGCACAGCAGTCGCAAATTTCTCTTCCAGAATCCAAAACTACTTTCATTAAGTCTGCTTCTGAAGCCTTGTCGATAAACTCCTTTAGCTCCTGCCTAAGTACCTCTAAATTAGTCATTTTATTTACTCCTGTTTTAGCCAGCTTGTCAGCATCAGCCCTCCACCCTTGGTAGCTTTCACAGTGAGAATGGCATCCGATGTGTCTAATTTCACACTCTTCACATGGACTATGCTTTGGTGCCACAAGCCTCACCTTCCCCATACCACAGAACGCCTTTACCGCCTTTGACTGCCTTGAATTCAGTAAATTTCTTGTGGCAGAGCTTTTCAAGATACTTGATTTGCTCCTCGTACAGCCTCCAGCTAGCCCCTTTGAAATACGTCCTGGCTTTCTCGACGAATCTCATGAGGCGGATCCTAGCAAAGCCGAAGTTATCTTTCAGTACCAGCATAGAAGCAACTTCGCATTTATCAAATTCCTCAAAGGTTCTTTCCAGCTTCTTGTACTCCGTAAGGCTTTTTCCCATGTCGTTGTACTTATCCACGTAGTAAGAGTAAAGTTCTCCTTTTTCGTCAAAGGGTTTTGCTTTGTACTCCGGATAGTCCATATTGCCATTGTCTTTTTTAGAGCTGCCATGAACAGTTACCCGTATAATATCCTCGGTGGTGCCTCCGCTGGTATCATCGATAGCGTATTTGTACACATCCTGAAGCTTTTCGTGATACTCTAGAAGCTGACTACTGGTAAACCTGAACACTTTCTTCAGTATGGTCATATGAAGCCACAATGCATGAGCTCTGGCAACGCTGACAATCCGCTTTAAATCTTTTTTGGGGATATTGCTCGCTTGCTTTTCAATCTGCGCCCCTGCCCGCACTTTCTTCACGCTTAACGGCTTGGTGTGCTTTGGCAGCTCTCCTGACTCTATTTTCTTTTTATCCACCAGTATGACCTGGTTCATCTTGATTTTTTTAGCGAAACTTCCCATAACTTTTCTTTATCCTCCTTGCTGCTAATATCTGTACACTACGCTCCCTTTTCGGTAATAGCTGGAAGCCATTGTATTTTGAGGGGCGCGGTATATCTTGGCCCTCTTTTCTGTCATGCCTTTAGGGATTGTGCCTCTTTTGCAATCAGGAAAAGGGCAGTTGAAACAGTCGCCAAACTCCCGACACCGCCAAACTCCTTTTTCATCGTACATCTGCTACTCATTCCTTTCGTTTTACTTTACACCCCAGACCTCGCAGTTTCTCCTTTAGGCTTATCTACAGCAGACCACTCCAAACTGTCCTTTTTAACTCCTGCTTCATCCCGAAGATGGTGGATGATTTTCTCGCCGTCAATCTCCGTTGTCATGTGATAAAGCTTTGAGTAGAAAAACCTCTCTATCCGATCTGCCTCTGCTTCGATAAAGCTTGTTGAGTACCGGCAGATAATCGCTCTTCTCAATCGCTTGTATGCAAGCTTCAAATCCCGTGCCGCGGTGATGATTATAGCTATCCCCAGGGTCTCATAAGCTTCACTTTCAGACACAATCTTGTCGTACCGTAGGAAAGAATGCTGGTTTTCGATGCCCACCTCACGCTCCCCCTCTCTCTTCCAGCAGGTTTGTTACACTACCTGCCAGCATAGACAGACTCTTAGCAGACATAGTATCCAATGCCCGCTGGTTCTGCCTGTCAGCAAGGTTTTGATTTACGATGCTGTCATAAATCCGCATGAATTGGGCCCTGGCTGTATTTACAGCATTGGATTCCAGCACACATAGCTCTTTAATGCCAAACTGTTTTGCTGCTTTTTCAACCTGGGGGCAGGAAAACTCCCACTTCTTGTACACATAGCAGTCTTTCACAAGCTTCTGTACTTCCTCCCAGGCCTCCGCAGCTGTAGGCACTCTGGAACCGCTGGTTTTAGCAAGCGCAAACCTCTCCATTTCGTCAGCCTCTTTGAAGATTTCGGCCACGCTGGGAAAGAATACGCTTGTCTGCAACAACTTTGTCAGAGCTGCTTCGATTACCGGCAGGGATAACGGCTGTAATGCTTTTGCGTACAGTACAAGCCCTACAGTGTCAATCTTGCAGCTGGGGAAAACAGCTAGATACGGCGATAGCATTTTTGTTATGGCCATCAGTTTTTCTTGTGATTTATCAAGCTCTCTCTTCATGATTCTAGCCTCCCATTGCTATAATCTCGGCCGCCTCTCTCGACATAGCAGCCACCTGTTCACTTCTGGACATAGTGCTTCTAGGTTTTGTGGAAGCGGTGTTATCTGGCGTTTTGGGCTGTTTCCACGGCTCGTCCAACCCGCTTTTCGCCCACTTTCCAAGCACGGCCCGCACGTATGCTATGGTTCGTGCCCTGTTTCTTGCAGATGCCTTGATTGCTTCTGTTACCCACTCAGCGCCGAATTCATCGTACAGGGAACAAAGGTCGTCTGCTTCGACCTGGTTGGGAATGGGATGTATGCAGTCCTGGTACAGCTTCATCACCTTGCCGAATTGCTCCTGCTTGATTTTTTCAGCAAAATCATTTGGCGGTGTGGATAACGTCGTCAACTTATCCACAGGCTGTCTAGTATACTCGGAATTAGTACTAGATACGGACGATGATGTATACTCTCCTATACTCTCCTTACCTATACTATCCTCTCCTATCCTATGCGGACATTTCGCCGCGCTTTGCTGACAATCTGCTGACACATGGTTGTCAACCTGCGGACAATCTGCGGACAGGCTATTTTGCTGGGTTTGTGAGCTGTTGTCAACCTGCTGACACATGGTTGTCAACCTGCTGACAATCCGCGGTAGACTTGTTATTGAGATACTGTACTAACAAATCATGATGTATGCTCTGCTGGACTCTATCACTTCTAATTTTGTTTGACTCGTCCCAATCGGTGATATATGACACAAAATCCTCGTTGAGAATCTTTATAAATCCCTTTTCTTCCAGTACCTTCAAATCTTCTTCGCTGGCTCCTACTTGGCGCATAGTAATGAACGCTTCTACCACGCCCTCATCATCAGCTTGCATCCCCATGTGAAAATACAGACACTGTGCAGTAACCGGCAGGCGCAAAAACCTCGCTGAATTTGTTGTTATTCTTGCTGAGAACATTCTTCTCTCCGCCATTTTTCGTTCACTCCTTTAGCCTGTATTTTCTACATATCGACTTATCTGCTTTGATTGGGTTAATGTGGTATCGCTCCCAGAACTTTCTTTCCGGTGCCTGATGTATTTCGGTATGGTGCTGACTACAGAGCGGGAATACCCAGCGCCCCAGGTGATGGACTTCGGTTCTATTGGAGCCCATGCCCACCCTGCTTCCTTCACAGTGGTGAAGCTCTGCTTCTTTACCGCAAATGCAGCACTTCCGATTCATGATGCAGGCATATACATACTTATTAATATCCTCAGCAAACTTGTACAGAGGCTCTGAGGTTGGTATGTCATTCTCTACAATAAAATCTATCAAGTATGTTATGAAGTCAGCCGCAGTGTTCATATCAACATCTGAAAGACTGAAAGCCTTGCGGGCCATGCCCTCCATCCGATGTATTCTAAACTCCAGCTTCATAGTCTCCTTTGTTTCTGCCGGCGCATCCCCTACCCAGTCAGCAATCTCTTTAATCAAAGCATAAGCCTTAGCTCTCTGCTCTGGTGAGATTCTTCTTCCGTCCTGGAAGGCAATCAGCACCTTGCTATACTTACGGGTAACAGCTCTATCAAGACTCGGTACTGCGGCCCGTATCATTACATCGCCACGCTCACCAAAATCTACAATCTGCCCCAGCACCAAATCCTGACTCATTTAATTTATTCCTCCATTCTTACCGCAAATAAACACCTTCGCCTCCGGAGCTGCCTTTTTTATCAACTCCAGCATTTCATCAGCGTCGCTATGGTCGTCTGACAGATGGCCCAGGTATATTTCTTTCAGCTTGCTTCTATCCATTCTGGAAATGTATTTTGCTAGAGTCTCCACACTCATATGGCACTCTGCAATACGCCTCACCAGATTAGCCGGCTTGGTGCTGGTCCTTAACAATTCCAGATTGTAGTTTGATTCAATTATCAGCTGGTCTAGTCCCTTGACGTATTCTGTCATGCGCTTTGTATCAGTAGCATACATGATAGACTCGCCAGTAGCACAGCTTCTAACGACATATGCGTAACATGGAACATCGTGCTCCATTGGTACAGCGAAGAAATCCATTGTTCCTACAGCGTACCGCGTAAAAGGTCTTACGCAATGCACATCCCTGTACTTGTTGGCCAAAGCAGGGCTTCCGTATATCGAAATCCCTCTGCCTGTCAAATCCTCAACGGCCAATGCATGGTCTTTGTGTTCATGGGTTATCAGTGCTCCCCTGATAGCATCCATGTCAAAGTCACAAGCAACCAGAATTTCTTTTATCTTTACCCCTGCATCCAACAGTAGGCGGGTAATGCCATCGGATATGATGTAGCAATTACCCTCACTGCTGGAAGCCAAGACTTTTACGTCAAACACTTAGAACGGGCACTCCTCGCCATTGTTCCCAGCTGGAGCCGGCTGAGAATCTTCAACGATTGGTGGAATATCATTCACATCAATCTCATGCTGTGGCGGTTCCTGCGCTTCTACAGTAACCGGATCATTGTCAGCGTAGGTGTAAGTATCATCTTCATTGACAATAGCCTGATCAGCTGCAATAGCTCTAGCAAGGTTACTGGATTCCATTTCGATTGACATAATGCCATACTTGCTGATTAGCAGCTTCAGCACAGTTTTCAGTGCCATAGCATCGAAGTTATCTTTCCACACTCCGAAGCCCTTTTTGTAGCTCTGGGAGTATTTCATGGCGTGCCGTTCCATTTCGTCCTTGTCCATATAAAAGGTCTTGGAGAAGCCGTTCAGGAACTCGATGTAGGCAACATAGCCCACCACTGTATCACTGATTTTCTTGCCTTTAATGATATTGCCGGTAACAAAATCAATATCCTCAATCTGGCCTTCGTACACTGGAGAAGCGTTAATGGTCTTATACTGGCCGGTACGCTCCGCCAATTGCACGAAGCCCTTCCAGCCCATCTGAAACTGTGCCTGATTCTCTTTTGCCTTGCTGTTCCAGTAAGGAACGATGTAGGCAAGGCCGAGGTTCTGATTGATAGGAAGCTTTAATGTAGCCGCCTGCATGGCTGCCGCAATAACAGTGTTGGGTGCAGCCTTTAAGAGCAAATCATTACTCTTAACAAGGGAAAGCAGGCTTCCTACAAAGGCCTCTGCATTCTTCCCCAATACCTCACGGAACTTTGCCCGCACCAGGTCGTTATTTACGGCCTTTTCAAACTGATTTCTCAATACAGGTGTCTGGGACTGTGCCTGCATTGGTTTGTTGTTGGTGTTCATCGGTGTGTACATAATCTTTTCCTCCTTAGATACTATGCTCTATTCTTAATTCTTTATCTTTAGCGGATACGACAAGGGCAATCCTCTGACAAGGAGTTCTGCTCTCCGTATCACGCAGATTAGAAACTATCTCGGCTCCATCAATGAAGATTGGCACTGTTACCCCGTAGGACTCTGCCAATACCTGCATAATCTCAAGATTGGCATTGACCTGGGCTGCGGTGTTGGCTGATTTGTAATCGACCATTTCTCCGTCAGCGTTCGGTATAACAGGCTCACACACATCTTTAAGCCCGCCGTTTACCTGCTGTTCAAAGAGCTTGAACTTGATGTAGGTGAAGTTGGAGTTAATCTCCTCCTCTACCTGCTTGGCTCTCTCCAGCAGGAAATTATCAGCCATATATACAGCTTTTTCAGCTTTTTCCAGCGACTTTACCATTGTCTTTTGGCTTTCTTTCAGGGAAGCTATCTTCTCTTCCAGATTGGCATTAGCCTTCAAGGAGGATAGATAATCCCTCTTTTTCGCCAGCTCTTCATTGATGGCTTGGATTTCCTCACCGTTATCATCTGGCTTTTCATTCAGCTTGGCTTCCGCTTTGCTGACTTCCTCAGTTAATGCAGCCAGCTCTTTTTCTGCCAGCCCCTTTTCTGTTAAGAGGTTCTTTATCTTTTCGCCAACTTCTTTGCCATCCCTGATAACCTCTGCTTTCAAGGAGGCCTTGTCAGCTTCAAAGGACTTTTTAAGACTCTCTACTTCATCTTCTGGCAAAGGTCTGTGGCAGGTAGGACAGATACCGCCGGTCTCGTCCCACTTCTGGGAAGTTACTTCGTGGAAGGTCTTTCTCAGCTCTTCCTGCTTCCACTGTAGCTTACCTAATTCGTTATCTGTGATAGTCAGCCAACGCTCTTTCTCAGCCTTCTTCTTTAAAGCCTGGTTATAAGCGTTCTGGGCTTCATCATTTCGACCGCTTAACAGAGCATGGAGCTTTGCTTCCAGCTCTGCAATCTCTGACTCTACAGCTTCTGGGTGGCCGGAAAACACATTCAGCTTTGTACTCTCCAGCAAAGCTATCTGCTTTGGAATATCATCTACATCAGACTGTATCTCCCGTCTCATGCTTTCAGCCCGCTTCCGGTATTCCTCCGGTGTACAGCCTATTTTGGCCAGCCCTTCTTTCAGCTCAGCCCATTCGGGCTTGCTGATGATATTATGGGATTTATCTGTGGCGAATCCATCAAAGAGGATTGCCCGCCGTTCTTTTACTCCCAATGTTTCTGTAAAGTGTCCTGCAATAAGCAGGGATTCCAACGGTGGCGGGGCTACTGCTGACAGAGCATTGGCTAGTCTATCAGAGTATGTTGCTTCGTTGACCTTTTCACCGTCAACATACATGACGGTTTCATGCCCGGTCAGCACAGCAACCTTGCCTCTGGGCTTCTTCCATTTCTCATGAAAGACTTTCTTAAAGGTTCTTTCATCGCCAGCCTCATTAATAACAAATGTTGCCTCGGCGATATGGTCCCTTTTATGAACCCCGCAGGTTTTTGGGGTGAAGTTCTTCTCGCCGGTAACGCTCTTGCCGGTCAGCAGCCATGCTACTGCATTGGCTGCTGTGGTCTTGCCGGTGCCGTTAGCACCATAGATAACAGTGTTGCCATCGCCAAACTCCAACTTCAAAGACTTAATGCCTCTGAAATTGGTTAATTTTAGGACTTTTAACCTCATATGCTTCTCTTCCTTTCTTTGATATACTGTTCATGTACACATAAAAGCTCTCTTCTTATACGGCACTGCTTTACTCCTAGGCAGTGCCTTTTTCATTTATAAAAAAATCAGTATCAGCACCATCGCAACAGCGCAAATCCATGTAAGGCCCCTGTCTGACATATGCTCTCACTCCTTTGCTACCCAATAGTTGATACGGATTTTCTGGCCAGGGTAGATTGTACCCCTATCCTGCTGGAGCTCTGGGTTAAGCTCTACAATACCTTCCTCGAACTCAAGAATGTATCTGCGACCGCCAGTATTAAGTGGCAGGAACTTTTCGCTGATGTCCCGCAGGGTGTCACCAGCCTGAACGGTGTATGTGGTTTCCACTAACTGCTGAGGCCCATCATAGAAGCCTGTCAGTAGTAACACCGCCAAGGCACCGCCAGCAACAGCCCCTGCTACTCTCCCCCAACGCACCTTTCTTTTCATGCTATCCGCCCTCCTTTGTGCTGTTGCTTTACATACCAGAGCTGATCAGCAATCAACTCCTCGGTGATGTCCCGCAGTCCCAAATCGTATCTATCAGCTTTCTCTTCATTGTCCCAATAGAGCTGAGCCTCCAAATCCCCCCGCAAATCCTCACGGTCATTTTCAAGGCGTTCTACAAACTCCTCGTCGTCATAATCGCCGTAGTGAATTTCATAATCAAGGCTTGCAATCTCGTCTATCAGCCCTCTTGCCTCTGTGGAAACCAATATACACATTCCACCAATATCACGATACATAATAGCCACTCTCCTTTTGTCTCAAGCCCTCTGAGGGCTTTTTTATTTTCCCAGCACTAACTCCACACCTAATGCCCTGCATATCCTGTCTGCATTTTTTAGACTCGGCTCGCACTTTCCTTTGCTGTAATTAATTATCTGGCCTAGTGAGATACCTGTTTGTTTGGCCAAGCTGTAAAAACTTCCTTCACCAATGTTTTTCTGTAAATAATCGCTAAAATTCATTTGCTATACCTCCAAATGGTGTAATATATTGCACCATTCTTTTGTTTGTGATATATTCAGTAGTAAGAGAATAAAATTTTCTCGTTTGCTTCACGCACCCCCGCAAGGGGACGGAAACAGCTTCTCCACTGTGGTGCCCAACACCTTAGCAATGCGGATTGCCGTCCGCACATTTGGCACTCGCTCACCACTTTCATACATTTGATAAGCTCGGAGACTGACACCTCCAACTCTCGCTATATCTGTTTGTGTTTTGCCTTTTTGTTCCCGCTTCCTACGTAATAAATTATTTTCCATTCTCACCACCCCTTGTGATATTTATAACATGCACGTTTATGCTTGTTATGGTTTTATAATAACATGCACATTCGTGCTTGTCAACCGTTTTTAAGGAGGTTTATTATGACTTTGCACGAAAGGCTTATTGAACTTAAAGAATCTAAGCAGTTACTTCAAAAAGATATTGCAGCAGAATTGGGGCTTTCTCTCCGTACCTACCAATATTATGAGCGCGGCGATAGAGAACCAAATGCCAGCGTTCTGATAGTAATGTCAAAATACTTCGGGGTATCTGTCGATTATCTTTTGGGGATAACCGATAACCCAGCAGTCAATCGCTGAATATCTCATTTCCCTATGCCCCTTTGGGGGCTTTTTTATTTTTGGAGGCAATTCCGAATCTTTCGTCGAAATACTTCCTGCTTATTTTGCCAGGGCGAATTAGGTAGCCCTGGGCTTCCAGCTCCGCGTTTAGTTCGCGGATAACTTTGTAGGCCTTGCCGATTTTGTAACCGAGGATTTCGGCTACTTCGTCACGGCCGTAAAATATACTGTCTGCTCTCATTTTGTACTCCTTTTCTTTTTTAGGCTTCCTTCTTTATCCGTTCTATCCTATCTATAACGGATTTCGTTAGTTTGTCATTAAAAAAAATGGCACTATCTTCTCCAAGTAACTTTGCAATCACTTTGAGCCGTTCTACATCTAACTTAACACTACCATTTTCTAAGTAGCGATAGCCCTGTAAACTCATGCCTAAGCCCTTTGCCATAAAGGTTTTAGATATGCCTTTTGCCTCTCTAATCAATCCTACATTTTCATGTACGGGCATCCTTATCATCTCCTTTTGTAACGAATTTCGTTTCTGTATATATAATACTAACGATTTTCGTTAATGTCAAGTATTTTTATAAAAAATTCTCATTATTCGTTACTTTTCATAACAGCTTTCGTTATTTTTGTTATAATAGATAGTGAGGAATAGTTTTAATAATGAGGGGTGAATCATATGAATATTGGCGATAGAATTAAGATTTTACGCAAGCGTAATGAGCTTACGCAAAGAGAGTTAGCCAAAAAAATACACAAATCTCCGCAAGTCATTTCAAATTGGGAGAGAGGGTATACACCTAACATTACAAACGATGATATTGTAAATTTAGCAAGGGTGTTTAATGTTGAGGTGTCTGATATTGTCGGCCCATCCAATGAAGTTTCGTCTGATAAAGTATTATGTGTACATGATGTCTCTCCAACATACCCCCAGACCACTACCCCAGCCCGCGACCTTTTAGACATGCTGTTTGCAGATGAACCGGAATTTCTAGCAAAAGTAAAGAACATTGAAATGTCAGGCAAAATAAATAAGCCGGGCGTACTTGCCCAGCTTACCGACCGCCAGAAAGAGCGGATAAAGGATATTATCAAATTGACATATAACGAGGCACTAAGCAACGGCGGTACCGCAACCATCAGGACTGTAAGCAGTGATAGCAAGGATTGACAAAGCACCATTTTCCGAGTAAAAGCACGCTAATGAACGCATGGCAGCTTTTTAACCCGTCGAATTCGACCAGTTTAGGGCTGGCTCTTGACTTGCCATCCAGAAGCTTTGACATCACGTAGGGTTATGAGCTGGTGAAAATATTTTAGAAATTTCATAAACGAAATATGTGTTTCTTGTGTTTTTCAGGGAGTTATGGTATTATCAAGTTGTTCATAATTGAATAATTTGTTGTCCACTCCCTGATGGTACGCGTTCCTATTTGTCTTGGAATTGCCGAACTCAGGGAGTTTTTGTGTATAAAGGAGAATTATTTTGAATAAAACAGCTATTTTTGTCGATGGTGCATTTTTTATAAAACGCGCTTATGCTATATTTGGCCCTCTGGAACCTAAAGAGCTGGCTGATAAATTGTGGACGTATAGTCTTATACATCTTTATCCACATCGGAGCCATAAGAACGCTAGAAAATTTCGTGATGAGGACTTCCATTATGCTATGGAGCATCTTTATAGAATATTCTTTTATGATTGCCCGCCTCTACAAAAGAAAATGCACCATCCTGTGACTAAAAAATGCATAGATTTTGCAAAGTCTGAGCGGTCGTTATGGAGAGCTGGTTTGCATGATGCGCTAAGAGAAATGAGAAAGGTTGCCCTGCGAATGGGCTCTATGGATGATGCCAATTGTTCATGGACGATAAAGCCAGCAAAAATAAAAGAACTGTACACTCACAAGATTACGATTGATGAGCTGCAGGAGGACGATTATCAGCTTATTACACATCAAAAGGGCGTAGATATGAGAATAGGTATAGATATAGCCTCTGTATCTTACAAGAAGCAAGTTTCGCAAATAGTGCTAATATCAGGTGATAGCGACTTTGTCCCAGCAGCAAAGCTAGCTCGTCGTGAAGGAATAGACTTTATATTGGATCCGATGCATGCTCCTATTAAACCCGATTTGCATGAGCATATAGATGGAAAACATAGTGTATTCCCACATCAAAAGAAGTAGATATATAGTAAACAATCATTCTTTTATTATGTCGCTCAGAATTGACACGAAACAAAATATAGTATAAAATAAAGGCACAATAAGCGGTTCGCCCGCACTAAAATCAAGATGATGCGGTTAACCCGCAACTAAAACAGAAACACCTTGTGCCTTTCGGTACAAGGTGTTTTTCGTTTCTATGTAAATAGCAACTTAGCGAAAGCGAGTTAACCAAAGTCAACTATTTCCAATTTGGAAACAGTTTGGAACCAACTTGATAAGAGCGTGTGTTGATTCGTAGAGCTGTCAAAGATTTGTTGACAACTGCCAGCGCGTGATACCATTTTCCTGGCACCACGAAAATGGTATAAAAAAGTCCCGCCCATCAGGACGGGTGTACCGACCCCCAAAAGTTAGACCTAAAAATCTAATTTTTGGAGGTCGGTTTTCTTTTGGCAAAATATAGTTATGAATTCAAGCAAAAAGTGGTTTCTGAATACCTTA
>Ga0129310_1002944_pt1 | contig 11640 bp, 11 predicted proteins | sample Go1ome_2_FD_94433 | JGI IMG/M metagenome (GOLD analysis project Ga0129310, IMG submission 94433) | Western lowland gorrila individual fecal microbial communities from Wisconsin, USA - Go1022A metagenome | ecosystem: Host-associated > Mammals > Digestive system > Large intestine > Fecal | place...
ACAGCTGCTGACCGAAAGCCGCCTGCCCATCAGCACCATCAGCACCATGGTCAGCTATCCCAATCAGCTTCACTTTTCCCGTGCGTTCAAAAATGTATATGGCATCAGCCCACGGGACTATCGTGCAAAGCATCTTGCACTATAAAAATCGGTCTCATTGTCCGCTATACGTCTTTCGTTTTTCTGACATATAAAAATGCCCCATTTGTCAGACCGAATACTGTCGGACAAATGGGGTGTTGTTCATTCAGGGGCGCACCTGTTTTTTTGTTTTATCTTTAATCCTCTAATCCGCGGCTCCCGACCACATTCCTTAAATATTCCTCCGGGTCACCATTCAGAATCAAATCTGCATAGCCCAATGGATCATTGTAGACGAGATAATCCAACTCCGATCTCTGTGCCATGGTCACATCCAGCGCATCTTCTACCCCAGCGCAGTCGATAGAAACCTTTCCGCCATCCCGGAGCAGCAGCTCCACGCAGCCGGTGTCCATGTTGAATTTGCAGGCTCTTTCATCGTACTTCATGTTCGTGTCCTTTCTGCCTTACGGCACTCTCACAGTAGTCTGTCGTGCTTTCTTATGATAAGGTCTAGGACGTTTTTCGATGGACGCAATGGATTCGTTTTGTTTTCCAAAGAATACAAAAATCCGAACCCTTCTCCTATCGGAAAAAAGTTCGGATTTTGTTGTTGTGGTGTACCTCCAGGGACTCGAACCCTGGGCCCACTGATTAAGAGAAACCAAGGTGCAACAATCGTCAATTTGCAGAATTGCGTTAATTCGTTATTTTTGTCGTTTTTATCGTGAATTTGTGTTTTGCATCTGTTGCATTCCTTGCACCTGTTATCCCCTCTTGCATCCGTTATCCAGCCATTCCGGTGTGCAAAAAGTGTGCAAAAATGTGCAGAGCCAAAATCAGCTTCTTAAAACAGGTATCGGATTTTTATGCAAAGCCGGGAAAACGGCCGGGTTCGAGCCCAAAACGGCAGCTGCAACCTTGCCTGTTCAGACCAAGCATCAAATGTACATCAACAACTACGATTCATGGCAGGGATTTGGACAATCGAACAGACACTACCTTATATAGAAAGAGGTTATCTTATGAACAAACTGCTTTCCTGCCGCTTCAATATGGACACCAACCGGGTGGAAGCCCGGTTTGAAGATGGCACCATCGTTGCCATCGACTGCATCGCCATTGAGGACAAGTACGGCAACACCCCAGCACAGCGGGCAGAACTGGACTGGCTTCTGTACAATAAGCCCTTAGAGTATGCACAGATGGTGCTGAAAGGGGAGGTGGAGCACTACCTGTCACTTGGCTGTGACCACGGCAGAATGGAAGATTGATTGACAAGGTTACATAACAGTTAACACCACTTGCATTTGCCCTGCAATTTTTCAGAACGGAACACACCAAGGACATCCGGTCTATATCCGGCAGATTTTTCATAAAGAATCTGCCGGGTATTTTTGTTTGTCATAAAGGAAGTCTTGCTTTTTATTGTAAAATTGGATACAATATAAAAAAGACATTTACACGGAGGGCTCTATGGAATATATCGGCATCCAGAAGAAAAACGGCGGTGTGGTGGAAGCCCTGCAGCAGGCCATTTTATCTGGGCAGATCCCGGCGGGCACCGAAATGACCCAGAATGAACTGGCAGAGAGTCTCGGGGTCTCCCGGATGCCGGTGCGGGAGGCCTTGATGATCCTTGAATATCAGGGTCTTATCATCCGCCTGCCCAACAATCGTATCAAAACGGCTCCTCTGGACGAGGATACCCTGCGGCAGATCCTTGCGCTGGGCGCACAGCTGGAACGGCAGGCCATGCGTGCGCTGCCGCAGGATGCTATGTTGGCAGGAGGCGAGATGCTGCAGCACCGCACCCTGCGGACCGCCCTGCCCTATCCGCTGCACCGCAAGCTGCTGGAAAGCATTCAGGAGACCTACATTGCCTTTGCAGTCAGTGCCCGCCCAGAGCCGGTGAACGACCGCCTTGCCCGGCTGCTGATGCTGGACCGTCAGGGCTCCCCTGATGTGCCGGATGTATGGAACGCCTATGAAGAAGAACTGCTGCATCTGATTTTAACGATAAGGAGTCAATATGCTGGGACTGAAACCCATTAAGCTGCTGCCTGCCCGCGAGCGGGTAGCTTCCGCTTTGCGGAAAGCCATTATCTCAAAAAGCATCCCGGAGGGCGCAGAACTCACACTGGAAAATACCGCACAGGAACTTGGCGTGTCGGTCACGCCGGTGCGGGAGGCCTTTCAGATCCTTGCCCGTGACGGTCTGCTGGAAGTTAAGCAGAACAGGTGCGCCATTGTGCTGGGCGTAACGGAAAGGACCATCCGGGAGCACTACCAGCTGCGCGCTGCGCTGGAAGGTACTGCCTGTATGCTCTGCTGCCAGAACAATGCCGACCTGTCCAAGATCAAAAACTGCGTGGATACTGCAGAGGAGGCGCTTTCTCATCAGCAGTCCGGAAATTATACCGACTACAACCAGTCCTTCCATTTTGAGATCTGGGAAGCTTCCGGCAATGAAAAAATGCGCAACCTTCTCTCGGAGCTGTGGAACGGTCTGTCCATTGGCGTGGAAATGAGCGAGTTGGACTATGCCCTCAACTCCCAGAATGAGCACAAATTGATTTTTGCGGCACTGGAAGCCCGTGATGCAATGGCCGCACGGGCAGAGATGGAAAAGCACATCTACCGCAGTATGGACGATGCACTGACCTACTATTTATAAGATAACTGTGCCGAGGGGTATTTCAAAAAACGGCAAAAAGCGGCTGGAATAAAAGAAGGACAAAACGCGCGTTCTCCAAAGCAGACGGAGAACGCGCGTTTTTTTGCAGAAGGCGGCAGAGGGAGGTCTTCTTGTATCTTACTGTTTGTCTGGCGTGCACAAAAATTGGTACATAATCCGTGCAATGCGACAAAACTCGAAAAAAAGGATTGACAAATCTCTGTTTCGGGTGTATTCTCGTGTCGTTAAGTGGATACATTATCACAGATTAGATATAAAAAACAAAAAAGACGTTGCCGATACTCCCGGAATTCTAAGGTTCCGGGCAGATCCTTCCAGAAGGAAGAAGGGCTGTGAGGGCACAGCACGGCGGCAAAGACTCTGCACAACGAGGTGCAGCTGGGGCGTTCCGAAAGTCAGGGCTGTTTGACCCTGACAAAATGGATACATTATATTTCATTAAATGAGGACCCCAGTATGTCAGCAGCAACTATCACCCTACTCTTTCTTCTCTTCGCGGTCGTCATGTTCGTGTTTGAGAAGATCCCCCTCGGCGTAACGTCCATGATCGTCTGTGTCGGTCTGGTCGTCACCGGCGTGCTGGATGTCAAGACCGCTTTTGCGGGCTTCATCGACAGCAACGTCATCCTGTTCGTCGCCATGTTCATCGTCGGCGGTGCGCTGTTTGAAACAGGCATGGCCAACAAGATCGGCGGCATCGTTACCCACTTTGCCAAATCCGAGCGCAGCCTCATCGTGGCCATCATGGTCATTGTTGGCCTGATGAGCGGCTTCCTTTCCAACACCGGCACCGCCGCCGTTCTGATCCCTGTGGTCATCGGCATTGCGGCAAAGTCCGGCTATGCCCGCTCCAAGCTGCTGATGCCGCTGGTGTTTGCAGCTGCCATGGGCGGCAACCTTTCCCTCATCGGCGCACCGGGCAACCTCATCGCCCAGAGCGCTCTGGGCGAGATCGGGATGTCCTTCGGCTTCTTCGAGTACGCCATCGTGGGCCTGCCCATCCTCGCCGCCGGCATCCTCTTCTACGCCACCCTTGGCATGAAGCTGCTGCCCAACCACCCCGTCTCCGATGATGACTCCTTCGGCGGCGAGCAGGACTTCAGCAATGTGCCCCAGTGGAAACAGGTGCTCTCCCTTGTCATCCTCGTGCTCACCCTGCTGGGCATGATCTTTGAAAAGCAGATCGGCATCAAGCTCAACATCACCGGCTGTATCGGTGCGCTGGCCCTGATCCTCACCGGTGTCATCTCCGAGAAAGACGCCCTGAAGTCCATCGACCTCAAGACCATCTTCCTCTTCGGCGGCACACTGTCTCTGGCCTCTGCACTGGATAAGACCGGGGCAGGCGCAGAGATCGCCAATATCGTCATCGGTGCTCTGGGCAAGAATCCCTCTCCCTACGTCCTGACTCTGGTGGTCTTCCTGCTCTGCTGCGTCATGACCAACTTCATGTCCAACACCGCAACCACCGCTCTGATGGTTCCCATCTGCCTGAGCATCGCACAGGGCATGGGTGCCGACCCCCGCGCTGTCCTGATGGCTTGTGTCATCGGCGGCTCCTGCGCTTACGCAACGCCCATCGGTATGCCCGCCAACACCATGGTGGTTTCCGCCGGCGGTTACACCTTCAAGGATTATGCCAAGGCTGGCCTGCCCCTCATCCTCATCGCAACGGTTGTCAGCATGGTGATCCTTCCCATCGCATTTCCGTTCTTCCCGCAGTAATACGGGCAGAGCGTTGAATAAGTGAAGCAAACGCACAAATGTACCAAAGCCAAATCATTCAAGGAGGAAATGGAATGAACAAACAGGAACAGGTGCAGCAGATGACGACCTATATGGCCAACTTTGTGAGCCATATCGCCAAGGTGCTGCCGGACGACATCATCAAAAAGCTGGATGAGCTGGGTGCACAGGAGGATGCTCCTCTGTCCAAGGTCATCTACGAGACCATGAAGCGCAACCAGAAGCTGGCCAAGGAACTGAACCGCCCCAGCTGCCAGGACACCGGTGTGCTGCAGTTCTGGGTAAAGTGCGGCGTGGACTTCCCCCTCATCGGTGAGGTGGAGGGTCTGCTGAAGGAAGCTGTGGTCAAGTCTACCTTTGAAGCACCTCTGCGCCACAACAGTGTTGAGACCTTCGATGAGTTCAACACCGGTCTGAACGTAGGCAAGGGTACTCCCACCGTGTGGTGGGATATCATCCCGAACAGCGACAAGTGCGAGATCTACGCCTACATGGCAGGCGGCGGCTGCACCCTGCCGGGCAAGGCTATGGTTCTGATGCCCGGTGCAGGCTACGAGGGCGTGACCAAGTTCGTCATGGATGTCATGACCAGCTACGGCATCAATGCCTGCCCTCCGCTGCTGGTGGGCGTGGGCGTTGCCACCTCTGTTGAGACCGCCGCTCTGCTGTCCAAGAAGGCTCTGATGCGTCCTCTGGGCAGCCACAACGAGAACGAGCGCGCAGCCTATATGGAGAAGCTGCTGGAGGACGGCATCAACTCCATCGGCCTTGGTCCTCAGGGCATGGGCGGCAAGTACTCCGTCATGGGCGTGCACATCGAGAACACTGCCCGCCATCCTTCTGCCATCGGCGTTGCCGTCAATGTGGGCTGCTGGAGCCACCGCCGCGGCCACATCACGTTTGATAAAGACCTGAACTACACCATTGATACTCATTCGGGGGTGACTTTGTAATGCTGACCATCAAAGACGAAAAGAAGATCCTTACTACTCCGGTCTCCGCAGAGGACCTGAAGGACATCCATATCGGTGATGTCGTTTACCTGAACGGCGATCTGACCACCTGCCGCGACGTGGCGCACCGCCGCCTCGTGGAGGAGGGCCGCCCGCTGCCCGTAGACGTCAAGGACGCTGCCATCTTCCACGCCGGCCCCATTATCCGCCCGCTGGAGGACGACAAGTTCGAGATGGTGTCTGTGGGCCCCACCACCTCCATGCGTATGGAGAAGTTCGAGTATGAGTTCGTGCAGAAGTCCGGTGTCCGCGTCATCGTGGGCAAGGGCGGCATGGGTCCCAACACCGAGCGCGCCTGCAAGGAGTTCGGTGCCATCCACTGTGTTTTCCCTGCCGGTAACGCCGTTGTGGCTGCCACCGAGGTGGAGGAGATCGTCGAGGCCCAGTGGCGTGACCTGGGTATGCCGGAAACGCTGTGGCACTGCCACGTCAACGAGTTTGGCCCCCTGATCGTTTCCATCGACGCTGAGGGCCGCAACCTGTTTGAAGAGAACAAGGTCATCTTCAATCAGCGCAAGGACAAAGCGGTGGAAGAAATTTGCAAGCACGTTGGTTTCATCAAGTAAGTTCCAACTTTGAAACCAGCGTTGCCTATATCCTGCGGAGAGCAAAAATCCATCAAAAGCTTCTTCTCCTAAAATGAACTCACTATCACGTTAATTCTAACAACCATATTTGCTTTCACAGATCCAACAGACTTCTTATCATTTACTCCTATCTTCTTTACCCTGTTTATCCTGCTTCTCCGCAAAACACCCCGGATGCTGCCTGCCATGCCAGCATCCGGGGTGTTGCTATTTGCGGCTAATTATGTGCACGGAAAGAAACGCAGACAAAGAAGATCTTACCCGTTCTTTTTGTTCTACGCACCTTATATAAAACTCCGTTGGGGAAATTGTATTTTTCGACAAAAGTATAACAAATCCCTTGACAAGCGTGGTCTTTCGGTGTATTCTTTCTTTGTTAATTGGATACATTATCAAATATAAACATTTAAGTGCCACTGCTTTGCATCTGCAAGGCGGAAGTAATACACAGGAGGACAACCCGAATGAGCCCATTAGAGATCACACTGGTCATCCTGCTTGTGACGATCCTCGCCTTTGTATCCGGTAAAGTCCCGTTCTCGGTCATTTCTACCGGCATTATTCTGGCTCTGATCCTCACCAGCATAAAGACCCCTGCCGAGGCCTTTGGCGGCTTCATCAACACGAACGTGGTCATGTTCGTAGCTATGTTCGTCATCGGTGCAGGGCTGACCAAAACGCCCCTGATCGACAAAGCCCAGAGTCTGGTCATCCGCTACAAGGACAATATGCGGATGCTGATCTTTCTTTCCTGCGTGGCAGGTGCGTTTCTGGGCGCCATCACCAGTGCCACCGCAACTGCTGCTATCATGATCCCGCTGCTGGTAGGCATTGCGAACGACATCGGCGTGAGCCGCAGCAAGCTGCTTTACCCTTCTATGGCCTGTGCCAACATTGCCACCCAGATGACCTTTCTCGGTCAGGGTGCTTCCAACATGGCATGGAACGACGTCATGATGCAGGCCGGCGCACCGACACCGCTGCACATCTGGGATTTCACCATCGCACGCATCCCGATGCTGACCATCGCCATCCTGTACATGACCTTTGTCGGCTATAAGCTGATGCCGGACATTCCCAACGAGCAGTTTTCGGACGCAGCACATACGGCTTCTGAGAGCGAAAAACTCAGCCCCTTCAAGCGCAAACTGGCTGTCCTGATCGTTCTGGTCTCCATTGCAATGATGCTGCTGGAAAATGTCATTGGTGTCAAGATGTATCTCACTTCCTGCATCGGCGCTGCCGCTCTGGTGCTGACGGGTGTGCTGACCGAGAGGGAAGCCCTCAACTCCATCCACCAGCCGACCATTTTCCTGTTTGCCGGTGTGCTGGCTCTGTCGGACGCCATCCAGACCACCGGTGCAGGCGATGTGGTGGCAGACTGGATGATCCGCCTGCTGGGCGATACTACCAATCCGTACATCATTATGCTGGTGTTCTTCCTTGTTCCCTTCATTCTGACACAGGTCATGTCCAATCTGGCTACCCTGACCATCTTCATCCCACTGGTCACTTCCGCCTGTATCCGCATGGGCGTAGACCCCCGTGCTGCCGTGGTCGGCGTGATCACAGCCAGCTGTGTGTCCATCATGACCCCCATGGCAGCTCCCTGCCAGATCATGATCATCGAGCCGGGCGGATACACCTTGAAGGATTATCTCAAGTGTGGTACCCCGCTGGCGCTCATCCTCATTGTCGTGTCCGTATTTTTCCTGCCGACACTTTATCCTTTTGCCTGATTCTATTTTCCCACCGCAGTAGTATCCGCAAACTGCATATCATAAATATGCCGTTCTGATCGGCGCTATTTTTGAAAACCGCAATAAAAGCAGCAGAAATTTTTGAGCATCTCATAATTCTGTCAAGAGGGCTGGCACCGTCCAGCCCTCTCTCTTTTTACCAAAGTTTTCATCGTCTTTTCTTGCACCCTGCCGAAAGTGGCGTGCTTTCAAAAGTTCGCGTTTGCGAAGCGCAGCGCAGCAATGAAAGCCCCAGTGGGGCTTTTAAGCGACAGAACGGTCTTGCGTAGCAAGATGGAGGGGCTTTGCCCCGACAAGTTCACGTTGACACGGCTCGATTTTTGTGGTAATCTATTCCAACAATTTAATATAACATATTTTACTTAGAGTTCCAGCTCGGCTCCCGAAGGAGCCGGAGCAAGTTTTTAACTTTCTATCGCTACATAACGAACCCGAATCAAGGCCATCCCGGAAGGGATGGTCAGGTTCAGGTCGTTGTGTGGCGATTTTTTATTGCCAAATCAGTAACGAACCTTGAAAACCGAAAGACCGTCTGCATGGGATACCCGGCCATGACCCCCAAGTGGGAGAGCCGGAAAACGCCGCCGGAAGGGGGCAGGAAATCCATGCAGGGAGAACGGCTAAATGTTGATTCCTCAGTTACCAGAAAATAATGTGGTCAAATTGACCACATTGATTTTCTGTAACGCCAGTGAAAGGAGGGGCATCTCCATGTATATGACAAACGAAGAATGGGAGCTGAACAATCAGGATTATTTGAAAGAATCGTATGAGGAAACGGGTTTTACCATCGGAGGATACGCTATCCGCAAACTTATCTGCGGCGGCTGCGGTCGGGTGTTCTACACCACGATCTACACCAAGAAATACTGTCACAGCTACTGGTGCGGCAATCAGGCCAACAATCGGCGGCAGCGGGAATATCGCCAAATGCGCCGTCAGGATTTGGTCTGCCAGTGCTGCGGCGAGAAATTCACGCCCAAACGTGCAGATGCCCGCTATTGCAGCAATGCCTGTCGGCAAAAAGACTATCGAAAACGCGTTACGGATGCCGCAAGTGCTCAAAATGAGCACTTGGGTAAGTGTAACGAATCCATCAAATAAAGCTCTGTCCCTCACAAATGAGGGAACGGAAATTCATCGACCTGTTACGGAAAACCAAGTGGTCAAAATGAGCACATCGTTTTTCGTACCGTCTCAAGGTCTGTTGAAAATCAGGTACCGCCACCCGGTACTTGATTTTACCCGTAACAGAATCAGTGGGTCAAAATGGCCCACTGAAAAAACCGGACGAGCTGCGGGCAGGGATTCGCAAATTTTTGCCTGTCAGCTTGCCCGGAGCAAGAGTGCAGAGGGGTGTGGGTCGCCTGCGGCGACCTCAAAAGGCCACCGGCCTTTTGAAGCACCGACCGAGCCGACAGGCGAGACCAGCTCTTTGCAGGGGTCAAGGGTGAAACCCTTGCCCAGTGATATGATGCTGTGCGTCATATCCTACTGGGTATTATCTGGCGCAAAACGGCGGCAGATCCAGCAGCTTCGCTGCTGCGTTCTCCACCGCCAAGCTGTTGAAACGGAGATTAGAAAAATCATTTATAGTCAGATTATTTACATATAATAAATAGGGGCAAGGAAATGTTTATCGTGACCATTGACGGTATATTTTTTCTATTTAAAAATATTTTGAAATAGTCTTGCGCAAAAGTGCATGTGTGATATAATCTATTTAAAGATTATTTGAAATAGATTGGAGTGTGACCGCTTGGCTATAAATGAAGTGTTAGCTGCTTTAGCGGACGATACACGTCGAAAAATTCTGCTAAAGTTACAGGAAGGAAAAATAAGTTCAGGAGATTTAGCGATTGCATTGGATATGACACCACAGGCATTGTCATACCATTTATCGAAGCTAAAAAAGGCAGACTTGATTTATGAAACCCGATATAAAAATTATATTTATTATGAATTGAATTTATCTATCCTTGATGAAACAATTATGTGGATCAGTAATTTGCGAGGAGGTCAACAATGAAAAAGAAAATGGTCGTATTTTACAGTCTCATGTTTTTACCATTGGTAGTTGTCCTGATTGCCTTACAGTTCTTGCCAGAGCAGGTCCCGGCTCATTATGATATGAATAATCAAGTGACACGTTGGGGCAGCAAATACGAAACATTAATTTTCCCTGTTATTACAGTCTTATTTGGCTATTTTATGCTTGCCATGGCTAAGTTATCCTCAAAACAAGAAGAAAGTGGAAGTAACAACAAAAATGTATGTATTGTGACTGGAATAGCATCTCTTGCACTTTTCAACGCTATGACAGTCTATTTTTTGTATGCTGATTTCAATTCGATTGAAAATCTGTCTTCCATTGCACTTGATATAAATCAACTTTTATTTGGACTGCTTGGAGTTTCAATGGTTCTATTGGGTAACATTATGCCAAAACTACGAATGAACTCAGTTGTCGGGCTGAGAACCGTATGGAGTATGAAAAATGAAGCAATGTGGAAAAAAAGCCAACGCTTTGGAGGTATTTCATTCATTGCAAGCGGTATTATTATAATCATAGTATGCTTTTTGACAAAAGGCTTTTCTTGCTTTTGGTGGACAATGAGCATCGTAGCAATTCTCTTGATCGTTGACACCTACTATACCTACACATTATCAAAAAAATACTAATGCCGCAATCCGTGATTCACGAGATGCTATATATGAAACACCCTACAAGCCTAAAAATCTTGCAGGGTGTTTTCTTATGCTCTGATATATATGTAGCCAGATTCCCTGCCATTGAATCTTCTGACCAGACCAAAGCAGCCAAGCACGAACCTCTTGTTTACCGGGTGGAGGAGATCGCCCAGCTTTTGGCGATCTCTCCCCGTGCGGCCTACAACCTGTGCAACACTACGAAAGATTTTCGGATGTTGCGCATCGGAACCAGCATCCGGGTGAACAAGCAGAGCTTCGACAACTGGTTTGCAGCGGTCTGAAGGAGGTAATCTATGGCATCTATCATGAAGCGCGGAGATTCCTACTCCGTCCGTTACAAGTACAAAGACCATTCCGGCAAACCCTGCGAGGGATGGGAAAGTTTCAAGACCAAAAAGGAGGCGCAAGAGCGAAAGATTACGGTCGAAAAAGAACTGCTGGACGGCAGCTTCCTTGTCCCCGACACCATGACGGTAGAGGAAATGCTGTACAAGTGGATTCCCATCCAGTCCACCAAGCACAAATGGTCACCCAAGACCTACACGCAGTCCGTGGCGATGGTGCAAAACCTTATCGTGCCGTATATCGGGAAGCGGAAGGTGCAGGAGCTGCGCACCTATGACATCGAGAAGTTCTATGCCACCCTTGCCAAGACCCCCTGCGGGCAGTATGTGAAGGGTATCAAGCAGAAACTTTCCGAGAAGCAGAAGAAGCGGCTGCTGTCCAGCACCTCTATCCACGAAGTCCACACGCTGCTCAAGACCGCATTCTCCTATGCGGTGGAATGGGACTTGATCCACAAGATTCCCCTGCCCCGTGATGCCCCCAAGGTCAATATCGAGGAGCGCACCATCTGGGACGAGAAAACCATGCTGGCAGCGTTGCAGACCATCGAGAACCCTGCCCTGCATTTGGCGGTGCACATGAGCATGATCCTTTCGCTCCGTGAGGGCGAAATTCTCGGCTTGCAGCCGAGTGATCTGGACTTTGATGCCGCCGATGGGCGTGGCACCATCTCGGTCAACAAGACCATGCAGCGAGCC
>Ga0129310_1002945_pt1 | contig 11639 bp, 7 predicted proteins | sample Go1ome_2_FD_94433 | JGI IMG/M metagenome (GOLD analysis project Ga0129310, IMG submission 94433) | Western lowland gorrila individual fecal microbial communities from Wisconsin, USA - Go1022A metagenome | ecosystem: Host-associated > Mammals > Digestive system > Large intestine > Fecal | place...
CCGCTGCCCGGTCAGGCAGTAGTGCATCATCAGCAGATAGCGGTTCATAATGGTGTTTTGCAGGGTAGAAACTTTTTCAAGGGCTTCGTAAAGCTGGATCGTCCATGCCACACTGATCTCCAACTTGCTGTAATATTTCAGCCCTTCCTCCACGCCCCGCATGGTCACGTCCTGATAGAACACCGGCCCGATGACCCAGACACGCTTCAGTTTTCCCGCTTCCTTTTCAAAGGCTGCTCCCCACAAAAGACCCAGAGCCGTCCCCAAGGTAACGGGCACATCGTCCCGGTTCCCATGCTCCAGCATCCGCTGTTTGCAGCCGAACAGCTCAAATGCGCTGGCAAGAAAGGCCTCGTCCGGGCAGTTGCTCCGTAGTAGCTTTCCCTTTGCATCATAGCACCATGTATAAACATTGCCGCCGCACTGGACAAGCTCGGAAAACAGCATCATATTCTGGAGAACATCCATGTGTAACCCCTCCGGCTCATTGATAAAAACAGTATATCATACTTCCGCCGTTTCTTCCACCGATGCCCGGAGCCAGTGCAGCAGGATGCCCGCAGAGATAGCCGCAGCGCCAACGTCTGCTATCAGGTGCGCTGCCGCAATGCCCTGCACCCCGCAAAGCGCATTCATCAGGTACAGCAGCGGGATCAGCAGCAGCCCCTGCCGCAAAAGAGAGAGCACCACCGCACCACTTGCCCTACCCACGGATTGCAGCAGGTTGGTTGCCAGATAGGTCAGACCGATCACCGGGCTGCCCAGCACCAGATAAACCACCAGCTGCGTCCCCAGACGGAATGCCCCTTCTTCCTTGATGAACATCCCGATCAGGGCATTGCGTCCGGCAAAGCTGGCCGCCCCGGCAAGAACACCAAAAACAACGGTCAGGAGGATCAGATCTTTCAAAAGCTGTTTCAGGCGTTTTGAGTCGCCTGCGCCGTAGCTGTACGCCAGAAGCGGCTGGCAGCCCATGCAGATCGCCATGGCGATCATGCTGATGACCATGGTCGTCTTGCCTGCCGCTGCCATAGCTGCAACCGCCGCCGTGCCGTGGGTCACCAGCAGCCGGTTGCTGAAGGAGGACGCAAACCCGGCCAGCAGGCTGCTGATGCCGTTGGGCAGACCAATGGCCAGCAGCTCACCCAGCATCTGCGGCTTTTTCAGGGCAAGACGAGGATCAACGCTCAGCACCGTGCCGTGCTTGACGATGTAGCGCAGATAGCAGGCAGTCGCCACAAGGTTGCCCAGCACACTGGCGGCAGCCGCACCGCTGACACCAAAGTTCAGCACCAGAATGAACAGCGGGTCAAAAATGCAGTTGACCAGCGTGCCCAGAAGATTGCCGATCATGCCTTCTTTTACTGCGCCCTCTGCACGCACCAGCATCGCCATGCTGTTGGACAGGATAAAAAATGGCGCACCCAGTGCAAGAACCTGAAGATACCGCTCCGCATAGGGGAAGATCTCTGCATTGGAGCCAAGCGTCCCCAGAAGCGGCACTCTGCCCACCAGCAGCCCGATGCTGACCAGAACGCCCAGAAAAGAGCTGATCCAGAAGCAGAGCGAGGAGCAGATCTTGCCCTGCTCGATCTCACCCGCGCCAAAGCAGCGTGCAATGATGGCGCTGCTGCCTGCGCCAAGCATGGTCGCTACTGCCGCAAGGATCGAAAACACCGGTCCCACAACGGAGACCGCCGCCACCTGTGCGGTGTCGCCCAGACAGCCCACAAAAAACATATCTGCCATGTTGTACAGCACCATGACAAGGATAATGATGATGGAGGGCACCGCCATGGAAATAATGGACTTCCAGACGGAGCCGGTACGGAAAAGTGCTTCGTTTTTCATGATCTCCTCCCAAAAATCAACCGCACGCAGGCAGAACGAAAGCCCCTGTCAAGGGAGCTTTCCGAGCGGTTTCAGTCACAGGTTATCCAGCGCATCCAGCAGTGCGTTCAGTGCCGTTTCCGGCAGGCCCAGCATGGAGCCAATCTTGCCAAAGGTCATACCGTAGGCGGCTTTTGCCTGCTGATTATTAGCAAAACCGGGCAGGTACTGCTCCACGATGGCTTTTGCAGCCTCGTTTTCCATCAGGGCTGCAATGGTACTCTGGCTGTTCAGCTTACCATCGGTTAAAATTTCCGGGTGCTTCCAGCTGCTGACGCTCTGGTGCCCGGCGGCAAGACCGCCGTCCACCGGAATGGCTGCACCGGTGATGTACCGTGCCAGACCACTGGCAAGGAAAAGTGCCAATGCAGCGCACTCCTCCGGGTCGCCCATCCGCTTTGCCGGGCAGTCGGATGCAAAGAAGTCCATGGCCGCAGCCGGTGCATCCCCGAAAATGCTGGTCTTGGTGTAACCGGGGCAGATGGCGTTGACGGTGATACCGTATTCCGCGTAATCCAGTGCCGCTGCACGGGTCATGCCCACCACGCCGAATTTGGTGGCGCTGTACAGTGCCTGTCCGCGCTGGGGTACAAGACCCGCCACCGATGCCACATTGATGAGGAAGCCGCCCTCGCTGTGGCTCTTGAGGATAGCCTCTGCGCCGTACTTCATCCCGGCAAAGACGCCCTCGCTGTTCAGGGAGAAGATCTTCTCGTAATCCTCTACCTCATACTCATGCAGCGGTGTGCCGCCCATGCCGATGCCTGCGTTGCTGACAACGCCATCCAGCTTACCATAGTGTGCCACCGTCTTGTCCACCAGTTCCTTGATGGCAGAAGCCTTGCTGCAATCGGTCTGGATAAAGATGGCATCGCCGCCCTTGGCGCAGATGCCATCTGCCACAGCCTGCCCCTGCTCTGCGCTGCGAGCTGCACAAACCACCTTCATGCCGTTTTCGCCGAAGCACTCGGCAATGGCGCGGCCGATGCCGCGGCTTGCGCCGGTGACGATTGCTACCTTGCCTTTGACACTGTTGAAATCCATCATTTTCATTCTCCTTTTTCTCAGATCATGTTGCTCTGCTTCAGCCATTCCACTTCATCGTGGATGGTCTCCCGATGATTTATCGTATTTACGAATCAGATTTGCAACTCTCAGTTGCTTATCCATCTCTGTGGTGCTATAATAACACTGTGGCGCAGGGGCTGCAATCAGCAGTTTCCGGCGTGTCCGGTGTTTAAGCAACGGTTCACCTTCAAAGCGTTGGTTAAGCATCCTTTACAAAATAAATTGACGGAGGAATTGTATGGATATCCGGGTCAAAAAAACGAGACGTGCCATTCAGAAAGCGTTTATTGCATTGCTGCGGGAGAAGCCGATTGAAAAGATCACGGTCAAAGAAATTGCCGAACGCGCCGAGATCAACAAAACGACCTTTTATTCCCACTACGAAACGCTGGATGCGCTCACCGCCGAAATGGAGCGGCAGACGGTCCAGCTCGTCTGCGACAATATGGGCGGCGCACAGCAGCTGCTGGATGCGCCGGAGGCCTTTGTGCAGGAGATGTTTGCTTCTCTCCAGCAGGCAACCGATTACCTCGGTGTGGTTCCGGCATCCGCGATGAACCGCTTTACACAACATTTGCGGGATGCCATTCTGGAACAGATCAAACTCGCAAACATGGAACCATCCCAATATGAAAATGTCGGAGCCATCCTGATTTTTGTAATGAACGGTCTTTCCGGGCTTCTGAACACCGATGCAAAACTGGCGCAGAAACAAATTGATGTGATCGCCGCAGTGGTTGCGGATGGTGTCCATGGTCTGCATTTTTCCCACTGAGCCAAAACAGGCTGCGAGAAGCATCTTCCGCAGCCTGTTTTTTGCTATTGCAGCTTATCTTTCTGCGTAACTACCCAGCACCCCAAGGCTTGGCTTTGCGGTCCGTTTCATGGTTTCACGGTTCACGGCGATCAGACCAAACTGCATGGCATAGCCCTTCTGCCACTCAAAGTTGTCCATCAGGCTCCAATGGAAGTATCCCTTCACCGGGATGCCGTCGGCGATGCAGTGCTGCACGCCGTCCAGTGCCTGCCGGATAAATGCCACACGGCGGGTATCATCGGCGGTGGCAATGCCGTTTTCGGTGACCATGAGATCGCCCTTGAAATCTTCTGCCACCTTGCGGAGGACGTGTTCCAGTGCCTGCGGATAGACCTCGTAATCCATCTGGGTCAGCTCTGCGCCCTCCGGTGCCGGAAGCTGCCCCTGCGGGCCATAAAGGGTGCGGGTGTAGTTCTGCACACCTAAGAAGTCATCCTCTTTGATGTAGGGCAGATAATGGGTGAACTCCTCCTGCCATGCGGCCTCGGCAAAGGCTTCGCCGCCGGGCTGTGCCTGCAGATCGTGGAGTGAGAGGGTCAGACCCACCTTGATCTGGGGGCAGATGGCTTTGATGGCATCCCGTGCGGCTGCATGGGCACGCAGCACCAGCAGATCGCCCTCCGGGGTGCGCTCGCTGACAAAGATCTGCGGCTGGGGCGTGCCGAACACCTGTGCATTCTCCATGGCAGCATACTTCATGTTTTCCATCATCTTCTGGAAGTTCATGCCCACCTGCACCGTGCCCTCGGCAGACTTTCCGGCTGCAGCGGCATTCTTGGCGGCCTGTTCTGCCATCAGGCGGAAGCGCTTGGAAATAGCGGCCAACTGCAGGCCCATATTGGCTTCGTTGATGGTGCAGACATAGCGCAGCTCGCTGCCCAGCTGCTCCATGACATAGGCTGCATAGTTCTTAAAATCCTCCACGGTGGACTCTGCTTCCCAGCCGCCCTTGCAGATGAGCCACTTGGGGCTGGTAAAGTGCAGCAGGGTGACGACGGGCTCTACGCCGTGTACCTTGCAGCAGGCGATTACCTTGCGGTAGTGTTCAATGGCTTCCGGGTCGAACTTTCCTTCCTCCGGCTCCACCCGTGCCCACTCGATGGAAAAGCGGTAGGCGTTCAGCCCGGCATCGGCCAGCAGCTTAATATCTTCTTCGTACCGATGATAATGGTCGCAGGCAATGCCACTGGGCTCCGTAAAGCTGGAATGGGGCAGCTGCTCCTGTGCCCAGTAGTCACTATTCGTATTGTTGCCCTCTACCTGATGAGCTGCTGTTGCAGCACCGATGAAAAAGCCTTTTTCAAATTTCTGCATGATATCTCTCCTTTTATTCAAAAGCCGTGTTTTCTCTTGTGCCTATTGTAACAGGTCTGCACGGTTCAAAAAGGATAATTTTTCATGTTATTGGTGAATTTTTCGTTGAGCAGTCAGAACTGCGCGAATTTTTATCCTCAATTCCAGTTTTTTGTCCTGTAGTACCTGTTGCATTCTGTTATTCTGGTGTCAGGAAAAGCGGAAACCGGTTCACACAAAAAGGAGGAAAATCATTATGTTCCAAAAGAAACCCAGCGCCAGTGAGGTAGACGGCGTCCAGTACCGCCGTGCAAAGCTCTGGCAGATCATCTGTTACGCCTGCAACGCTTTTGTGGGCATGAGCATCTATTCCCTGATCGGTATGGCAAGTTATTCTGCCAGCATCGGCTACGGCATCACCACTGCAACCGTCGGCCTTATCCTGATGCTGGCCCGCATTCTGGACGGCTTCACCGACCCGATGCTGGCCTTCATCTACGACCGCGTCAACACCCGTTTCGGCAAGCTGCGCATTCTGCTGATCAGCGGCTACCTGATCGAGGCTGTCGGCCTGCTGTGCATGTTCAACCTGTGTTCCAGCAAGGGCTTCGGTCTGCCGGTGTTCGCCCTGACCTACATTATTTACATCATCGGCTATACCGTCACCAACATGACCGCCCAGACCCTGCCGGCTATCATGACCAACGATCCCCGCCAGCGTCCCACCATCGGTGTCTGGAGCACTGCGCTGAACTACTTCGTGCCCATGGGCATGAGTATGCTGATCTACACCGTCATCCTGCCCAAGTGCGGCGGCACCTTTAATCAGGACTTCCTCAGCACGGTCTGCACCATCGTCCTGATCGTTGCCGGCATCGGCACCCTGATCGTCTGCGCTGGTATCTCCGCTTACGATAAGCCCGAAAACTTTGAGGGCACCAACCAAAAGCACGAGCCGCTGAAGATTGCGGACATCCTTGAAGTGCTCAAGCACAACAAGCCCCTGCAGTGCTACATTGCCTCCAACGCTTCCGATAAGCTGGCACAGCAGGTGGGCAGTCAGGCCATTATCAACACGATGCTGAACGGCATTCTCATCGGCAACATGGGTCTTGCTACCACCCTTAGCGTCATCAGCATGGTTCCCTCCATCTTCTTTGCGGCCTTCGGCGCAAAGTATGTGGGCAAAAATGGCAGCAAAAAGGGCATCGTGACCTGGACCTGCGTCAGCATGGCCATCGCCTCTGTGCTGTTCCTGTTCTTCATCTTTACCGACACTCGTCAGATCGGTGTGATGGGCAGCTGGAACATGATCGTTTACGTCCTGCTGACTCTGCTGCAGAACGGTTCCATGATGTGCATCACCACCTCCAACACTTCTTACATGGCCGATACCATTGACTACGAGCTGGACCGCAGCGGCCGTTACATCCCGGCAGTCGTTTCCGGTACTTACAGCCTGATCGACAAGCTCATCACCTCGGTGGCTGCTGTCATCGCCACCGGTGCGGTCGCCCTTCTGGGCTACACCACCACCATGCCCCAGCCCACGGATGCCTACACCTCCGGCATCTTCTGGATGACCCTTGCCATCAAGTTCGGTCTGCCCATGCTGGGCTGGGTCATCACCCTGATCGCCATGCTGGGCTGCCCGCTGACTAAGGAGGAAATGGTCAACGTCCAGAAGCGCATCGCAGATAAGAAAGAAACCCTTCGTCATGAAGTAATTGCAGAACAGATGCAGTAACACCCAGCAAAGACCGAAAGGGCTCATACGCTCTTTCGGTCTTTGCTGATTTGATCTATCTTTCACAAAGGAGTTTTTACCATGAGCAAGACCATCCTGCTGAATCATAGCAACTGGCATTTTACCAAGGAGAACACCGGCATCCCCACCGCCGTTATGGGTGAGGCCGTCACCCTGCCCCACACCTGGAACGCCGTGGACGGTCAGGACGGCGGCAACGATTACTACCGCGGCACCTGCTGGTATACACTGGCCCTGACAAAGCCCGCCATCCCGGCAGGCGGCAAGGCTGTTTTGCAACTGGACGGCGCAGCCATGACCGCCGCCGTTTACCTGAACGGGGAAAAGCTGGCAGAGCACAAGGGCGGCTACTCTACCTTCCGGGTGGACCTGACCGACCACCTGAAAGACGAGAACCTGCTGGCCATTTCGGTGGACAACCGCGACAACGACACCGTGTACCCCCAGAAGGCAGACTTCACCTTCTACGGCGGCATTTACCGCGATGTAACTCTGCACATCGTTCCGGCAGAGCATTTCGCTTTGCCCGCAAACGGCGCACCGGCTCTGAAGGTAACGCCCATCGTCACCGACCTTGCCGCTAAGACCGCCGAAGTCACCGTGGAAGCCGCCGTGGTGGGCGCACAGAGCGTGACCTTTGCGCTGGAAGGCCAGAGCATCACCGCCCCGGTGGAAAACGGCACCGCAAAGGCTGTTTTCACGCTGAACGATGCACACCTCTGGGACGGCGTGGATGACCCCTTCCTTTACACCATCTCTGCCAAGCTGGACAACGGCGAGGAGACTTCTGCCCGGTTTGGATGCCGGAAGTTTGAGATTGACCCCCAGAAGGGCTTTATCCTGAACGGCCGCAGCTATCCGCTGCGGGGCGTTTCCCGCCATCAGGACCGCAAGGGTGCCGGCATTGCCCTGACAAACGAAATGATGGAGGAGGATATTTCCATCATTCTGGAAATGGGTGCCAACACCATCCGGCTGGCACACTACCAGCACGCACAGTATTTCTACGACCTGTGTGATGAAAAGGGCCTTGTCATCTGGGCAGAGATCCCCTACATCACCATGCACATGACCAACGGCCGTGCCAACACCCTGACCCAGATGGAAGAGCTGATCGTCCAGAACTACAACCACCCCTGCATTGCTGTGTGGGGCCTTTCTAACGAGATCACCGCCGCCTCTGCGGTCAATGAGGATCTGCTGGAAAACCACCGTCTGCTGAACGAGTTGGCGCACAAGTTGGACCCCACCCGCAAGACCACCATGGCAAACGTGTTTATGCTGGAGACCACCAGCCCCATTCTGGAGATCCCGGACGTGAACAGTTACAACCTCTACTTCGGCTGGTATCTGGGCGAATTGGAGCAGAACGACGAGTTCTTCGACAAGTACCACGCCGATTACCCTGACCGCTGCATCGGCTTTTCGGAGTACGGCGCAGATGCCAACCCCCAGTACCAGAGCAGCCACCCGGAAAAGGGCGACTACACCGAGAGCTACCAGTGCATTTACCATGAGCACATGGCCAAGATGATCACCGATCGTCCGTGGCTGTGGGCGACCCATGTGTGGAATATGTTTGATTTTGCCGCCGATGGCCGAGATGAGGGCGGCAAGCATGGCGAAAACCAGAAGGGCCTTGTCACCTTTGACCGCAAGCTCAAAAAAGACCCCTTCTATCTCTACAAGGCCTATTGGAGCAAGGAGCCCTTTGTGCACCTGTGCGGCAGCCGCTATGTGGACCGCGCTGAGGATGTGACCGAGATCAAGGTCTACTCCAATCTGCCGGAGGTCTCGCTGTACAAGGACGGTCAGCTGGTGGAGACCAAGCAGGGCGACAAGGTGTTTACCTTCCAGCTGCCCATTACCGGCAAGCACAGCATTGAGGCACGCTCCGGCGAGCACAGCAGCGTGATCCTGGTGAACAAGGTGGACACCCCCAACCCGGACTACGCCATGGACAACCGCAAGAACGTGAACAACTGGTTTGACGGCGAGCTGGACGAGAGCTGCTGGTCGGTCAAGGACAACATGGCTGCCGCCATGGCAGACCCGAAGGCAGGTCCCATCCTGAAGCAGATCTCCGATAAGGCCGCCGCTGCCCGCGGAGATGTTGCCGCTGCCGTGAAGGACAACCCGGCTCTGGTGGCCATGATGGAGCGTGCCATGCAGCGGATGACCATTGAATCCATGCTGATGCAGGCCGGCGCTTCGGAGGAGGACATCAAGCAGCTGAACCGTGTATTGCAGGGCATTTCCAAGGAGTGATTCGATGAAACAAACCTATTGTAATCCTCTTGATCTGGGCTACCGTTACCAGCACATGAAGGAAGGTCCCCGTACAGCAGGTTTCCGGGAGGGTGCAGACCCCACGCTGGTATCCTTCAAGGGCAAATATTATCTCTTTGTTTCCATGTCGGCAGGCTTCTGGTATTCGGACGACCTGCTGCACTGGGACTTCCATGCAGACCCGGATCTGCTGATCTACGATTATGCCCCCGATGTGCGGCAGGTGGGCGATTTCCTGTACTTCTGCGCCAGCCGCAAGGGGCGCAACTGTCCCATCCTGCGCACCGCTGACCCCCTGACCGAGCCGTTTACCGAAGTATCTGCGCCCTTTGCTTTCTGGGACCCGGACCTGTTCTGCGATGATGATGGCCGGGTGTACTTCTACTGGGGCTGCTCCAATACTACGCCCATCTACGGCGTGGAGATGGACCCGGACACCATGACCCCCATCGGTGAAAAGCAGGAGCTGATCTTCGGCAATGAAACCGTACTGGGCTACGAACGCCCCGGCAACAACGGCATTGTGGACCGGGAAGCCAGCGTGCTGTACCAGTCCATGAAGCAGTTCTATAACCCGGAAACCGGCAAGCTGGATCTGCCGCCGCAGATGGCAAACATCCCCGGCCTGAGTGCCGAAAGCCTGACTGCCATGTTCAACGCCGTGGGCAAACCCTACATTGAGGGTGCCTTTATGACAAAGCATGACGGCCTCTATTACCTGCAATACGCCTGCCCCGGCACCCAGTACAACACTTACGCCGATGGTGTATACACCTCCACTTCTCCGCTGGGTCCCTTTGTGCGGCAGGCATCCAACCCGTTTTCCGCAAAGCCCGGCGGATTCATCACCGGCGCAGGCCACGGCAGCACCATTGCCGACCGCTATGGCAACTGGTGGCACGCCTCTACCATGCGCATTTCCGTCAACTATGACTTTGAGCGCCGGGTGGGGCTGTTCCCTGCCGGGTTCGACAAAGACGGGATTCTCTACTGCAACCAGAACTTTGCCGATTATCCGCACCGCATCCCGGCTGGCAAATTCGATGCCGCCAGCCAGCAGCCGGAATGGATGCTGCTGAGCTACAAAAAGCCGGTCACGGCTTCCAGCACTGCCGAGGGCAGCAGCCCGGCACTGGCCGTCAACGAGGACTGCCGCAGCTGGTGGAGTGCCACTGGTACAGAGCCGGGCGAATGGCTCTGCGTGGACCTTGGCAAAGAGAGTGATATCCGCGCCATTCAGGTAAATATGGCAGATGAAAAGCTTGTGGTGGACTTCCCGGCCGACAGCTACGGCGATACCCGCAAGACCCGCCACATCGAGACCCGGCCGCAGATCTCCCATTACACGGTAGAGACCAGTGTGAACGGAGCAGACTGGACGATTCGCGAAACGGTTGCCCGGGAGTGTTCCAACGGCTACTACGAATATGCCGACGGCATCCGCGCCCGGTATGTCCGGGTGACCGGCGGCGCACTGCCCTATGGGCAGGCACTGCGCATCAGCGGCCTGCGGGTGTTCGGCAACGGCGAGGGCGCAAAGCCTGCACAGGCAGAAGCCGCCGGGATTCGTGTGGATGCACTGGACGCAAAGATCAGCTGGCAGCACATCGAAAATGCGCAGGGCTGCAATGTCCGCTATGGCGTTGCGCCCGACAAGCTTTATCTGAGCTGGCTGGTCTACGATGCAGACGAAGTGACCCTTTCCACCCTGACCGCCGGGCAGGAATACTACGTCTGTGTGGACAGCTTTAACGAAAACGGCATCACGCCGGGTAAGATTTTCAAACTGGAGGGGTAAAATATGCCCATCAAAGCCGTGCAGCAATTTATGCTGGGCACTGTACTGAGCAACGAGCAGCAGGCCAAAGAGACCCTTGCTGCCATGAAAGCCGCCGGGTATGACGGCATTGAACTATGCGGATTCATGATCCACCCCATTGGTTTTGTGGTAAAGCTGCTGACCAAGGCCGCCGGTATGCCGGTAGGCAAGGGCGGCAACTTGGACTGGCACAAGCTGGTGCAGGAGGCAGGCCTTCAAGTAGTCAGCCTGCACACCGACCTTGGCTCTCTGGAGCGGGATGCTCACGCAGTGGCCGAGGAAGCCAAGAGCTTCGGCACACCGTATGTGGTCATTACCGGAATGTACCGGTTCGACTACGGTGATGAAGCCGCCATGCACGAACTTGCACAGCGGCTGAACAAAGCCGGCGAAGCCTTGGCAGCCGAGGGCATCCACCTGCTCTACCACAACCACAACTGCGAACTGCGCCGTGTGAACGCAGAGAAGCGCGCCTACGATATTCTTTTAGAGGAAACCGATCCCGAATTTGTCAACTTTGAGTTTGACAGCTACTGGTTCACCGAGGGCGGTGCAAACGCCTTGGCGTGGATGCAGCGGCTTGGCCCTCGCATGAAGCTGTGGCACCTCAACGTCCGGGGCACCCGCCTTTCCGGCAGTGCCATCACGCCCATCCTGAAAACCGACAGCATGGAGCTGGGCACCGGCAACATGGA
>Ga0129310_1002946_pt1 | contig 11630 bp, 9 predicted proteins | sample Go1ome_2_FD_94433 | JGI IMG/M metagenome (GOLD analysis project Ga0129310, IMG submission 94433) | Western lowland gorrila individual fecal microbial communities from Wisconsin, USA - Go1022A metagenome | ecosystem: Host-associated > Mammals > Digestive system > Large intestine > Fecal | place...
TTTGGAATCCGTTCCGGGCGACCGGTTTTGATATTCATGTAGAACCAGTTCGTATTGGAATAGGCTAGGGCGTTGCCGTCAGCCTCTTCCATTTTAAAATTACGGTATCCGAAAAAGGCTTTCCAGCCGTGTGCCCAGGTACTGATCGTAATTTCCTCGCCAAATTTTGGATAGCGATTAATAATGATCTGCCAGGAAGAAAGGATCCAGGCATATCCCTGCTCCAGCATAATTTCAATTCCATGTCCGATGGAGTCGGAGTGGAAAGTACTGCAGTCCTGAAAATAATTAATGATGGATGGCAGTGTCATGTTGAGATGGCTGTCTACTTCACTGAATCTGACGCGGCTTTTAAACTGATACATGAAAATCGTCCTCCTTAAAAATACAGGATAGCGGATCGCCCGCATGTTTGTTTGAAAAAGAAATGCCAGGAAATAGCATATCATTCTTTTAGTTAACAAAAAAGCACCATTTACATGGTGCTTTCTGATAACTGGCCCACAAGGATTCGAACCTTGAAATGACGGAGTCAGAGTCCGTTGCCTTACCATTTGGCGATGGGCCATTACTTGTTGTCGAGGACTTTGTTTTGAGTTGTTTGCCTCATGTCCTGTCGACAAGTGTTATTATAGGGCAAGTTTCCGAGGATTGCAACCCCTTTTTTGAAAAAACAGCGTTTGAATTTTTGGTATATTTTTTACAATAATCTGACATTTTGCTAATAGTAACAAAATGTGAGAAAACGAAAAGCTAAAAAATGATTTCACCGTCAACGATACCGAATTCTTCCAAATCTTCGGAATCCATAATGGCACGGCCACTGGTTGCTTCGGTGACCTGGGTACAGAAATCGGTAAATTTTTCTTCCGGAACCATTAAATCCAGGGTAACATTCTCTGTATATTGGGTGTCCAGTGTAAAAATCTGGTTCTGAGCTACCAGATACTGAAGTTTTCCGATGCCATTATAATCTGTAGTAATGTGTAATTTATACCCGAATTGTTTTTCGATGATGGTGCTTGCAGCCAGTCCTGCCTGAGTAGCTGCCTGATATGCCCGTACCAGTCCGCCGGTTCCAAGCAGTGTGCCACCGAAATACCGGGTGACGACGACAATGCAGTTATGGATCTCTTCCCGGAGCAGTACATCCAGGATCGGACGACCGGCAGTGCCGGAAGGCTCTCCGTCATCGCTGCAGCGGGTGCATTCATTATTCATCCCGATGGTGTAGGCATGGCAGTTGTGGCGCGCATCCCAATATTCTTTTTTTATCTTATTTAAAAAGGCAACGGCTTCTTCCTCGGAAGTGACAGGAAGCGTGTGGGCAATAAAACGGGATTTTTTTTCTTCGATTTCCCCCTGACCGGCCTGATACAATACTTTATAACTCATGGTGTTCCTTTCTTTTTGTAAATCTGCATGGCTTCTTTTGGATATAGACAGTATATCGCATTAATGGTAAGATAGGCAATATAAGAATAAGGAATAGACCATGGATCAAAGTGGAAAAGTAAGAAATACAGACAGTGGAATTATTGGAGGAAATATATGAACTATGGAAGGAAGCAGGCAGCCCGGAAACGCTGGGAGCTGACGTCCCGAGGCGCTGTGATGCGTCGGAAGATCAAATCGCTGACGCTGCTGATTATATTACTGGTCGTTGTTCTGGGGCTTGGCTATGCTGGTTATCGTGGCTATCAGTATGTAGAACAGATGATTGCGGAAGCACCGGATATTGATGAGATCGATGCGACACCATCCGGTTATATGTCAACCGTGCTGGATGCAAATGGAAATGTGACGGCGCAGCTGGTAGGAACCGGATCCAACCGTGTGTATGTGACGTTGGACGAGATACCGGTGGATCTGCAGCATGCCTTTGTGGCGATTGAGGATGAGCGTTTTTACGATCATAATGGCATTGATCTGCGGGGAATTGTCCGGGCAGTTATAAAAGGACTGACAACGGGACGTTTTTCAGAGGGAGCCAGTACGATCACACAGCAGCTGCTGAAAAATAATGTATTCGAAGGATGGACAACAGAGGATTCTTCCCAGCGTGTAAAACGTAAATTGCAGGAGCAGTATCTGGCAATGGAACTGGAGAAAAAGGTGTCCAAAGACTGGATCATGGAAAACTACCTGAATACCATCAATCTGGGACAGAATACACTGGGGGTTCAGGCAGCATCCCGCCGTTATTTTGGCAAAGATGTATCGGAACTGAACCTGTCAGAATGTGCCGTGATTGCAGGTATTACCCAGAATCCGTCCAAATATAACCCAATCTCACATCCGGATGACAATGCAGCACGCCGGGAAAAAGTACTGAAAAACATGAAAAATCAGGGCTATATTGATGAGGCGCAGTATGAAGCAGCACTGGCGGATGACGTGTATGACAGAATTCAGGAAACAAATACCAAATGGGAAAGCAGTGATGCAAATGTGACATCCTATTTTGTGGATTCTCTGACGGATGAGATCATTGATGATCTGCAGGAGGAACTTGGATATTCCGAGGCGCAGGCTTATAAAGCACTTTACAGTGGTGGCCTGACGATTTATTCCACACAGGATCCTGCGATTCAGTCTGTTTGCGATACACAGGTGAATAATGACAGTAATTATGATATTCGCAATAAAGTTTCATTTTCCTACGCATTATCCATTCAGCAGACGGATGGATCCGTGGAACATTTCAGTGAGCAGAGTCTGCTGGCTTATTATAAGAAACAATACGAAAATTATAACCTGAATTATTCTTCAGAATCGGATGCGCAGGACGCCATTGATGAATACCGCGAAGCATTGCTGCAGGACGGTGGTATTGTGCTGGGAGAGAATGTGATTTTTACAGTGCAGCCGCAGGCATCAGTGACGATCATTGATCAAAGCTCCGGTCAGGTAAAAGCAGTCGTTGGCGGTCGTGGTGAAAAAATGGCCAGTAAGACGTTGAACCGTGCGACAGGAACAACCCGTCAGCCGGGATCAACATTTAAGATTCTGACGGCTTATGCGCCGGCCCTTGAAAGTGGAAAATATACGCTGGCAACCACGGTGCTTGATGAGCCGATCACCTACAAATCCGGTCAGACTGTACACAATGCGGATGGAAAATACCGCGGTTATACGAGCATCCGTGAGGCAATTCAGGATTCCGTGAACGTGGTAGCCATCAAGACGGTAGATGATATTACACCGCAGACCGGCTATGAGATGGCGAAAAAATTTGGCATATCAACGCTGACAAAAGAAGATGCGGTAGAATCCCTGCCACTTGGCGTCGGCAGTGTCAGCAATCTGGAACTGGCAGCGGCCTTTGAAGTTATGCCAAATAAAGGCGTTTACAAAGAGCCTGTATTATATACGAAAATTCTGGATCAGGACGGAAACGTGCTTCTGGAGAAAAAACCGAAAAAACATACGGTGATCAAGGCCAGCACGGCATTTCTTCTGACATCTGCAATGGAGGACGTCGTAAAGAAGGGAAGTGGAAAACTTGCCGATTTTGAAACAATGCCGATTGCCGGAAAAACCGGTACAGCAGGAACGACAGAAGCTGCCCGTGATGCCTGGTTTGCAGGATATACTCCTTATTATACCTGTGTGGTATGGTGTGGTTATGACGATAACTCGGAACTGGAATCAAACAGGTCTCCGAAGATCCTCTGGCGCAACATTATGAAAAGTTTGCATGAAGGTCTTGAGTACAAAGATTTTGAACAGCCGGATGATGTGGTGGAGAGCAGTGTGTGTCAGACTTCCGGAAAGCTGGCAATCAAAGGTGTGTGTCCGAAAGTGACCACGGAATATTTTGAGGAAGGCACAGAACCTTCTGAAAAATGTGATCTGCATCAGACTGCAGTGATCTGTAAAGATTCCGGCTTGCTTGCTGGTGATTATTGTCCGGAAAGCAGTAAAGAGACAAAGACCTTTGTAAAGGGCGCTTCCGGTGAGAATAAGATGCCGACAGAAGTATGTAATGTGCATACGGGAGAAGGGCTTCTGGATCAGATACTGAATGCTGTGACAAATGCTGTGGGACAGGCAAATGAAGAGGCATCACACAATCAACAGAACTAAATAAAAAATATTGGAAGAAACAGAATTGTTACAATTCTGTTTCTTTTTTTGAATCATAAAAAAACCATAAAATATGGCTTGATAAATGGAAAGGTACTTGACAGCTAAAAAAGCAGTTGTTATAATTACAATCGTTGATGTAACAAATTTGTAACAATTGAAATGAAAAGTAATATATAAAAACGATTGTGAGGAAATAGTTTATGAAATCCAGAAATAAAAGAGTAACCGCCTGTCTGTTATTAAGTACCCTGATGCTGACACTGGGAGCAGGAACCGCCCAGGCTGCACCGGCTGATCTGTCAACTGCAGCAGCACCTGCTTCCGGTGTATCTCTGCTTGTTGCACAGGCAAATGTACAGAATGAGGCAGCAGAAGCGCAGGCTGCACAGAATTTTGGCGTTGCTCAGGTAGATAATTATCTGAATGTCCGTGAGGAGGCATCCACAGACAGCAGTGTAGTCGGAATTATGAAGAACGATACAGTTGCAGAAATTACCGGAGAGCAGGATGGATGGTATCAGATTTCATCCGGTTCTATTACAGGATATGTAAAAGCAGAGTATCTGACAGTTGGTGACCAGGCATTGCTTGATTCTGTAAAAAGCAGAAAAGCTCAGGTCAACACAGAGACATTAAAAGTCCGCAGTGAGGCATCCACAGAAGCTGCTGTCGTAACATTAGTTGGACAGGACGATCAGCTTTCTGTAACAGATGAGCAGACACCGGGCTGGATCAAAGTACAGACAGCAGACGGAGAAGGCTATATTTCCGCTGATTATGCAACGGTAGAAGATACTTATCAGTATGCGGAAAAACCGCAGACAGAATCCAGCGAAGCAGGATCCGGAAGCTCTGTGATCAGCTATGCATTGCAGTTTGTTGGAAATCCATATGTATGGGGTGGCACAAGCCTGACAAACGGTGTGGACTGTTCCGGATTTGTAATGCAGGTATATGCGCACTATGGAATTTCACTGCCGCATTCCTCCGCAGCACTGCGCAGCGTAGGACGTGGCGTAAGTTACTCAGAGGCACAACCGGGTGATATCGTATGCTACAGTGGTCATGTTGGTATTTACATTGGCGGTGGTCAGATCGTGCATGCAAGCAATCCGCGTGACGGTATTAAGGTGTCTACGGCGACTTTCAAAAGCATTCTTGCTGTACGTCGCGTAATGAATTAGTTTCTTTTGTGATATAAAATTTAAGTTGTGAAAAAGAATTCAGCCTATTTTGCCTCAGTCGCTAACAATCGCTCCTTGAGGAAAAATAGGCTGAATTCTTTCTGCTACGTTGTGAATAGTCATAGAACCCCGTCCTCACTCTCGCTTTAATAGCCCCCACGTTTTACAAATTCCCCCGAAACATGTTGATAACGTGCATAACTTTGTGCATAAATGCGAAAAATGTAACATGTCCCGCAATTTTTTTGGCTAAAAATGAATTTTACTTGACGTATGGGTACAATTATTGTATAAAGGTGCAATGGAGAATAATGGAGAATTATTCCTGAAATAAGAAAAAAGAAATGAGACAAAATGAGTAGTAGAAAAGAACTGGCAGGCGTGCGGATCGATATCTGTGGCCTGCGGGAAGCACTTCACAGAATAGAACATTATGTAAAATCCGAGGGACTGCATGCGGTGGAATCTGTTTCCATGAGAACGATTGTGACAGCCGGAGAGGATGATGTGGTACGCCAGTGTCTGGATGACATGGATCTTGTGATTCCTTCTGATAAGGAAATCCTGATGGAACTTGGTGTGACATCCAGACAATGGCTGGATGAGGCGCGGGAGCATCGGTTTGCATACGAAGCCTTACGGACAGTGGCGAGAGAACGCCACAGTATTTATCTGCTGACAGAGAAACGAGAGCAGATGGATATGCTGTGTCAGTATATGGAAGAATCTTTCGGGGACTACAGTGGCATTTGTGGGGATGCTGTCTGGGAAGAATGCGAAGGAGATACGGAGCGTATTGTAAACGAGATCAACGCAGTGGCTCCGCATATGCTGCTTGTCATGCTGCCAACTCCAGTGCAGGAGACGTTTCTGGCAGAGCATCGAAAAATGCTGAATATCCGCCTGTGGTTTGGCGTAGGTACGGAGAATACCTTCGCAGGAAGAAAACCGAAACCGGTGGGAATCATGCGGAAATTACTGGCGCATCGCAAGATGAAACGGCAGATTCAGTCCAGTAAGGAAGAAGTATAGAGACGGCTGTCTGGCAGAAAATATTTACGAGGACACAGAGAAGGGGCAAAGTAAGGGGAATTTATGAAAAAAAAGAAGATGCAGAGTGGATGGATGCAGGACATCCTTTTTATGGTTGTGGGAACGGCGATCACTGCGTTGGCGGTGAAATGTGTATTTGAACCGTTGGATATGGTAACCGGTGGTTTTTCTGGTCTTGCGATTTTGATCAAGGCGATGACATCTCAGCTGATAGAAGGCGGAATTCCACTGGGAGTAACCTCTTTTGTGCTGAATGTACCGATTTTTATATGGGCTTTTGTGAAAAAAGGCAAGAAATTTGCGGGAAAATCCTTTGTGGCAATGATTTTGTTGTCATTGTGGCTGGCAGTGATTCCGGACTGGGATTTGTCACAACAGGATTTGTTGATCGGCTGCCTGTTTGGCGGAGGACTGATGGGATTCGGTGTTGGTCTGGTGCTTCGGGCACATTGTACCACCGGTGGAACCGATATGCTGGCAGCGCTGCTTCATATCCGCTTGAAACAATATTCACTTATTCAGATCATGCAGGTGATCGATGCGCTGATCGTGATCGCTGGTCTGTATCTGTTTGGATTAAAAATTGCACTTTATGCGATATTTGCAATATTTGTCACCGTGAAGGTGTCGGATATCACGGTGGAGGGTCTGAATATGTCCCGTGCGGTATATATTATGTCTGATAAATCGGAAGAAATCGCACAGGCACTGATGTCAGAACTTGACCGGGGAGTAACGGGACTGAATGCAAAAGGTATGTATACACATAAGGAACGCTGTATGCTGCTTTGCGTTGTTTCTAAGAAACAGATGGTGTATCTGAAGGAAACGGCCATGGCAATTGACCCCAAAGCATTTCTGATCATCAGCGATGCCAGGGAAGTATGGGGCGAAGGATTTCAGTCTTATGAAGATAAAATGTGAACAAAGTATAAAAATTGGGGAAATGCATAAAAAAAATTGCATTTCCTCTTTACTTTTTTGGGGCTTTTGTCTTAAAATAGAGATGCGTATAAAAAATATATGTAAAAAAGAGAATTGGTTATTGTGAATGTTGTATAAAAATGTGCAGGGGGTCTTTTCATTATGATTTCAAATCAGATATTGCAAAATACGATCGATGGATTAAAAAATATTACAAGGATAGATTTGTGTATCATTGACACAGAAGGGAAAATCCTTGCGACTACATTTACGGAGGCGGACCGTTATGTTGGTTCTGCTATGGCACTGGTAGATTCACCGGCAGACAGTCAGGTCGTGTCCGGATGTCATTTCTTCAAAGTATTTGACGAACATCAGCTGGAATATATTCTGCTGGCCAACGGAGACAGTGATGATGTATACATGATTGGAAAGATCGCAAGTTTCCAGATCCAGAACTTACTGGTAGCGTATAAGGAGCGCTTTGATAAAGATAACTTTATCAAGAACCTGCTGCTGGATAACCTGCTTCTGGTAGATATTTACAATCGTGCCAAGAAACTTCATATTGAAACTGATGTGCGAAGAGTGGTATATATAGTAGAGACCAATCGCGACAAAGAAGGAAATGAACTGGAGAAGGTACGCAGTATCTTTGAAGGAAAAAATAAAGATTTTGTGACTGCGGTAGATGAGAAAAATATTATCGTGGTCAAGGAAGTGGAAGGTTCCGATACCGCAAACGACCTGAACAAGACAGCGGAGGTGATCCTTGGATTGTTCAAAGGCGAGGCGGATGTGCATATTGCATACGGTACCGTGGTCAATGAGATCAAGGAAGTGTCCAGATCCTACAAGGAAGCGCGTATGGCACTGGATGTCGGAAAGATTTTCTTTGAGGAACGCAATATCATCGCGTACTCCGCACTGGGAATTGGCCGTCTGATCTATCAGCTGCCATTACCGTTGTGCAAGATGTTTATCAAAGAAATTTTTGGCGGGAAATCCCCGGATGACTTTGATGAAGAGACACTGACCACCATCAATAAGTTCTTTGAGAACAGTCTGAATGTATCTGAGACATCACGTCAGTTATACATTCATAGAAATACTCTGGTATATCGACTGGATAAACTGCAGAAGAGTACCGGTCTTGACCTGAGAGTGTTTGAAGATGCCATTACGTTTAAGATTGCATTGATGGTTGTGAAATACATGAAATATATGGAAACATTAGATTATTAATTGCTAAGTGTTTGGGGGCACAAAAGAACAGAGTTCGTGCCCCCATTTTATGCCAAAAAACAAGTGAGATAAAGGAGGAAAACATGATTACATTAAAAGACGTAAATAAGTCCTATGTAGAAGGTGTACCTGCATTGGCTGATGTCAATATTCAGATAGATGAAGGCGAATTTGTGTTTGTGGTCGGAGACAGTGGATCCGGAAAATCGACACTGATCAAATTATTACTGAAGGAACTGGAGCCGACTTCCGGTACCATCGTGATCAATGATAAAGTTCTGTCACAGATCCCGCATCGTCAGGTTCCGAAATTCCGTAGAAATATCGGCTGCGTGTTCCAGGATTTCCGTCTGTTAAAAGACAGAAACGTATATGAGAATGTGGCTTTTGCACAGCGAGTTATCTCCGCACCGAACCGTTCCATCAAGGAAAAAGTACCGAAAATGCTGTCTCTGGTTGGTCTGGCTGCAAAGTACAAATCAAAGCCAAACCAGTTATCCGGTGGTGAGCAGCAGCGTGTGGCCATCGCGAGAGCTCTGATCAATGAGCCGAAGATCCTTCTGGCTGATGAACCGACGGGTAACCTGGATGCAAATAATGCATGGGAAATCATGAAATTACTGGATGAGATCAATCAGCGTGGAACAACGGTTCTGGTAGTAAGTCATAACATGGAAATTGTAGAGGCAATGAAGAAACGTGTCATCACACTGCAGCAGGGACATGTGGTAAGTGATGTACAGATGGGTGGTGCAGACGATGAAAATTAGTACATTAGGATATACGATCAAGCAGGGTATTAAAAATATCTGGACCAATAAAATGTTTTCTATCGCATCAATCGCAACCATGGCAGCATGTATTTTTATGTTTGGTATGTTTTACTCCATCGTAGTAAACTTCCAGCATGTGGTAAAAGATGTGGAGTCCAGTGTAGCAATCACAGTATTTTTTGATGAGGGAACCACACAGGATCAGATTGATGAGATTGGACAGAAGATTGCAATGCGTCCGGAAGTATCAAGTTTTAACTATGTGTCAGCAGATGAAGCATGGGAAGAATATAAGTTGGAGTATTTTGACGGCGATGAAGCAGCCGCAGCAAGTTTCGGTTCCGATAACCCGCTGTCTGACAAAGCAAACTATGAGATTTATATGGAAGATATTTCCCAGCAGAGCAGTCTGGTATCTTATCTGGAAGGTCAGGATCATGTCAGCAAGGTACGTCAGTCTGAGATGGTTGCAAATACATTGACAGATTTTAACCGACTGGTAAGTATTGTATCTGCGGTTATCATTGTTATTCTGATCTGTGTTGCCGTATTCCTGATCAGCAACACGGTTCGTACCGGTATTGCGGTTCGTAAAGAAGAAATTGGTATTATGAAAATGATCGGAGCGACGGATTTCTTTGTCCGTGCACCATTTATCGTAGAAGGTATTCTGATCGGAGCAATCGGAGCGATTATTCCATTATGTATTCTGTATGGTATGTATGGAAAAATTATTTCTTATGTGGCAAACAGATTCGGATTTTTGAATAACCTGCTGACTTTCCTGCCGGCACAGTCCGTGTTCCAGATTCTGGTTCCGGTGGGACTGGTTCTCGGTATTGGTATTGGATACATAGGAAGCCGTGCAACCGTTCACAAACACATTAACGTATAAGCGTTGTGTAATAAAATAAGATACAGCAGAAAAAGTTTTATAGGGAGATTTGATGATGAAGAAACGAATCAGGCAAATCACAGCATTGATACTGGCGGCGGCACTTTTTGCGACAACAGCAGGAAGCGCCGGCGCTTCTGCTGCTTCCGGGAGCATTTCTGATGTCCGCGAGAGAAAGAGCCAGCTGGAAAATGATCTGAAGGATGCCCAGGCACTGATCAGTAATCTGCAGGGGCAGGAAGGCGACATGGAAGCTGCGATCAAAGAACTGGATGATAAACTGACAGAGATTTCCGGGCGGATTGATGATCTGGAACAGCAGATGGAACAGAAGAACAAAGAGCTGGAAGATACAGAGACACAGCTTGCAGCCGCACAGAAAGATGAGTCAGATCAGTATGAAAGCATGAAAGTGCGCATACGTTATTTATATCAGAATTCCGGGATGGGATATCTGGAGGCATTGCTGGAATCCGGAAGTTTTGCGGAACTTTTGAAGCAGGTGGATTACATGGCTTCGTTGATGACATATGACAGAGAAAAGCTGGATGAATACAAGCAGCTTCAGATTGAAATCCAGAATGCGGAAGAGACGATCCGACAGGATAAGGCGGATCTGGAATCCCTCAAAACGCAGTCTGAGGAAGAGCAGCAGGCGGTTAATCTGTTGATGCAGGAGAAAGAGCAGCAGCTTTCCGGTATTCAGCAGGGCTTATCGGAAGCAGAGCAGAATGCGAAAGAATGTGAGCAGAAGATTGAAGCTGAGAATCAGCTGCTTCAGGATATGATCGCTGCAGAGGAAGCGGCAAAAAAAGCTGAGGAAGAGCGAAAACGCCAGGAAGAACTGAAAAAACAGCAGGAAGCAGCAAATAATAGCAGCAATAACAGTGCTTCTGACAGCAGTTCCGGATCAACGTCAGGCTCCTCCAATGTGAATACAGATAGTTCCTACAGTGGCGGCGTGTTTACCTGGCCGTGCCCGTCCAGTCGCAGAATTACCAGCGGATTCGGAAAGCGTAATTCACCGACGGCAGGTGCTTCCAGCTATCATCAGGGCTATGATATCGGTGCGTCTGCGGGAGCCGCCATTGTGGCTGCAGCAGATGGTGTGGTGACCAAGACCGGATATAGCAGTGTGCTTGGAAATTACGTGATCTTGAGTCATGGCGGCGGATTGTTTACTATTTATGAGCATTGTTCTGCCGTTCTTGTATCACAGGGGCAGAGTGTAAGTCGAGGATCCACCATTGCAAAAGTAGGAAGCACCGGTATTTCTACCGGTCCGCATCTGCATTTTGGCGTACAGCTGAATGGAAGTTATGTAGATCCGGGAAATTATCTGTAAGAAGGAGCAGGAGAGCATGAATCAGGAAGAACAGGAAATTTTAACAGCAGATACCGCCCATACTTCTGCTACAGAGGTTGAAGATCAACCGGAAGAAAAGGGAAAAAAAAAGGATAAAA
>Ga0129310_1002949_pt1 | contig 11620 bp, 6 predicted proteins | sample Go1ome_2_FD_94433 | JGI IMG/M metagenome (GOLD analysis project Ga0129310, IMG submission 94433) | Western lowland gorrila individual fecal microbial communities from Wisconsin, USA - Go1022A metagenome | ecosystem: Host-associated > Mammals > Digestive system > Large intestine > Fecal | place...
GCCATGGCCCAGGTGGAGCTTGCCAAGGAGGAACTGCGCGAGCGCGGCGAGACCTTCCGGGAGGATACCCCCTTCGGCTGCATGATCGAGGTGCCCTCGGCGGCCCTGACCGCCGATGCCCTGGCCAGCCACGGCTGTGCGTTTTTCAGCATCGGCACCAACGATCTGGTGCAGTACACCTGCGCGGCCGACCGGGCCGAGCCGGAGATGAAGCCGTATTACCGCCAGGAGAACCCGGCGGTGTCGGCGCTGGTGCAGGCGGCCTGCGATGCTGCCGAGCGGGCGGGCATTCCGGTGTCGGTCAGCGGGCTGACCGCGGCCAACCCCTACCTGGCCTGCGCCCATGTGCGCCAGGGCGTGCGCACGCTGTCCATGTCCAGCCAGAGCTTTGCGGCCGTGCGCTCGCAGCTGGCCCGGCTGGACCTGCGCGCGGCAGAGCCGGCCCCGGCGGCCCCCCGCCTACCGGCTCAGGGTGAGCCTGCGCTGGCCGGGGTGTGAACCGTCGCGGTGGGCAAAGCCTTCCCCTTGAGGGAAAGGTGCCGAACGGATGTGAGGCGGATGAGGTGGGGCGTGAATCTTGCTGCAACGTTGTGGCAGAGTGAGAAGCAGACGCGCCCGTCACTGCCATAACCGAATCGCAAACAGAAGATGCCACCTCATCAGTCGCTAACGCGACAGCTTCCCCTCGAGGGGAAGCCAATGGCTTCGGCAGAAAGCAGTACCGTCGCAAAAAAGCCTTCCCCTTGAGGGGAAGGTGCCGAACGGATGTGAGGCGGATGAGGTGGGACGCGAATCAAGCTGCAATTTAACCACAGGGAAAGCTGCCCGATCTTCCGTCACAGCCATAACCTGACGGCGAAGAAAAGATGCCACCTCATCAGTCAGCTACGCTGACAGCTTCCCCTCGAGGGGAAGCCAATGGCCTCGGCGAAAACGCCCGACACCCAAACAACAAACATAAAATCAGACACAGAAAAGCCGCAGCGATGCGGCTTTTCAACAGCCTACAAGTTAGCATAAGCTAACGAATCCGCAAATTGCCAATGCAGCCAAGAAAGCGCCGCAGGCAAACCCATCAGGCCGAAACGCCGTGATGCAGCCGGGATATGCCCCGGACAAAACCACAAAAGGAGGCGGAACGCCATGATCGAGATCCTCTGCCACGACGGCGCGGCGGAATTTCCCTGCCCGCCTGAACAGGCCGGCGGCTTTGAGCAGGCGGCGGGAACGGGAACGATCCACTGCTATTCCCTCATCAACGGGGTGAGCGCCATGCTGATGCGGCTGGAAATGCAGTCGTACACCGAGGTGCGCACCCAGCCGGGCCTGCTGGAGCTGAACTTCTGCGTGGACGGGCGGTTTGAAACCCGCTTTTCTCTGCGAGATCAGGTGCTGCTGAAGCCGGGCGACATGGCGATCAGCTGCTACGATGGGGTGCATGGCTCCCGGTCGGAGTCCTGCTTTCCGCTGGGCTATTACGAGGGCATCTGCCTGGAAGTAGAGCCGGAGCGCGCCCGGCGCTGGGTGGAGCAGAACGCGCCCGCCTTCTCCATTGATTTTGAGGCGCTGAAGCAGAACCTGCTGGGCAGCAAATGGTATATGGTCAGCGAGGCCGGGCCCCGGTGCGAGCACGTATTCCGGGAGCTGTACGAGAGCGCGGCCTACATGGACCTGGGCTTTCTGCGCCTGAAGGTGCTGGAGTTGCTGATGTTGCTGAGCCGGGTCCCGCGGCAGGACGGGGCGGCCGCCTACTGCTCGGCCAAGCAGATGGAGCTGGTGCGCCATCTGCGGGACCATCTGCTCACCGACCGGGAGGGGTATGTATCGCTGGCCCAGCTGGCGGCGGAGCACGAGATCTCGGTGTCGCACCTGCAGAAGCTGTTCAAGAAGATGTACGGGGTGCCGGTGTACCACTACATCAAGGAGTACCGCCTGGAGCAGGCCGCCGTGGAACTGGTGCGGGGTACAAAGCCGGTGACGCAGATCGCCCAGAACGCCGGGTACGACAACGCCAGCAAATTTTCGGAGAGCTTCAAAAAGCGCTACGGCACCACGCCCTCCCAATATCGGGCCCGGGCAAAGCAGGCGGCAAAACAGAGCAGCGAAACCAAAACGGAGTAGTGAGGCAAGGGGCAGGTGTGCTAAAGTATGTACCGGTTAGTAAATGCTAACTTATGCATAGGAGGTACATTATGAAACAGAAACTTGCGGCACTGCTGCTGTGTGCAGCCTGCCTTGTGTCCATGATCGGCTGCGGCCAGACGAGCGCCAGCCCGGCGGCTTTATCTGCGGTGAGCGAAGAGACCGTTTCGTCTGCGGCCAGCCAGGAGGCGGCCGCCCCGGAGGATTATCTGGCCTCGATCAGCGGTACCTACGTGGAGCTGTTCCCCGAGCTTTCCAAGGAAGAATACCGGAACATCTGGATCGATGCGGTGACCCCGCTGGCGGCCGATGTGGACGCGCAGACGGCCACCGACATGCTGCTGGGCATGTGCATGGCCGAGCCTTACGGCCCCGATGCCGCCGCGCAGTATGCGGCCGACCCGGACAGCATGGCCTTCAACTGCTCGTTCCTCGGCGGTGTGGCCAGGTTTGTGATGGACGGCGACACCATCACCGGCCTGGATGATCAGGGGCAGCAGGTCTTTTCCCATGCCTACAAGCCGCTGGATGTGGACAACGAAAACGGCTTTATCTTCTACCAGAGCGAGGACGAAAACTCCGGCCAGTTCACCTACTTCGCTTTCTCGCCGGACACGATGGAGACCACCTACCATCTGGAATTCCGCTATGCGGAGGACCTGGCCGACCTGCAGAGCTGGTTTGAGGGCAACTACGCCTACTGGAACGCCGCCGCCATCGCGGAGGATTACGACCAGGAGACCCTGCAGAACGTGATCGAGCTGTTTGCAACGGAGAACCTGTCGGACGCGAACAACTGAGTGGATGCGCACTCGCCCAAAGCCGGGCGGGTGCGCTGCCCTTTGCACAAAGAAGGAGGGAGATCCCCTTGAAAAAGCAATCTGATCTGGCCCGCCTGATGGGATATGCGGGCGGGCACCGGGTGTTCACCTATGCCTCCTGGGTGCTGGCGGCGGTCAGCGCGCTGGTGGCGCTGGTGCCGTTCTGGTATATCTGGAAAATTTTGCGGGACGTGCTGGCCGCCGCGCCCGAGTATTCCAGGGCCGTGAACATCCCCCACTACGGCTGGATGGCGGTGCTGTTTGCGGCGCTGGCCTACCTGATTTATGTGTGCGCACTGCTGTGCTCTCATCTGGCGGCGTTCCGGGTGGCCACCAACCTGCGGCTGGCGGTGACGGAACATCTGGCAAAGCTGCCGCTGGGCTTTACCGAGCGCTACGGCAGCGGCCGGCTGCGCAAGGTGGTTGAGGAGAGCACCGGCGCGGCGGAGACCTATCTGGCCCACCAGCTGCCCGACCAGTACAACGCCATGGCAACGCCGGTGGGGCTTCTGGTGCTGCTGGCGGTGTTCGACTGGCGGCTGGGCCTTTTGAGCCTGGTTCCGGTGGGGCTGGCCTTTGCGGTGATGGGCACCATGACCGGCGAGCGCATGGCCGAAAAAATGCGCCAGTACGGCAACGCGCTGGCGGCCATGTCCAACGAGGCCGTGGAGTATGTGCGCGGCATTCCCGTGGTGAAAACCTTCGGCCAGTCGGTGTTTTCCTTCAAGAAGTTCAAGGGCACCATTGATGAGTACGAAAAATGGGTGGTGGCCTACACCGAAGAGCTGCGGCTGCCCATGATGTTCTACACGGCGGCCATCAACGGCGTGTTTGCGTTTTTGATCGCGGGCGGGCTGCTGTTTACGAGAAACGGGGTCACGCCGGAATTCCTGCTGAACCTGCTGTCCTACATCATCATCACCCCCGTCATCTCGCTGACGCTGACCCGCATTATGATGATGAGCGAAAACAAGATGATCGTGACGGACGCGCTGAGCCGCATTGACTCGGTGCTGGACGCGGAGCCGGTGCAGGAGAGCGCCCAGCCTCAGCACCCGAAGGACAGCTCGGTGGAGCTGACGGATGTGCACTTCAGCTACGACGGCAAAACGGATGTGATCAAGGGCGTTTCCCTGCGCATTCAGCCGGAGCAGACGGCGGCGCTGGTCGGCCCCTCCGGCGGGGGCAAATCCACGCTGGCCAGCCTGATGGCCCGCTTCTTTGACGTGGGCAGCGGCAGCATCCGCATTGGTGGGGCGGACGTACGGGACATTGCCAAAGAGGAACTGATGGACACCGTGTCCTTTGTATTCCAGAACAGCCGCCTCATCAAGGGCAGCATTCTGGACAATGTGAAGCTGGGCCGGCCGGACGCCACCGAGCAGGAGGTGCTGGCGGCGCTGGAGGCCGCGCAGTGTACAGACATTCTAGAAAAATTCCCGGCGGGGGTGCATACGGTGATCGGCACCGAGGGGGTGTACCTCTCCGGCGGCGAGCAGCAGCGCATTGCCATTGCCCGCGCCATGCTGAAGAACGCCCCCATTCTGATTCTGGACGAGGCCACGGCCTTTGCCGACCCGGACAACGAGGCCAAGGTACAGGCTGCCTTTACCCGGCTGGCAAAGGGCAAAACGGTGATTCTCATCGCCCACCGGCTGACCACCGTGGCGGACGCCGACTGCATCTATGTGGTGCAGGACGGGCAGATCGCCGAGACCGGCACCAAGGACGAGCTGTGCGCCAAAAACGGTCTGTTCGCCCGGATGTGGCGGGACTATCAGTCGTCGGTTGAATGGAAGGTTGCAAAGGAGGGATAACCGTGATCGAGAAAATCCAGAAGGCCACCGCAAGCTCTCCGGAGGGGGCGCGGGGCCTGGTCAAGGGCGTGCTGGCGTGCGCGTTTCAGAACGTGGCGTTCATGCTGCCCACCAGCCTTCTTTACTTCCTTGTGCGGGATCTGATGGCGGGTACGGCGGGCGGCCGGGCTGCGTTCTACGCGGTCGGGTGCATCCTGTGCTTTGCGCTGATTTTTGCCGCCACCTGGTTTGAATACAACGGCACTTATTTTACCACCTACAAGGAAAGCGGCGTCCGGCGGCTGGCCCTGGCCGAGCGGCTGCGCAAACTGCCCCTCTCCTTCTTCGGCAAGCGGGACCTGGCCGACCTGACCAGCACCATCATGGCGGACTGCGAGGTGCTGGAAAAAACCTGCTCCCACTTCATTCCGGGGCTGTTCGGCTCGCTCATCTCCACGGTGCTCATCGCCCTGGGGCTGTTCGCCTTTGACTGGCGCATGGCGCTGGCGGCGCTGTGGGTGATTCCCGTCTCCATCGCCATTCTGCTGGGAAGCTACAAGGTGCAGGACCGGGTGCAGGCCAAAACCATGGCCGTGAAGATGCACTGCGCCGACGGAATTCAGGAGTACATTGAATCCATCCGGGACCTGAAGGCCGCCAACGCCGAGGAGGATTATCTGGCGGGCCTCTCCGAGAAGATTCGTGCGGTGGAAAAGCAGACCGTCACGGCCGAGCTGACCAATGCCCTGTTTGTGACCGGCGCCGGCATGGTGCTGAAGCTGGGCATTGCCTCGGTGGCGCTCACCGGTTCGGTGCTGCTGATTCGCGGCAGCATTGACGTGCTGACCCTGTTTCTGTTCTTGCTGGTGGCGTCCCGCCTGTACGACCCCATGCAGGGGGCGCTGCAGAATCTGGCGGCGGTCATCGCCATGCGCACCAACGTGGCCCGGATGAACGAAATTCTGGACTGCCCCGTGCAGACCGGCAGCGAGACGCTGACGAACCAGGGCTGCGACATTGTGTTTGACCATGTGGGCTTTGCCTACAACTCCGGCGAGACGGTTCTGCGGGACGTCTCCTTCACCGCCAAGCAGGGCGAGGTTACGGCGCTGGTCGGCCCCTCCGGCGGCGGCAAAACCACCGTGTCCCGCCTGGCGGCCCGCTTCTGGGATTACCAGAAGGGCCGCATCACCGTGGGTGGAATGGACATTTCCCGGATCGACCCGGAAAAGCTCATGGGGCTTTACTCCATCGTGTTCCAGGATGTGACGCTGTTTGACAACACCATTCTGGAGAACATCCGGCTGGGCCGCAAGGACGCCACGGACGAAGAGGTTCTGGCGGCGGCGCGCCTTGCCAACTGCGATGAGTTTGCGGAAAAGCTGCCGGATGGGTGGAACACCGAGATCGGCGAGAATGGCTGCGCCCTCTCCGGCGGCGAGCGGCAGCGCATTTCCATTGCCCGCGCCTTTTTGAAGGATGCCCCCATCATTCTGCTGGACGAGGCCACCGCCAGCCTGGACGTGGAGAACGAGACGCTGATTCAGACGGCGCTGTCCCGCCTGATCCGGAACAAGACGGTGCTGATCATCGCCCACCGGATGCGCACCGTGGCCGGGGCGGACAAGATCGTGGTGCTGAAGGACGGCGTGGTGGCCGAGCAGGGCGCACCGGGTGAGCTGTATGCCAAAAACGGCCTGTACACCCACATGGTAAACCTGCAGACCGCAAGCCGCAACTGGACGCTGGGCCGCGCATAAGCCCGTTTGCCGCAAGATAATTGCCAAAAAGAAACGATCGGGAAGCCGTAGGGGCTTCCCGATCGTTTCTTCGTGTATTTTGTACTTGTGTGTGCGCCGCTCAGCGGGCCAGCGCCACCTCGCCGCCCAGGCTGCGGGCGGTGGCGGGCGCGGGGGCCGGATTGCCGTTGGCCAGGTCCTCCTTGGCCACGGCCAGCATCAGCTTGATGCGGTTTTCCTGATTGACCCGGGTGGCGCTGGGGTCGTAGTCAATGGGGGTGATGTTGGCGCTGGGGTACAGCGCGCGGATCTTGTTGATCATGCCCTTGCCGCAGATGTGGTTGGGCAGGCAGCCGAAGGGCTGGGCGCACACGATGTTGCCGTAACCGGCCTGCACCAGCTCGATCATCTCGGCGGTGAGCAGCCAGCCCTCCCCCATCTTGTTGCCCATGCCGATGATGCCGTTGGGCAGGGTGCGCAGGTGAGCAAAGCGGGCGGGGGCGTGGTAGCCGTTGTCCGCCAGTGCCTTGCAGGCGGCGGCCTCCACACTGTCCAGCCATTTCAGCAGCAGCTCCGGGCCTTCCTGCGCGGCCAGTGAGCCGCCGTACAGCCGCACGGTTTCGCTGTTGTTGTACAGGCAGTACTGCACAAAGCCCATCAGGCCGGGCAGGTTCACCTCACAGCCCTCCTTCTCCAGGAAGTTCTGCAGGTCGTTGTTGCCCAGGGGGCTGTATTTCACGTAGATCTCGCCCACGATGCCCACCTTGACCTTGGGCACCCGCTTCACCGGGACGGCCGCAAACTGGGCCGCCATGCGGGGGAAGGTGTGCTTCATCTCCCGGGCGGAGAAGCCCCGGCCCTGCTTGATCCAGTCGCCGATGACCCGAACCCAGTGGTCCACCAGCGCGTCGGCCGCGCCGGGCTTTACCTCATAGGGGGCGGTCTGGTTGCGCAGGGTTACCAGCAGGTCGCCGTAAAAGATCGAGGCGGCCGCCTTGCGCAGCAGCGGCAGGGTGAACACCAGGCCGCTGTCCTTCTCCAGGCCCGAGAAGTTGATGGAGGCCACGGGAATCTGGGGATAACCGGCCTTCACCAGCGCCTTGCGCAGCAGGTGAATGTAGTTGGAGGCGCGGCAGCCGCCGCCGGTCTGGGTGATGGCCAGGGCGGTGTGCTCCAGGTCGTACTTGCCGCTGTTCAGCGCGTCCAGAAACTGGCCGATGACCAGCAGCGCGGGATAGCAGGTGTCGTTGTGAACGTACTTCAGGCCCAGCTGGGCAACCTGACTGCCGCAGTTGCCCAGCACCTCCACATGGTACCCCTCCGACTCCATCGAGGCCTTCAGCAGCCGGAACTGGGTGACGGCCATGTTGGGGATGAGGATGGTGTGGGTGGCCTTCATTTCTTTAGTAAATTTGGGATAGGTCATTTCCATGGGAATTACCTCGTTTCAGGCTGGGCGGCCTGGGCCAGCTTTTTCTCGTCCAGCGCGGCAAACAGGCTGCGCAGACGGATGTTCACCGCGCCCAGGTTGGTGATCTCGTCGATTTTCAGCTGGGTGTACAGCTTGCCGCCCGCCTGCAGAATTTCGCGGGTCTCGTCGGTGGTGATGGCGTCCACGCCGCAGCCGAAGCTCACCAGCTGCACCAGGTCCATATCGGGCTGGGTGGTGCAGTATTTGGCGGCGGCGTACAGGCGGCTGTGGTAGGTCCACTGGTTCAGCACCGTGGTGGGGAATTTCTCCACCCGGTTGCTGATGGAATCCTCGGTGATCACCGCCGCGCCGTACCGGGTGATGAGGGTGTCAATGCCGTGGTTCACCTCGGGGTCCACATGGTAGGGGCGGCCCGCCAGCACGATGATGCGGCGGCCCTCGGCCCGGGCCTTCTGGATGATCTCCTCACCCTTGGCGCGGATCTGGCCCATGTGGCGGTAGTACTCGGCGTAGGCGGCGTCGGCCGCGGCCTGCACCTCGCCCTTTTTGATGCCCGCGAAGTACTTGGCCAGAATGCCGGTCATCTTGCCCACAAAGTCCTTGGGGCGATGGATGCCCACATAGTCGTAGATAAAGGTGGTGCCCTCCAGCTCGGGGCAGTTGCCCGCGATCACCTCGGGGTAATAGGCCACCACCGGGCAGTTGTAGTGGTTCTCGCCCAGGCCTTCGTCCAGATTGTAGGTCAGGCAGGGGTAGAAGATGGCGTCCAGCTTCATCTGGCTCAGGGCCTTGATGTGGCCGTGGGCCAGCTTGGCCGGGAAGCAGGCGGTGTCGCTGGGAATGGTGGCCTGACCGGCCAGATACAGCCCGCGGGTGGACATGGGGCTGGTGTGCACCGCAAAGCCCAGCTTGGTGAAGAAGGTGTGCCAGAAGGGCAGCAGCTCCCACAGGTTCAGGCACAGGGGAATGCCGATGCTGCCCCGGGGGCCGGGCACCGGCTTGTAGCTCTGCAGCAGCTGGCGCTTGTACTCGTACAGGTTCAGCTCGCCGTTTCCGGCCTTGCCGGTGACGGGCTTGTCGCACCGGTTGCCGCTCACCAGACGCTTGCCGTCCGAGAAGGTGTTGATGGTCAGCTGGCAGTGGTTGCCGCAGCCCTGGCACTGCACGTTGCGCACCTGCTGGGTGAAGTGCTCCAGCGCCTCGGGGCCCAGCAGACTGCTCACATGGCCCTCGGCGGTGTGGGCCTTGCCGTACAGGGCCGCGCCGTAGGCGCCCATCAGGCCGGCGATGTCGGGCCGGATCACGTTGACCCCCATCTCCTTCTCAAAGGCGCGCAGCACGGCCTCGTTGTAGAAGGTGCCGCCCTGCACCACGATGTTGCGGCCCAGATCCTCCGGGCTGGAGGCGCGGATGACCTTGTACAGGGCGTTTTTCACCACGCTGATGGACAGGCCCGCCGAGATGTTCTCAATGGACGCGCCGTCCTTCTGGGCCTGCTTCACGCTGGAGTTCATGAACACGGTGCAGCGGCTGCCCAGGTCCACGGGCCGGTCGGCAAACAGGCCCAGGGCGGCAAAGTCCTTCACGTTGTAGCCCAGTGCCTGGGCAAAGGTCTGCAGGAAGCTGCCGCAGCCGGAGGAGCAGGCCTCGTTCAGGAAGATGTTGCTGATGGCGTTGTCCTCGATCTTGAAGCACTTCATGTCCTGGCCGCCGATGTCGATGATGAAGTCCACATCCGGCAGGAAGTACTTGGCCGCGGTGAAGTGGGCCACGGTTTCTACCACGCCCAGGTCGGCGGAGAAGGCGGTTTTCACCAGCTCCTCGCCGTAGCCGGTGGTGGTCACGCTGGCCACCTGCAGGCCGGGGTGCCGCTCGTACAGCTGCACCAGCTGCTGGCGGATCAGCTCCAGCGGCTCGCCCAGGTTGGGCTGGTAGTTGGTGTACAGAATGCGGCGCTGGTCGTCGATCACCACCAGTTTGACGGTGGTGGAGCCGGAGTCAATGCCGATGTGCACCGGCCCGCAGTCGATTCCGAAGGGCACGCGGGGCACGCTGGCCTTCATGTGGCGGGCGTGGAACTCCTCGTACTCCTGCTTGTTGGCGAACAGCGGCGGCTGGCTGGCGTAGGTGGCGGTGGCGCTGTACTTGTCCAGCGCGGCGATGACCTGAGGCAGGCGGAATTCCTGATCGGAATAGAACGCCGCGCCCAGCGCCACGTACAGAAGGCTGTTTTCGGGGCACAGGCCCTTCACGCCCAGTGCCTCGTCAAAGCTGGCCCGCAGCACGGTGCTGAAGGTGAGGGGCCCGCCAAGATACAGAATGTTGCCGGTGATGGGCCGCCCCTGGGCCAGGCCCGCGATGGTCTGGTTCACCACCGCCTTGTAGATGGAGGCGGCGATGTCGCTGGGCAGCGCGCCCTGGTTGATGAGGGGCTGCACGTCGCTCTTGGCGAACACGCCGCAGCGGGAAGCAATGGTGTAGGTGCGCTGGGCCGACTGGGCGGCCTTGTCCATCTCATCGGGGCCCATCTTCATCAGGGTGGCCATCTGGTCGATGAAGGCGCCGGTGCCGCCGGCACAGCTGCCGTTCATGCGCACCTCGGTGCCGTTGGTCAAAAAGAGGATCTTGGCGTCCTCGCCGCCCAGCTCAATGATGCAGTCGGTGCCGGGGGCCAGCTTGTTGGCGGCCACGCGGGTGGCAAAAACCTCCTGCACAAAGGGCACGCCGCAGCTCTGGGCCAGGCCCATGCCGGCGGAGCCGGAGATGGACAGCAGCAGCGGCTGGCCATGCACGATCTCGTCGTTTACGCGGGTGAGGATCTCCCCCGCCTTCTCCACAATGTGGCTGTAATGCCGCTCGTATGTATGGTAAACAAGCCGCTCTTCGTCATCCAGCACCACGCACTTGATGGTGGTGGAGCCAATATCCAGGCCTGCTCTCATGGTGTAACCTCCTAGTGGAACGCCCGGCCCGGCGCAGCAGCGCCCGGGGCGGGTGGGTGTGGCCTGCCAGCGCCCGAAAGAGCCTGGTAGGGCATTCTATTTACATTATATTTTAATAGAAAAAACGCGGTTTTTTCAAGTCGAATATGTTGCGCAAATGGCGGAACGGGAGCAATCTGTCGCAAACTACCTTATTTTAACCCGTGAATGTAGCAAAAGTTTGAACAAAACCTCAAAAAATGGTGCACAGAACGGAAAATCAGCCCACAGAAGGGCAGTTTTGTCCCGCCCGGAAGGCGAGAAAAACGGGTGAAGATATGGAGGAATGTTGCATGTGGCGCCGCGGCGGTTGGGTTCTCTGCGGCGGCGCAGCCTTCTGCCGAGGCCATTGGCTTCCCCTCGAGGGGAAGCTGTCGCGTCAGCGACTGATGAGGTGGCATCTTGCCTTCGCCATAACCTCATGGCAGCGCCGGGCGCAAGACCCCCGCATCCCTCTCGCCTCTCGCCCCGCCATAACGTTGCAGCAACGCTCAGCGTCCCACCTCATCCGCCTCACTTCGTTCGGCACCTTCCCCTCAAGGACGCGAATCAATAGTTGAAACAGACTTTAGCAATAAGAAGATTGGCAAAGGCGAGAGCAGAAAAGACATGAAAGAACAATCCTTGTAAGGAACGAATATGTGAAGCCCGCTGAATCGAAGTTTTGACATTCAGCCAATTAAAAAAAGATTCGATCGGCTGGCGGATA
>Ga0129310_1002950_pt1 | contig 11618 bp, 6 predicted proteins | sample Go1ome_2_FD_94433 | JGI IMG/M metagenome (GOLD analysis project Ga0129310, IMG submission 94433) | Western lowland gorrila individual fecal microbial communities from Wisconsin, USA - Go1022A metagenome | ecosystem: Host-associated > Mammals > Digestive system > Large intestine > Fecal | place...
AGACGGCTTAAGCGGGCTGCCCTCAATGTCGTTGAGCTGAATCAGATTGACATGGCACAGCGTTCCCTCGCAGAAGTCGCAAAGTGCTTGCATCTCGGGATTGGTGTCGTTGATACCTTCGATCATTGCGTATTCGTAAGTCGGGCGGCGTCCGGTCTTCTCGGTATAAAGCTGCAGAGCCTCGTGAAGGCGCAGCAGCGTGTATTTCTTAACGCCGGGCATAAGCTTGTTGCGCGTAGATTGGATGGCGGAGTGCAGCGAGACGGCAAGCGTAAACTGCTCTGGAATGTCGGCGAACTTGCGAATGCCGGGAATAACGCCGCTGGTAGAGACGGTAAGGTGGCGTGCGCCAATACCGATGCCGTCGGGATCGTTGAGGATGCGCAGGGCCTTGAGCACCTCGTCATAGTTGGCGAAGGGCTCGCCCTGGCCCATGAAGACGACGCTCGTTGCACGCTCTCCAAAATCGTTAGAAACGTGGAGTACCTGGTCAACGATTTCCTGCGCAGTTAGCGAGCGCTTAAGGCCGTTGAGGCCGGTGGCGCAAAAAGCGCAGCCCATGCCGCAGCCGGCCTGGGTGGAAACACAGACGGAAAGCTTGTTGCGACGCGGCATGCCAACGGTCTCGACGGAAATGCCATCGTGATACTCGAGAAGATACTTGCGAGAGCCGTCCTTGGAAACCTGCTTGGTGAGCTCTGTCGGCGTATCGAAGGCAAAAGCCTCTTTAAGCTGCTCGCGGAAAGCCTTGGGAAGGTTGGTCATATCATCAAACGAACAAACGTTCTTCTCAAAGACCCATTCGATAAGCTGCTTGGCGCGGAAGGCGGGCTGGCCAAGTTCGGCAACAAGCTCGCGAATATCGTTCTGGCTCAAGTCGCGAATGTCCTGAGATTTAGTCCTGGGATTCATGGAAGCCTTTCGATTTTGGGGAAACGTAGAGGGTATCGCTACAATATGGTATCAGCTGCAGAAATTATAGAGGAGGAGTCTGCCCATGCCGGGTAAAAGCCTAGAGAACATGCACGTAGCGGTCTTGGCGGGCGGTCATTCCGCTGAGCGCGAGATTTCGCTCAATTCGGGAAAGAACGTCGTGGTGGCCCTGAAGGAGGCCGGTTACACCTCGGTTGAACTGCTGGACACGGCTGCCGATAACTTTATGGTGACCATGGCAACCGGCGGCTTTGACGTGGCGTTTATCGCTATGCACGGAGCTGGCGGTGAGGATGGTGCTATGCAGGGCGCCATGGAGACCTTGGGTATCCCCTACACGGCTTCGGGCGTGCTCGCGAGCGCCTGCGGTGCCGATAAGGAGGTCTCGAAGCTCCTGTACGCCAAGGCAGGCATCCCCATTGCCCCCGGTCTGGCACTCGAGACGGGCGACGAAGTCGATATCGATCACATCGTCGAGGTTTGTGGCGAACGCTGCTTTGTGAAGCCCGCCGTCAACGGTTCGAGCTATGGCATTTCCCTGGTTTATGAGCCCTCTGAGCTGCCCGCGGCGATCGCCAAGGCTTTTGAGTACGGAGATAAGGTGCTGGTCGAGAAGTGCATCGAGGGAACCGAGATCACGGTGGGCGTGTATGGCGAGGATGAAGTTCGCGCCCTGCCGATCGTCGAGATTCGCAAGCCCGAGGACTGCGAGTTCTACGATCTGGACGTAAAGTACGTCGACCCCACGGATATCCATCGCATTCCGGCGCAGATTTCGCCTGAGAACTACGCCCGTGCCCAGGAACTTGCCTGTGCTGCCCACAAGGCCCTCGGTTGCCTGGGTATCTCGCGCAGCGACTTTATCGTGAGCGAGGACGGCCCCGTTATCCTCGAGACCAATACGATTCCGGGTATGACCGATACGTCGCTGTATCCGGATGAGATCCGCCATACGGACGATATGACGTTCCCGCAGGTCTGTGACAGCCTGATTCGTATGGGCCTTCGCCGAGCGGGCGTTGCATGCTAATCAAGGACGCCGTATCCCCTGGAACGCCGCAGTTTGTCATCGATTCCTACGCCACGCTCGCCGAGCGTGCCAAGACGCAGTCGTTCGGGCTTATCGAGGAGGATGTCATCGTCCTCGATACCGAGACCACGGGTCTTTCGGTGCAAGACAATGAGCTGATTGAGATTTCCGCGGCCCGCCTTTCGGGCCGCGAGGTCGTTGACCGCTTTGACACCTTTGTGCATCCCAAGCAGTTGATTCCTGCCGAGATTACCGAGCTCACGAGCATTACAAGCGCCGATGTGGCTGATGCCCCGTCGGCCGTTGACGCCGTGGCTGCTCTCGCCGATTTTGTCGGCGGCTGCCCGGTTATCGCGCATAACGCAACCTTCGACCGTTCGTTTATCGAGTCGGTCAAGGGCGGTGTCAACGTCAGCGACATCTGGATCGATTCGCTGGCGCTTTCTCGAATCGCGCTTCCGCGCCTGGCCTCGCACAAGCTGTCTTTCATGGCCGACCTGTTTGGCTGCGACTCTGTGTCGCACCGCGCCAACGCCGATGTCGACGCCCTGTGTGGCGTGTGGCGCGTGCTGCTCGTGGCACTCACCGACCTGCCTCAGGGTCTTATGGGGCGCCTGGCCGATATGCACCCCGATGTGCCTTGGTCCTATCGTCCCATCTTCTCGTTTTTGGCGGGTCAGAACCCGGGCTCCATCTTCTCGCTCAGCGCCGCCCGCGCCGACGTTCTCAAGGCCGACCGCGCTGAGGATCGCGTGGATGCCGATGAGCTGCCGGTGCTCAAGATGCCGAGTCGCGAAGAGATCGAGGCGGACTACGCCCCGGGCGGTCTGGTCAACCGCATGTATCCCACCTACGAGCCGCGTGATGAGCAGATCGCGATGGCGCTCGAGGTTCGCGATGCCCTCGTTACGGGCACGCATCGCGTAATCGAGGCGGGTACGGGCGTCGGTAAGTCGATGGCCTATCTGGTGCCTTTTGCCGAGGCCGCGCGCCGCAATAACATTACGGTTGGTATCGCGACTAAATCGAATAACCTTGCCGACCAACTTATGTACCATGAGCTGCCAAAACTTGCCGAGCAGTTGCCTGACGGTCTTTCGTTTTGCGCACTGAAGGGGTATGACCACTATCCGTGCCTACGCAAGCTCGAGCGCATGAGCCGCGGCCAGGTCGAGATCACCACCAAGCGCGATCCTGCCGACACGCTTACGGCAGTCGCGGTCATTATGGCGTACGTGTGCCAGTCGGCAGACGGCGACCTCGACTCACTTGGCATTCGCTGGCGCAGCGTCAACCGTCCCGACTTTACGACGGCCTCGCGCGAGTGTGCCCGTCGCCTGTGCCCGTTCTTCCCCGACAAATGTCTGGTTCACGGTGCTCGTCGCCGCGCGGCACATGCCGACGTGGTGGTCACCAACCACTCGCTGTTGTTCCGCAATGTCGCTGCCGAGGGCAGGATTTTGCCCCCGATTCGCCATTGGGTAGTCGATGAGGCCCATTCCATCGAGCGCGAGGCCCGCCGCCAGTGGGCGCGTGTGGTCTCGGCAGATGAGTCGCGCGTTCTGTTTGAACGCCTGGGCGGTTCGAGCGCCGGTGCGCTGAGCCAGGTTTCCCGCGATTTAGCAACCTCGGAGGGCTCTACGCTCTACTTGGGACTGACCGCCAAGGCGACATCCACCGTCGCCCGCGCGAGCATGGCGATTGCCGATGTGTTCGATGGCGTTCGTAAGCTGGGCCGGCGCGCCCGTGGCGGCTACGACAACGCAAACCTGTGGATTGGTCCCGAGCTGCGTGAATCGGACGACTGGCATGATTTTATGCAGTCGGCACACGCCGCCATCGACGCGCTGGAGCAAGCGGACAAGAGTGTCGATGCGCTGGTGCAGGCCGTTGCCGGCGATAAGCCCGAGACCGTTGTCGACCTGAGTGATATCTCGCATCGTCTACACGAACTAACGGAGAACCTCAAGCTCATCATCGATGGTACCGACGAGCACTACGTGTACTCGCTGCAGGTCAACCGCAGGCTGCGTGCTGGCGGCGAGTCGATGACCGCCGAGCGCATCGATATCGGCGAGGCCCTGGCGACTGAGTGGTTGCCCGAGGTTCACACGGCCATCTTTGCCTCGGCGACCATGACGGTGTCTAAGAGCTTTGAGCACTTTAACCACGCCGTCGGTCTCGACCGTATCGGTGCTTCGACGTCTTCGTCGCTGCATCTGGATTCGAGCTATGACTTCGACTCGAATATGGCCGTAGTCGTTGCCGGGGATATTCCCGATCCGCGCGATCGTGAGAGCTATCTTACGGCGCTCGAGCGCGTGCTGGTCGACGCCCATCTTGCCATGGGCGGATCGGTGCTCACGCTGTTCACCAATCGGCGCGACATGGAAGACCTGTACGCCCGCGTTGAGCCCAAGATGGCCCGTGCGGGTCTGGAGCTCAACTGCCAGCAGCGCAACTCATCTCCTCGTCGCCTACGCGACCGGTTTATCAACGAGCCAACCTCGTCGCTTTTTGCGCTTAAGGCCTTCTGGGAGGGGTTTGACGCCAGCGGCGAGACGCTGCGCTGCGTCATCATTCCCAAGCTGCCGTTCTCGAGCCCCACGGACCCGCTCTCGTGCGAGCGCAACCTGCGCGAAGACCGCGCTTGGGCGCGCTATTCGCTGCCCGAGGCAGTGCTCGAGGTCAAGCAGGCGGCCGGCCGCCTTATCCGCTCGTCGACTGATTGCGGCGTGCTGATTCTGGCCGACCCGCGCCTGGTGACGAAGGGCTACGGAAAGAAGTTCTTAACGTCGCTGCCCACGAGCTCCTACCAGCGCATCGAATCGGCGCAGATCGGTTACTATCTGCAACTGTGGCGCCAGGCGCACGAACGGCGCCGCTAGAGCGGACAGGCTAAGGTCTTCGCCATATCGCATAGGCGCTTCGACAGGGCGGGGTCATCCAGAATGCGGATGGCTCCGCCCGCTGCTATTACCTGACTGAACAGCCAGCGCTCGGAGCTGTAGCGCACGATTACCGTCGCCGCACCTGTCCCATTAGGCTCGATTGACATAATGCCTGCCCAGCCCAGACGCTCTGCCATGTCGAGCGGCATGATGAGCCTTGTGCCCTGCTCCGCTTGGGAGAGGGAGTCGTGGAGGGATGCGGCCGAAGGCGCGTGGCGTTCGACGGAATCCTCGGTGAGGGAAAGACCCTCGATTTTGTCCATGCGGTAGGAACGCTGCCCATCAACTTCGATATCCCAGGCAATCAGGTAGGTCTGGTCGCCATGCGTTGCGATGCGCAAGGGGTCGATGAGACGCTCGCGTGGCCGTGCATCGTCCATCGAGCGATACGAGATACGGCAGCGAACGCCGTCCTGAATGGCGCAGCTCAGCTGCTGCCAGTGCGACCCGTGGTTGACGGTGTCAAAGACGCGCTGGTTATAGCCGAGCTCTTCGGGTAGAAGAGCGTGTCGAATTCGAGCCGCCGCCTGGGGCTCGATCCCCAACGATTCAAGTTCGTGGTTGAGCACAGCGCCCTCGGCGGCACTCAGACGCAGCGGTAGTACGCGTCCCGCATCGCCGGTAAGGGATATGTGTTCGCCGTTGCGCTCGCAGATAATGCGGGCGCCCGACTCGCGATCAGCGAGGGTCGAGACAATATCGAGGATCTCGTCCAGCGAGGTTCCGGAAATGTCAAAGCGGCTGCAAATCTCATTTTTCGTCAGTCCCGCGCTCCCGGCGGCGTAGAGGGCTTCCATGATGTCGATGGCACGCGAGAGTCTCTGCTCGCTGGTGAGTTTACGCGCGGGCATGCTCATGCACCGTCCTTTCGATGAGGCGGTTCCACGCCAGTTTGAGTGCGTCGGGGGCAACGGGCCTCATGCCGTCCATGGCATGGGCCATGCAGAATGAGGCGGCCGCGTCAAAGTCGCGCACGTCAACGGTCCAGGTCCATCCTTCTTCGCTGCGTGCAAGATTGCCTCGTCCACGCGTGAGGCCGCTGACCATATCGGCTTGCGACTCACGCGCGAACGAGAACGTTGCCGCAACGGGCGGGCGGTCGGCAAAATCGAACTCAAAGAACAGGTAATCGTTGAGATTGAAGTCTGCAGGAATGGTGTATGCCCTTGAGGGACGCCAAGCACGGACGATGCGGTCGCAGCGGAACGTTCTGATGTTGTCGGTGGCATTGTCCAAGCCGCAGAAATACGCCGTGCCATCGTGCTCGAACATACCGTAGACGCAGACGGTGCGCTCTTTCTGCTCGCCGCGTCCGTTCTGATATAAAAATCGCAGCGCGCATCGCTCGGCAAAGGCGCTCCAAACCGCATCGACGGTGGGGGAACGATGAATCGGCGTCTCGTCTGCGGCCGATATACCGGTGAGGTAGGCAATCTTGGACCGGATGTCGGCAAGCGGCGCGGCAAAGGCAGAGGAGCCGGTCACAAGCGTCTGGTCGATGGCGTCCAGCAAGATGTCGGCATCGTCTGCGGTGATGAGGCCACCTGCCGCAAACGTGTGCTCGCGGTCGATCGTCCACGAGCTTTCCTCGGTCTCCTGCGCGCCGGCGGGGCGAACCTCCTTGATTAAGATGCCACGCTCGAGCAGTTTGTCACGATCGCGCCGAAACTTGCGCTTATCCGAGTCGATGTTGCCCGAGCCATATCCCAGGTCAGAATCCAAGACGATCTGCTCGGTCGTCAGCGGTTCGGGGGAGCTGTTGAGCACAAAGAAAAGATTGAGGATGCGCTGAGCCGTTTTATCGAAACTGGGCTCCGAATTCCCCTTTTTAATTGTCGCGGTCGCGTCGCTTGCCGTCATAGAGTCCTCGCATGAGAAGGTGGTTTGCTGCCATGATTTTAGTCCGATATGGAGATTAGGCTATATCCTTGTCCACTCGGGGCGTTAAGATGGCCCGAATTCGGTCGTTTGCGCTCGCTCGGGGTATACTTTCGACTATATACGGTTCTAATGTGCATGCATTGGGCCTATTTGTCGGATTATGGATGTGGAGCGCACATGGCGAACACCCAGAACTATATTAACCACCTGCTGCAGAACACCGGCATTACGCCGGCATGCAGCGAAGAAGAGCGCTTGGCTGCCGAGGATATCGCTCAGATCTTCCGCAACCACGGCTTTGATCCCGAGGTTCAGGAGTTCAATGCCCCGGCGCCCAGTAGGTTGGCATTTGCCGTTACCGGTATTCTTGCGTTTGCCGGCGCCCTACTGATGGGCATCGGCGGCGGCATCGGCTTGGTCGGCACCTTGCTGGCCATTGCCGGCGCCGTTCTTTACGTGCTCGAACGCACGGGCCACCCCGTGGTTTCGCGCCTGGGCAAGACGGGCGTGAGCCAAAATGTCATCGCCTACCACAATGCCTCGGGCCCGCTCGCGTCTCCGCGCAACCGCCCGGTGGTCGTTGTCGCGCATTACGACTCCCCTCGCGCTGAGCTGCTCGCCCGCGAGCCCTATGCTTCGTATCGCGCGCTCATTGCCAAGTTGCTGCCTATCGCCACGGTTGCCCCCGCTGCCGTCGCCGTCCTGCGTATCCTGCCGCTCCCCGGCGCGCTCAAGGTCCTGCTGTGGATCGTCGCGATTCTCGTCTCTCTCGTTGCGCTCGCCAACGCGGCAAACATCATCTCCAACCGCCACATCCTTCCCTATACGTCCGGCGCGGTGTGCAACAAATCTTCTGTCGCCGCCTTGCTTGGCGTTATGGACAACGTTGCCCCCTTCCAGGGCGAGAATGAGTTCCCCGACGACGTTCCGTTCGACACCTATTTTGGTGAGCAAAAACGTCGTGCCGAGGAGATGGCGCGCGCAGCAGCGGAGTATGCCGCGGCCCAACAGCAAAACGACTACGGCAACACCATCGAGTATGAAGAGCCTACCTACGCCGAGGACGAGTTCGGTCAGCCGATTGCTCCCGACGCTCAGACCGAGCCCGAACAGGGCGAGGCTTTCGACGAGCAGATCGAGGGCTTTGAGGGTGCGTCTGCCGACGAGACGCTGATTGGCGCCATCGTGCCCGAGGATCAGAATCGGGCTGTCCAGGCCGAAGAGTTCAATGACGAGGTTCCCGCTGCCGAGCCAGCGGAGGAGCCTGTCGCGGCCGAGCCCGAGCCCAAGCTCTATCGCAATGCCGCCGGCAACATCCGCTTTGGTTCGGATGCCATCCGTGCGCTTGGAATGCTTCCCGAGTCCTGCACGCTCGATTACGAGGAAGGCGAGGAGCCGACGTTTGAGCCCGAGCCTGCCCCCGTCGTGACTGCACCTGCGCCCGTTGTCGCCGTGGATGATGAGTCTGCCGCGGTTACCGCTGCCGTTGCCGAGCCCGAGGCGGTGTCCGCGATCGATCCCGCGGCAGGACTGGACATTTTGGCTCCCGCCGCGCCGGCGCAAGACGTTACGGACGAGTCTGACGACGATTACGTTGAACAGCCGAGGCGTGTGTCTTACGAGGGCGATACTGATTTCTCGGCCGAGATTCCCGCGGCAACGCCCCATGCCGATATTGCATCCGCGTTCTCTTCGATTGGCGCCAGTGCTTCCAACTTCTTTAAGGGTGCGCTTGCAAAGGGCAAGAAATTTGTCGACGATTTCGAGGAGAAGCGCGCCGCCGCACGCGAGGCTGCCGAGCAGGAGGCTATCGCTCAGCAGCAGGCAGCCGAGGCGGCACGTGAGCGCGCGGCGCAAGAGTTCGAGCAGAACGAGGCTATGCAGTCCGTGCCCGTCGACGCTGCCGAAGCTACAACGTCCTTTGAGTCCCAGCAACCGGCGTCCACGGATGTTGTTGAGGCGACGACGTCTTTCGAGGCTCAGCAGCACGTCGATAGCACCATGTCGTTTGATGCCGCGCAGTTCGATTCCACGATAACGTTTGAAAAGCAGGGCACCGCGATTGCTGAGCCCCTTGAGGCTTCCGATGAGCAGGTCGCTGTGGCAAACGATGCCGAGACCGCCGATGTGGTTGAAACCCCGGATGTTGCCGAAGACCAGGCCGTCGAGGTCGGCGCTGACGAAGAGCAGCACGTGGCGGTCGAGCAGGACGATTCGGCCGAGGTCGAGCAGGAGGAGGCTGTGGTCTCCGAAGTTTCCGAGGCTTCCGAGACAGATGAGTCGAGGCCTTACTCCACGCAGATTTTCACCATGCCGGCCCCGAGTGGTTCCGGTGCCACGGTTGCCGATGTTGCTCCCACCCAGGACGAAACGGTCGATTCCCTTATGGCCCAGATTTCCTCCCAGGCATCACCGCGTCCGCAGATGAATGTTCCCGATCCGGCGTCGGCTCCGTCGCCTGCACCTTCCTCGTCTCCGCTGGCTTCGGTCCCCGATCCGTCGCTGCCGTCGATGAAGCAGGCAAACGTTGCGTCTCGCACGTCGCTGTTCGACCTTCCCGACCCCTCCGCACAGGTCAACGACCCCTTTGCTACCGCTCAGGGTCCCGAACCAACATCGGCACCCGTTGCGCCTCCTAGGCCCGTTACGTCGGGCGCTCAGCCGATCGAGACCATTTCGGCTCCCGCCCCGGTGGCACCCAAGTCTCGCAAGCGCGGTCTGGGCGGTCTGTTCGGTCGTAAAAAGAAAAACGATCAGGACAGCATGAGCGACTGGCTGGGTGTCGAAGACGATTACGATGCCAAGAAGTCCGGCCGCGGTATCGGCTCGTGGGATAACTTCGAGGACGATAACGACGGTTGGAAGGGCGGCGCTACGTCTTCCGATGGCGCATCTGACGAAGACATGCTCTCGGCTGTCGCCTCCATGGGCGATGACGAACTGCTCGGTCACGATATCTGGTTTGTGGCGACGGGTGCCTCGGATTGTGATGGCGCCGGCATGAAGGCGTTCTTGGCCTCGCATCGCGATAAGCTCCGCGGCGTATTCTTCATCAATCTTGAATCCGTCGGCGCCGGTAGGCTTTCGGTCGTGACGGTCGAGGGCGAGCAGCAGCTGCTTAAGGGCGACCGCCGCATCATGAATCTGGTCAGCAAGGTCTGTAAGTCGTTCCATGTCGATTGTGGTGCGCTCGAGATGCCCTATGCCAAGACCGATGCCTATGCCGCGCTCGAGGCGAGCCGCCGCGCCCTCACCATCGCCGGTGTGGACGGCACGCGCCTGGCTTGTGCTCGTACCGAGGACGACCTGCCCCACAACGTTAACCCGACGAACATCGCCACGGTATCCGAGGTCGTGACCGAGGTTATCCGCCGTTCGTAGGCGGAGCTCTAAGGAGTCAACGTGTTTTCGTTCATTAAACGTCATTGGCCTGTTTACTTGATTCTGACCCTTATTGCCGTCGCTTTGGGATTTGGGGCTGCCTACATCGTGGGCGTAAAGGGATCGACCCCCGCGTCCGCAATCAGCGAAGAGGTGGAGCAGGAGCAAAGTACGGGTGCCGATGGAATCCCTGAGTCCGAGCAAGCGCTCGTCGACGGCGGATCTTCATCTGCAGAATAGCCGCGGCACTTTACATGGCTAAAAGCGGGCGAACCGGGAGACTGGTTCGCCCGCTTTTTTGCATTAGCGCCTCCTCGATGCCGATTCCAGGTGGGCAAACAAGATGGCTGCGGCGCCGGAAGTCAAGAGGGCGGTTAGGCAGGCGGCGATGGGAATAGATCCCGTTGCCGGCAGGTCTTGCGGCAGGGCACATTGTTGAACGACGCGATCTTCGTCATGTGACTCAAGTTTGTCGCCGCCGCCATTGCGACAGAGGTCGACACGGGCGCTGTTGGTGAGTGCAGTTTGTGGCGTATAAGCCGACGTTGCCTGCATGTGCACGACTGTACCCCGAGCGTCTGTACCAAGGATTGCTTTGACATCGTCAAGGTCGTCGTGCTCATCTTTGAGATCATCGCGGGTCCAAGAATCCGCATCGCTTCGAGTCGTAAAGTCGGCGGCCACCGCACCGTATTCAATGCGAATGCCCGTTACGACGGTATTGACGGGAAGATCGAGCTCATGTGCCTCAAGTGTGGTTGATTCTGTGGTCGGGACATCGGTTTTCCAGAGATGCCAGCCTTCGTAATCAACGAGGCGACGGTCCTCGCCTAAGCGCTCTTTAACTTCTTCGGACTCAAGCCAGGGGTTTTCATGTCCATCGTCTAGTGTCGCGTTTGTCTGCTCGTTGATGCTTGATGAACCCAACGGCGTCGTACGGTACCACACGTTACATAGGCCGTTGAGGTCGCCGGTGGCGATAGGGGTTTCAATTGAGACGAATCTTGCCGTGCCGTCCTTGGCGCACTCAAGATCATCGGTAATCGTGAACTCATCAACCCAGGTGGTCGACTCGTTTCGCGCATCGACGGTGTAGGAGAAAAACCCTTCCGCATCGGCTTGTGTCGCGGCGCGGTTTTTGCCATCGCCGTTGGCCAAGAGGGCATCCCCGACGGGCTGGGCAATTTCTTGACGCTTGTCGATCTGTCCTTTGATCTCGATCGGCGTGTCCTTCATGGCAAAAGATTGGACTTCTTCCGTAGCCTTTACTTCAAACGTTATCTCCTCGGCAAGGTCGTAGGTCCGCGGGGACATTATTTCGCGCAACGTGTAGGTGCCGGGCACAAGATGTTCGATACGGTGCGGTTTATCGGATGAGGTCCAGGAGTCTATTTCGGTTTTATCGGGACCATATAGGGTGAGCTGTGCGCCTTCCACTTCCT
>Ga0129310_1002951_pt1 | contig 11616 bp, 11 predicted proteins | sample Go1ome_2_FD_94433 | JGI IMG/M metagenome (GOLD analysis project Ga0129310, IMG submission 94433) | Western lowland gorrila individual fecal microbial communities from Wisconsin, USA - Go1022A metagenome | ecosystem: Host-associated > Mammals > Digestive system > Large intestine > Fecal | place...
TTTGGCAGAAAATCGAAAATCCGCTTAAGCCTGGGAAATACACACTCTCTCTGAACGTCCTGGAAGTATCAGGGGCCTGGTCGGCGAGAATCCGCACTGTGAACGCTTCTGGAGATTACATCGGCAGCTACTACACGCCTGTACTACACGTGGGACTGAACAAGGTTTCGGTCGAACTGCCCGAGGGCGAGTACATTTCCGCAGTGTCCGTAGGAATTAACAAGGGCACCGAGGTCGGAAACTCCCTAAAACTCGCATGGGTCAAGCTAGAGAGCGGTTCGCTGGCGACCCCATTCGTGCCGCCCGACCCGGCGACGGAGCTGCTCAAGTGTCAGAGGTACTTTACTATCTACAAGCACCAAAATGCAACGTCAAACACCGATAAATGCTCGATAGGCGTCGGATATGCTCTTACTGGCTCCATTGTATACGCAGTATTACCGATTGCAGCAATGCGTAGCGGCGTTGCGGCAACGGTAAGCTACAGTGGGTTGTCGCTTATCAATGGCACAGATACTGTTGTAGATTTTAGCAGCGCTACGGCATTGGAGCAGACGGACAGTACGGTACAAGTAGCTTTCACGGTTAGCGGTCAGACCCCCGGAACTGTTTACAGGCTGCGCCTTATGAACAGCGACGCTTATCTGGCGGTGTCCAAGGAGCTGTGATTAGATTGTAAGGAGGAAACGACATGGACGAATACATAGTATATGTCAAGGCAGATTCGAACGGAGTAATAATAGCTATCAACTCCAGTGCGTTCATTAGCGGCGAGGGTTGGACGGAAATAGACCGCGGGGAGAGCGACCGCTTTCACCATGCGCAGGGGAATTACCTGGGGTGTGGACTTACAGACGCAGACGGGCTGTATAATTACAAGCTTGTCGGAGGCGTTCCGGTGCTGCGCTCTGACGAGGAGAAAGCCCCAGAGCGTGCGAGGATAGCAGCACAGGCGGAGATATCTCGGCTCAAGCGTAAACTCGCTGATACCGACTATATCTCCGCAAAGATAGCAGAGGGTGCTGCGACCCGCGAGGAGTACGCTGACAAACTTGCGGAACGCGCGAGCTGGCGTGTACGGATAAACGAGCTGGAGGGGACATGATGGATAGTAGCATTATTGTAGCACTCATCGGCGGCGGTATCACGATATTTAACGTGATTTTTACAAGCGTTTCGGCGCACAAGTCGGAAAAAAAGCGCCAGGCGGACGTTGAGGAGATTCGCCAGAACGATCGTTCAAAACAGCTCGAATGCGGCGTTCAGTCGCTGTTGAGGGCGGAGATAATTCGCTCTCATGAAAAATACATGGACAAAGGTTACTGCCCTGTTTACGCCCGTGAGGCGCTAACGCGTATATATGAGAGCTATCACGCTCTCGGCGGTAACGGAACAATGACAGAGCTGTACAAGCAGGTAATAGCTCTGTCGACAGACAAGGAGGTACATCATGAAGATTGATTGGAAGCGCAAGCTGACCAGCCGCAAGCTCTGGGTGGCTCTCGCGGGATTCATCGCGGGACTGATAGTAGCGTTCGGCGGAAGCTCCGAGACGGCGGAGACCGTGTCAGGCTGTATACTCAGCGGCGCGGCGGTCGTGGGGTATGTCATCGGCGAGGGGTTGGCTGACGGCGCGCACAAGGAGGACAACGACGATGGTTAAGTATGCAGGCGTTGACCTCTCATACGCTCAGACCGGCGTTGACTACAAAGCGCTGGGCAAAGCCAAGATACAGGGCAAGCCGCTGAAATTTGCAATGCTCCGTATCGGGCACGGTTTGAAGAAAGACACCATGTTCGACGAGCACTACAAGGGCTGCAAGGCAGCCGGAATAAAAGTCGGCATTTATCACTGGAGCTACGCAACCACCGAAGCAGAAGCAAGAATGGAAGCAAACTGGGTGGTTGAACAGCTGCGGGGGCTTGACATTGAATACCCTGTCACGATGGACTTTGAGGACACCGTGAACATGCTGAACAAAGGTCTGTCGCGCGTGCAGTGCACGAATATAGTCCGCGCGTACCTCTCAACCATCAAGAAAGCCGGCTATTACCCGCTGCTCTATACAGGAAAGTATATTCTTGAGAACAACCTCTGCGGCGAAATTCTCAGCGAATACGACCTCTGGCTGGCGCAGTATACCTCAGAGGGCTACCAGGCACAACTCGGGCAGACGATGTGGCAGTTTACCGTTGCCGGGCACCCGCAGTGGGACTACGCGCGTCAGGGCAGCGTTGCAGGCGTTAAGGGACAGTGTGACTGCAACTGGTCTTACGTCGGGTACGCGGCGAAAATTAAGAAGCTGGGGCTGAACAAGCCCAAGACCTACTACAAGGTGAGTGCTGAAAAGACTGTCGAAAAGGCAGAGCTTTCCAAAATTCAGACACGGCTTAAAAACATGGGCTTTGAGATTGACGTCAAAGCAGAATAAAAAAGTCTCCGGGGCGCATTACCTCGGAGATTTCTTTGTTGTCTACTGTTGTCTGGGTGTTGTCTTTTATGTTCAAACCATTGACAAAAAGGCTTATTTGATTGATGACGAGCGTCAACTGGTTGACATTTACAAATCAAAGAAAATGGCTTAACAGTGCGGATTAGCGCCGTTAAGCCAACTTTTCTATGGCGGAGAAAGAGGGATTTGAACCCTCGCGCCGGTTTCCCGACCTACTCCCTTAGCAGGGGAGCCCCTTCACCACTTGGGTATTTCTCCAAATGCTGAAACCAAAATATAACAAAGAACATACAATATACAGTGCCTTGACTGAAATCTTGCAAAACACATCGTGTATATATTATATCACAGCGTATATGATTTGTCAAGGGGTTTTCTAAAAAAACTTTTAAGTAAGGCAGCATACATAATTATGCGATAAAAAACTGTCTTAATAGACAAAAATCAATTATTTAAGTCCTAAACACTAAACTCCGGACAAATTCTGCCGATAATTATTTAAATAGGGAATTCATATACTTATCGCGCAGCGCTGCCGGAACCCGCGGCAGATTCGCCGCTCATCAAACAGAATAGAGGTGCGGTCATGGCTGATATTCGCATGGTAGAACAGATCCTCTGGGAGGATTACTATAAAATCGCCTGGGTCAACATAATTACCGGGGAGTACAAATTTGTCAAGATCCTCGATACCGACGAGGAGAAGCCTTGTCTGGCAGCGAAGGATATATACGAATATTCAAAGCTGGTCGTTTCCACCGGGCTTGTTCCCGATGAGGATATCGAGCAGTATCAGCGCTTCACGGACAGGCAGTATATCCTGAACGAAGTCCTTGGAAAGCGCAAGCGTATCACAGTTGATTTCCGGCGTATAATAGGCGATTCACGAAAGTGGGTAAGGCTGGAGATCGTTCTTCCGCACGATTTTTCTGAGAGCAGCCCCTGGGCGGTCTACACATGGAAGGAATCCGACTCCCAGACCGGAAACATAAACGACGCCCTGCGCATGCTGTCCCAGTGCTTCCATAAGATACTCAAGGTAGATCTCGCGCATGACACTCACGAGGTCATCAAGGCGTATCCCGGTGAGCTGACCATTGAGAGCGGCTACGACCAGAACTTCACAAAGTGGATACAGAACTTGATAGACAATGGCTATATCTATCATGAAGATACAGCCGCGCTGAAAGAGTTCGTCGATCCGGAGCGTATGAAACAGCGCTTCAGGGAAAGCAGCGCGTGCCTGCGGCTTAGATACCGCAGGAATTACGGCGGTCAGTTCCGGTGGGTATACATGGAACTGATACCCAGTATTGAGTACTCGGTGGACAATCCGGTCATAATGCTTTATGTACGCGATATCCACGACGATTATGTCGCGGAGCTGCACCGTCAGAAAGCGCTTGAGTACTACTGCAATTACGACACGCTGACCGGGCTTCGCAGTCGTTTCTGCTACAATAATTTCTGCTGCAGCTTTGAGGGGCGCGGAGGAGCGCTTGCGGTGCTTTTCGCGGACGTCAACGGTCTGAAATACACTAACGACACGTTCGGACATGAGCAGGGCGACAGGCTGATAACAGGCTTTGCAGAAGCGCTCAGCCAGAGCTTCGGTACTGAATGCTGCTACAGGATAAGCGGCGATGAATTTGTCGTCCTCTGCGACAATATTTCATACGAGGATTTTAACAGCAAAGCGGTGAAATTCCATCAGCAGATGCAGAAAATGACCGTGCCGATGGCTTCCATCGGATTCGTATGGCGCGACGGCGTAAACTCCGTGGACGAGCTGGTGCGAATCGCGGAAAGCAGAATGTACGATGACAAGCACGAGTTCTACAAGCTCCACCCCGAAATGAAAAGATGAAAAATGCCCGGCGCTTTGAAGCGCCGGGCTTCGTTTTATTCCCTTGGGAGCTTTTTGCGGATATCGGAAAGGCGCTCCAGCGCTGCGTTCAGCGTTTCGTCCTGCTTTGCGAAGTGCAGGCGGATATAGCGGTTTTCCGGCTCTCTGAAGAAGCTGGAACCAGGAACTGCGCCTACGCCGACGTACTGAGCCAGCGCTTCGCACAGCTTCAGATCGCTGCTGTAGCCGAATTCAGATACGTCCACCATAACGTAATATGCGCCCTGGGGAACATTGTGCGTTATGCCGATGCGGTCAAGTCCGTCAAGGAACAGCGTGCGCATGTGGGTGTACTTGTCCTGGAGCCACTTATAGTAGTCGTCGCCGAACCTCAGACCTACGACTGCCGCTTCCTGGAGAGGAGCCGCAGCGCCTACCGTCAGGAAGTCATGCACCTTGCGTATTCTGTCGCTTACCTCGGGCGGCGCGATTACGTAGCCCAGTCGCCAGCCGGTGATACTGTAGGTCTTGGAAAGTGAGCTGCAGCAGATGGTGCGCTCTCTCATGCGGGGCAGGGTGGAGAAGTAGATGTGCTTGTTCGGCTCGTATACGATGTGCTCGTAAACCTCGTCGGTGATCACCCAGGTGTCGTATTTCTCGGCGAGGTCCGCGATTATCTGTAACTCCTCGCGGGTGAAAACCTTACCGCATGGATTGGACGGATTGCACAGGATAAGCGCTTTCGGGTGCTGCTTGAACGCGTCCTCAAGGACGTTCGCGTCAAAGTTGTACTCCGGCGGTATCAGCGGGACATATATCGGCTGAGCGCCGGACAGGATAGCGTCAGCGCCGTAATTCTCATAGAACGGCGAGAACACGATGACCTTGTCGCCTGGATTTGTGACGGAAAGCATTGCAGCCATCATGGCTTCTGTGCTTCCGCAGGTTACGGTGATGTCCTTGTTAGGGTCGATGTCGTAGCCCATGAAATGCGTCTGCTTTGCCGCTACAGCCTCGCGGAAATCCTGCGCGCCCCATGTTGTGGCGTACTGGTGGAAATCCTCCTTTGTCACCTGCGCCAGGCGGTCAAGTATCTCCTGCGGGGGCATGAAATCCGGGAAGCCCTGGGACAGGTTTACCGCGCCGTACTGGTTAGAAATTCTGGTCATGCGCCGGATAACGGAGTCTGTGAATCCGGCGGTCCTTGAAGAAAGCTGAGTCATTGTGCACCTCTTATTTAAGATAGGATATGTGGTCGTTGAGTATGTGCTTCTGGTCGAGCGCAGTCTTGATGGAACGCATTACCTCGAGATTATCCGGAGCGGTCGCAGAAAGGAAGTACGGGCGCTTTGCAATGCCGATACCGTGTTCGCCGGAGGTAAGTCCGCCCAGTGAATATGCGTAGTTGTACACGGTCGTCATGTTCTCGTGGAGTTCCTTTGTCCACTGCTCCTCGGTGCGGTTTCCGCGTACGATGCAAAGGTGTACGTTTCCGTCGCCGGCGTGTCCGAATGCGACCATCTGCATGCCGGTCTTTGCCTCGGTCTCATGCACGAATCTGATGAACTCCGCGGTTCTGTTTATCGGCACTACCAGGTCAACAGGCTCCTGCTCGCTGACTGCTTCCACAGCCTTTACCAGGCAGCCGCGTACTTTCCAGATATCCGCTGCCTTTGCAGGGTCGTCGAGAGTGATGTAATCCAGTGCGCCTGCCTTCATCGCAACGGACTTCACAAGCTCCGCACTGCTGAGTACTTCGTTCTCGCGTCCGTCGAAAGTAAGGATAATATACGCGCCTGCTTCCGGCACGGGGAATTTAAGTCCGGTGAACTTCTCGCCCAGCTCAATTACGCTGCGCTCAGTGAATTCGATAGCGGTGGGGTTGGCGTTCGCGCGGATTATGCTGAGAACTCCGGCGATACCTGCGTTCAGGTCAGCGAACGGAACTACGACTGAAAGCGACTTCTCGGGCTTGGGAACGAGCTTCAGAATGCACTTGGTGATTACCGCGAGAGTACCCTCGGAGCCGATTATAAGGTGCTTCAGCGAAAGCCCGCTGGCGTCCTTGACGTTCTTTGTTCCAGCGGTTATCACGCGGCCGTCCGCGAGGACGAGTTCCAGTCCGCGCACGTAATCGCGGGTGACGCCGTACTTTACGGCTCTCATTCCGCCGGCGTTGGTGGAGATGTTGCCGCCGATGGTCGCGATCTTTTCGCCCGGATCCGGAGGATAGAACAGCCCCTTTGATTCAACGAGCTTCTGGAAATCCTGGAGCACAACGCCCGGCTCAACAACGGCGGTGAATGTATCCTCGTCTATCTCCAGAACTCTGTTCATCAGCGAGAGGTCGAGGATTATGCCGTTTCCGTGGGGCACGGTGGAACCTACCAGATTCGTTCCGGCGCCGCGGGGCGTAACAGGGATATCGTTGGCGTAAGCGTACTTCATAACTGCGCTTACTTCCTCGGTGGATTTCGGGAACACCAGCGCTGCGGCAGTTCCCTTGAGTCTGCCCAGAGTGTCGGAGAGGTACTTGTCCTCAATGCCGCCTATCTTAACTCTTGCGGGGTCCTTTATAATATTCAGAAGCTCTTGCATGTTCTTCTCCCTTTCTTCAAATGGAACCGCACATTTACTGCGCGGTTCCGAAGTATTCAATTAAAAAATCAGCCTAAAGTCCATGCGGGAACGAAGAAGCCCTTGAACTCGTTGTTGTAGATGTCGATGGTGTCCTGGGACTGATAAGCCTCTACAATGCGCTTGTAAACGGGGTTCTCTGCGTCCTCGGTGCGTACTGCGATGAGGCAGTAGTAGCTGTTGTCAGCGTATTCGCTCTCCTTGAAGATAGCGTCGTCAGCAGTCAGACCGCTGTCGAGTGCGTAGTTGCCGTTGATAACAGCCAGGTCAACGTCCTGGATAACGGAGTAAACGAGGTTTGCGTCTACCTCGACGAACTCAACCGGTACCTTGTAATCAGTGATGTCGCTGATCTCGGGGGAAGCGCCTGCTTCGGAGTCGATGGTGAACAGACCTGCGCTCTCAAGAAGCTTGAGTGCTCTGCCCTCGTTGGTAACGTCGTTCGGAACTGCAACCTTGAGTTTCTCGGTGGAAGCGAGTGCGTCGTCAATCGTGATACCCTTGGAGGTGTAGATGTTCATTGCAACGATGTAGGTATCGCCGATGGCGGTCAGATCATAGCCGTTTGTAGCGACCTCGTTGTTGAAGTAAGCGTGGTGCTGGAACGCGTTCATGTCGATCTCGCCGCTGTTGAGCGCGTTGTTCGGAATATTGAAGCTTGTGAACTGCTCGTACTCAATGTTGATTCCCTCGGGAGCGAGCTTTTTCTTGATGGGGTTCCAGATGTCCTCGTATACGTTGCCGGTAAGTCCGATTTTTACGGTCACGGGATTCTCGGGAGAGTAGCTTACTTCGCTATCTGCTGCGGAGGAATCATCTGCGGCGGAGCTGTCAGCCGCACTGGAATTCTCGGAGGCGCTTGAATTGTCAGCGCTGGAGCTGCTGTCGTTGGAAGCAGTATTTCCGGAGCATGCGGTAAGGGATACCGCTGCGAGTATTGCTGAAAGGGAAAGTGCGATCTTGTTTCTGATAGACATTGTTTTGTTCTCCTTTGAACTTTTTTTATTTGTTTTGTTTAGTTGTGATTTCCGGTCGGCGTCGCTGCCATTGACCGGATTATCTTTCTGTTTTCTTTGCGATGATGTTGCCTGCGATCTGGATTATCTGTACGATAACCACCAGTACGATGACTGCGGCAACGATGATGTCGTAGTTGTTTCTCTGCACGCCCTGGACGTAAGCAAAGTTGCCCAGTCCGCCGGCGCCGACAGCACCAGCCATTGCGGTGAGTCCCACCAGATTGATGAGGGTTATCGTGATACCGCGGGAAAGCGCCGGGATACTCTCACGGAGATACACCCGGAATATTATGCCCGCCTTGGAGCAGCCCATTGACTGCGCCGCTTCGATAAGCCCGGGATTAACTCCTGCGAGTGCGGCTTCCGCCTGGCGGGAGAAGAACGGCACCGTACCGACGATGAGCGGGAAAATCGAACCCGCAACGCCGATGGAGGTTCCGCTGATTATTCTCGTCAGCGGTATCAGCAGGAAGAGCAGGATTATGAACGGAACGGAGCGCAGCAGGTTGATGATAACGTCAAGCATGCGGTAGACCGCTGCGTTTTCTGCAAGTCCGCCCTTTTTTGTGACTGTGAGCAGGATACCCAGCGCCATTCCTATCACCAGGATATACAGCGCCGAAAGCCCTGTCATTGCGAGTGTTTCCAGGGTCGCTTTCCACAGGTCGGGAAGCTTCGGGATAACATGCGGCATAAGGTTTTCAAAGAATTCACGCACTTAGTATCACCTCCACTCCGACATTTATATCGCAGAGGTATTTCACGGCTGCGCGGATATCGTCCTCTTCGCCGTCTGCGATAACGACCAGCCCGCCGATGGGATTGTTGCCGATTATTTCAATGCTTCCGAAAATGATGTTGAGATCAATGTTGAACTTTCGGGAAATAGTGGATACAAGAGCCTCGCACGCGCTTCTTTCAAGGTACTTGAAGCGGAGTATCTTCTGACCCGGCTTCAGCTGTACAAGCGGTGACTTGTCCTCGATAAGCGTATTGATCCCGCTGAGACAGGAGGTCGTGTCAACGAAAGAACGTGTTACGTTCTGCTGCGGGTTCGCGAATATCTCGAACACATCGCCCTGTTCGACTACCTTACCGTTTTCCATTACGGCAGTGCGCGTACATATTTCCTTTACGACGTTCATCTGATGGGTTATCATCACGATGGTAAGTCCCAGCTGCGTGTTCAGCTTTTTAAGAAGCCTCAGTATCGACTCGGTGGTCTGCGGGTCGAGAGCAGATGTGGCTTCGTCGCAGAGAAGTATCTCCGGGTCGCTTGCCAGCGCTCTTGCGATAGCCGCGCGCTGTTTCTGTCCGCCGGAAAGCTCCGAGGGGTAGGCGCCTGCCTTGTCGGCGATACCTACAAGCTCCAGAAGCTCCATTGCCTTGCTGTTCAGCTCGGCGCGGCTCATTCCGCTGTAGCGTATCGGGAATATTACGTTCTGCAGCACTGTCCGTGATGAGAACAGGTTGAAATGCTGGAATATCATGCCGATCTTCTTGCGCTGACGGCGTAACTCAGCGCCGCGGAGTGCGGTGATGTCCTTTCCGTTTATCAGGACTCTGCCCTTGTCTGGGCGTTCCAGCAGGTTGATACAGCGTACCAGCGTGGACTTGCCTGCACCGGAAAATCCGATTATGCCGAAGATCTCGCCTTTATTGATCTCAAGAGTTACGTCGTCCGCCGCGTTGAATTTCTTTCCGGCGTTGACGTAGGTCTTGGTAACGTTCTCCAGACGTATCATTGCTTCACCTCATTATTCGGTCGTTCACCTGGAGCTTTGCTCCGTTTGCTTTCGGGCGGTCTGTAAAGACTTTCCGTGTGCTTTCAGATTTGCGGACGACCGGTGATATGCCAGTCAATCCTCGCCCGAAAGCTTACACATTCGCCCGAAGCGGAAGTTCCTGCGCAGAAGTGTTGTAAATATTGCGCTCATTTTTCCGCCTCCTGACATTTACCTATCTTTCCTATAGGCTTTATGGTATGTATTATATCATCAATTTACTAGTTTGTCAATAGGGTTTTAAGCAATCATATTAATTTTATAGGTTTTGTGTTGATTTGCTGATTTTTCGAAAAAATATTGTATAAAACGCACAAACCCGCGCTACATCAAGCACGGGTTGTTGATATTATACAAGAATTTCGCCGGGGACGATATCTGCCATCTGCCTGTAGCCTGCCTTGCTCGGGTGTAGGTGATCCCCGCTGTCGAACTGAGGAAGCATGCGGGTCGGACGCTCCGGGTCGGCAAGAGCCTTGTCAAAGTCGATACAGCCGTCGATAAGGTCGGTGGTGCGTATCCAATCGTTGAACTGGGTGCGTACTACCTCGCGGAACGGTGCGTAAGTCCTCCAGCCCTCGATCGGGAGCAGCGTCCCGACATACACCTTATAGCCGAACTGACGCGCTTCGCTGATGTAGTACTTCATGCATTCTATAAGCTCGTCGGCGGTGGGCATGTCGCTCATCGGGCGGAACGGATTGACTTCTGTTCCGACGGGGTGTATGATGTCGTTTATTCCGTGCTGGATAATTACCGTATCCGCGCCGTCCGTCGGGACTTCATGCTGGAAGCGCTTTTTACCCATGAGCCCGTATGACTCGTAGGTGATGCAGTTGTACTCGCGCAGCATTCTTGTTCCGCTTGCGGCGCGGCGGATTATCGCGGTGTGCAGCTTTTCCTCGCGGTTGCAGCGCAGGGTGAGGTATTCCGGCCAGTCCTGCGCGGTGATGGAGTCGCCGTAGCATACGACCGTGCGGTTATCCGCCGGCGTGAGCACCGAAACGTTGCTGAGGAAGTAAATTACGCTTATCCCGCGTTCGATCTCTTTGGGAATGAGTTCGGTTTCCGTCATGTCGCCGATCGCGTAGTATCCCTCGGTGAGAGGGCCGCTGGTGAACACCGCGGAGCGGAGCAGCGTGAACTCCTTGAAATAGAAACTTACGGTGATAAGGCTCTGCGGCTGGATAGTGCAGGGAAGCTCGTCGGATACCGTGTTCTTTCCGGCACCGATAGTTACTGTGCGTCTTCCGCCGAATGTTATGGGGTAGAATTTTCCGTCTATGAATACCGTCACCTTGTCGAATGTGACAGGCTCTGTTCCGCAGTAGTTATCGAATGTCAGGCGCACAGCCTTTCCGCCAAACTGCGAGTAGATGGGATAGCGGAACGTAAGGTTCCTGTTGTAGCTTTCCGGGCGGTTCTCGCCTATAGATATCGCGTTCCCCCAGACGCTTGCCCAATGGTCGTACATAGTTGTTCCTTCCTTGTTCTTTTATTTTTACCGTTACATATTATATACTCAAACTCGGAATTTGTCAAGGCTGGGGGAAATCCGCTTTACAAAAAAGCCGTGCGGTGGTATAATAAACATACTATATTAAAGCTAGGAGACCAGCTATGAAAAGTCAATAGACAAAAGCGCCAAAAATTAAGCGACAAGCTTGGCAGGATTGAAAGGTGTATCAGAGGTCAAGAGCTTAAAAATAACTCTGGTGAGCTTGTGAGCGACATGACCAAGAGCGCCGTAATGGTTAAGGCAATACCGCACAAAGATTGTGCGTGTATTGCGCAGTCAGATTTTTCGTCAGATTGTACAATGAGGACGACGCAAGGCTGACGCCTTGCTAGGACGAATTGTGCAAGATGACGGAAAA
>Ga0129310_1002952_pt1 | contig 11610 bp, 7 predicted proteins | sample Go1ome_2_FD_94433 | JGI IMG/M metagenome (GOLD analysis project Ga0129310, IMG submission 94433) | Western lowland gorrila individual fecal microbial communities from Wisconsin, USA - Go1022A metagenome | ecosystem: Host-associated > Mammals > Digestive system > Large intestine > Fecal | place...
GAACGTCCCCAATGACTAGTTGGATGGGATCGGGGTCGGAGCTGGGGAGGTAGCGGATTTCTAGCTCTATGCCGAGCTCTTGCAGCTCTTTGAGGGCGGCAACATCCTCGTCGTCTACGGCGACTGCAGGTGTTACGGGGCGCTTGCCCTCCCCTGCCTGCATGTGACCGATGCTGATCTTGGTGATAGGCACGCCGCCCTTAACCAGTGCCAGTGCGTCCGCAGGCGACGCTACCATGATCAGGATCCATTGGCGCGGCGTTGCAGTATGTATGACGTCAATCGTCCTTTGGACTGAGAAGAACCGTGTCCACACGCCCTCGGGCGCCGCGACCCTCATGGGTGCCCACTTGCGCGAATCCGCCGCAATCCCGTCGTTAACGATCAGGACGAGGTTGGTGCCCACAGCCTCGTTCCACAGCTCGACATCCTGCCCATAGATAAAGCGGTCATCGATTCGCGTAAGGAAAATCTTGGGTTGAGCCATCGCTGCCCCATTCTGTTCGAGGCCCGTAAGAGCAAGACATCGCGTCTCCAATATTAGTGCATTTAAAGTGAGAAAAGCCGTCAGAACACTTGCGCGGATTTGCGATGTCCCGTATCATAGACAGCCGTTGACGCCTCAGTTGCGTCACCACATGGCCGCCAGCGTAGCTCAGTTGGTAGAGCACCGCTCTCGTAAAGCGGGGGTCACCGGTTCGAGCCCGGTCGCTGGCTCCATTGCATTAGCGCAGCTCAGAAGCATAATTGCTTCTGAGCTGTTTCTTTATTTCACCCCGTTTTCTCTTCGTTGAGACGTGAAAACGGGGTGAAATATTTATTTAATCGTTTTCCATAAAGAGTCGGCATCATCCAATGTTCACATCAGATTGCTCGGCAACCCCGTTGTGCACAATCTAATTCCGGCGAGCATCACAGTGTGATGTCTGGATCATATGCATCCAGCTTCGCTTCCCCAGTCGTCAGCGACTCCTCCAGCCGATCAGCATATTCAACAACAGAGCCGTAGAACATGGGAGCGAATCCAAACTTTTTGGTAAAGAGGGGTTCCGCTGCGCTGACTCGCTTCCTGGCAACGGCGATCTCATCTTTTTCACTGTATCCTGTGCCAGGAATTCGCTCGGTTGCTTGCGGCAAACACTTAAGTTGCCTGCATAAGCGCGTCGACCCCTTTGATAGGCCCACATAAGTGACGACACCAGAAATTACGCCGCCAACACCAACAACAACCTTGCCAGCGGCATCTCCCATCGTCTGCTTAGTTATCTTGATACCCATGAAACTCAAGAGCTTCTTTAGGATCGGATACCAACTGGTCTTAGTTAACGACTGGCGAGCGACCCTCTTCGCGACCGCCTCTTGTGCGTTTTTGGCAATTACAGTTAGCATCGAATTCGCGCTGCCTACGCCCATCATCACACCGAGCAACACTGCCATTTCGTAGAGAGTCTCGTCATCGACGTCATCGCACTCTTCAAAAAAAGTCTGCCAACCATACAGGTATGCCAACTTCTGCATAATCCTGAATGCATGCACGTAATACTGCGTAATATCGGCAGGAATGGTACCCGCCATCGCAACACCACCGGGAAGACCCGCCACAAAGGAAAGGGTCGTTGACTTCTTTGTCTCGAAATCAATTATTTCTCTAGCAATTCCATCGATCATGCCCACATCAATTCCGGCAGTAACGGGAGTTGTTTCCACGGCAAACTCGACGACATCTTTATGAACACCCTTCTTCCTCAGTTCTGAGCGGAGGAAATAAGCCCGATCGATTCTCACTCCTTTTAAACGGGCTACTTTTTTCATAAAGTCGATCAGAAATCCCTGATCTTCCACCAGCTGCTCATCGCTCTTGTCTTTTAACTCTGCAAAAGCCGAATCAACGGGGACAGCGACCCCAAGGCCCTCGCCCTCGTTTTTCTTTCCAAGCAGCCTGACGTCCATACAGCCTTCCAATCAAATCGTTCATCGGCAACCAAACGCACGTCCTACCGATGCACTCGCAATATGTTAAGTCTGGAACTAAAACCGAATACGTCCCGCCCTCTATTGTCGCTCTTTCGATATCAATAACCCATGTACCAGGTCATCTCAATTTCGAACTGTAAATCGTAAAACAACCTGAGCTGCTCGAATTAGCAGGTCGCCAACACCGAGAAAAGCCATTCGTCGATTCTCCAACGTCTCTTTATACGTAATTACGTAATTACGTATAATTAAATCAGTTTATGTTGGAGGTTGATATGGCAAAAGCCCAAGTAAATGGCCCAGAGAGACTTGATAAGTTCACACTCTCCATTACTCGTGAAGACAAGAAGGCCCTTAAGCAATACGCAGCCCAACAGGAGAAAACCGTTGCCAAAGTCGTGCGTGAATGGATTGACGAGAAGTGCAAGGGGGATAAATAATGTCCCAAACTACGCAAGCCGTGGTTCAGAGCCTCGTTGAACGAGCGGTCAAATTAGGCGACCGCCAGCTCGCTGCAGACATTCGCGCCTTTGCGGCCCAACGCCAGTTCGGCCTGGTCTTTGAGCACAATCGCCCTGAACGTCTACGCCTCTACGGTAAGCCCGTTATGCGCGGTGACACCGTACAGGTATTACCTGCGCGCGGTGAAAAGGAAAATGCCCATTCGCAGCTGCTATGGCGCGTCACTTCACTCGACGGTCAAACGGCTCAGCTAACGCCATATAAATCTGTTTCCTATGACGAAAATGACAACGAGGACCGGGCCGTAGCTATTGAGGACGTTGTCACCGTGGCGGAATACGATCAGCCAATTTATGCCGGGCTCAAGGAGACCGGGCGCGTTGAACGCGGTGGTGACAAGCCTTATCAAGTAGTCATCAATGGCGAGAATTATCATGCCCTCGAGACTCTGGCCTTTGCCTATGCAGGCAAAGCGGACTGCATATATATTGACCCCCCATATAACACCGGCGCTCGTGACTGGAAATACAACAACGATTACGTCGACGGCTCCGACGCCTATCGCCATTCCAAGTGGCTCGCCTTCATGGAGCGTCGCCTCAAACTTGCCAAGCAACTGCTTAACCCCAACGAATCAGTGCTCATTGTGACAATTGATGAGAAAGAGCACGCGAGGCTTGAGCTTCTTTTGGAGAGCGTTTTTTCTAACGCGACCGGTATCCAGACGGTTTCAATCACCATAAACAAGAACGGCGTCGCCCGCGGCAACCAGTTCAAGAGAGCTGATGAGTACGCCGTCTTCTGCTTTTTTGGTACCGCTGCGCCGTGCCAAGTAGACCGCAAACTCTATTCCGTTGAGTTCGGAGAACTTGAGGAAAAAGTGGCTGATGACGAGTCGAGCAGCCGCTCCCAACGTAAAGTACGTTGGGAGTGGCTGCTGAGGGGCGGCCCCAATGCTGCTCGCACCGCAAGGCCGAACCTCTTTTATCCCATCTATATTGACGAGGAGACCGCGACCATCAAGGAGCTCGGTGCTTCCCTCCCCCTTGAACAAGACTGGACAAAAACGCCGACAAAATCGGGTCTCAGGGCAGTTTGGCCCATTAGGACCGATGGCCGAGAGGCGACTTGGAGGATCTCCCAGAATGCCCTGCAGGCCAAACTTGATCGCGGATGCGCAAAAGTAGGCGAGTACAACAAAAAGAGCGATCGGTATTCTCTCCTTTACCTTGGAGATTCCCAAGAGGAGCGTCTCAAGAATGGAGAAATCAAACTCATCGGCAAGGCTGAGGATGGATCCCTTCTTCTTGAAGAACAGGGGGAGCGCTCTGCCATTCCAACAACCGTTTGGAGCGGCACGCAGTTCTCTGCCGGTGAGTACGGGAGCCGGTATATCAAAAAGTTCATCGGCGATAGACGTTTCACATTCCCAAAGTCCCTATATGCGACCGAGTTCTCAATCGCTTCTGTTATTGCCAACAAGCCCAATGCGCTCGTGATCGACTTCTTTTCTGGGTCGGGCACCACGGCGCACGCCGTCATGCGCCTGAACCATCAGGATGGTGGGCATAGACGCTCCATCAGCATCACGAACAACGAGGTCTCCGAGGACGAGGCAAAGAAGCTCACCAAACGTGGCCTGCGCCAAGGCGATCCCGATTGGGAGGCCCTGGGCATCTGCCAGTACATTACCAAGCCACGCGTCACGGCGGCCATCACGGGCAAGACGCCCGAGGGTGACCCCATCAAGGGCGACTACAAGTTCACCGATGAGTTCCCCATGGCCGACGGTTTCGAAGAAAACGCCGCATTCTTCGATCTCACCTACGAGGATCCTGACGCCGTCGAGCTGGGCGTTGCCTTCGAGGAAATCGCACCCCTGTTGTGGCTGCGTGCCGGCGCCCGCGGTCGTGTCATCGAGCATGAAGAATCAGGCTATGCCATCTCCGACGCCTATGCCGTGCTCTTCGACTTCGCCGCCGTTGGCGATTTCGTCAAGGCACTCAAGGGTCGCCCCGAGGTTGTCTGCGCGTTTGTGATTACCGACGATACGGCGCGCTTCGCAGGGGTCAAGGCCCAGCTTCCCGGACTCGACGTGGTCCGTTTATACGAAAACTATCTGCAATCATTCAAGATTGCCGCCGAGGATGCGGTGAGGTAAACATGAGAGTCGAACTTAAGGATTTCCAAGCCAGGGCAGTCGCGACCCTGGCGAACAAACTGCAGTCGATGCGCCGACGCTATGAGCAAGACGGCGAGCTATCCTCGGTGTGTCTCGCATCCCCCACGGGCTCGGGCAAGACGGTCATGTGCGCAGCGACGATCGAAGCACTCTTCTTCGGAGACGACGATCTGGGCCTCGCGCCCGACGAGAATGCCGTTGCTCTTTGGCTCTCGGATTCCCCAAGCCTGAACGAGCAGACGAGCGTGCGCTTCTCCAACGTAGCAGACAAACTCGCAGACAGCATCCTTGACAGGCGCCATCTGGTCACGATTACCAACGACTTCGGAGCCGCGCATGACATTCTCGAGCCGCGCCACGTTTATTTCCTCAGCAAGGACCTGCTCAGCAAGAATGGCCTGCTCACCAAAGGTGGTGAGGCCAACTCTGGCCGCGTGTTCTGGGACATCCTTGACCGCACCGTCAGGGATCCGGAGCGCAACCTCTATCTGTTCATAGACGAGGCCCACCGCGGCCTGGGGGCCAATGCTTCGAGCGAGCGCGGCACAGCAACAATCTATGCCAACCTCATTGATGGCCTGGACGGCCGCGCAGCGATGCCCATCGTCGTCGGGGTCTCTGCCACGCCGCAGAGGTTCGAGGCAGCTATGGACCAGCGTACCGACCGCGTGCGCATGCCGAAGGTCGCCGTGACCCCTCGCGAGGTTCAAGAATCGGGCCTGCTCAAGGACATTATCGAGCTGCGCGTGCCCGAGAAGGACGACCCAGTCGAGCACCAATACCTAACCATGGCGTGCGAGCGCTATGCTCTAGCCTGCCACGAGTGGGACAAGTACTGCACTCGCGAGGGCGAGAGCTACATCAACCCCCTACTGCTCATCCAGGCCGCGGACAACGTGAGCGATTCGGCCCTAGCCGAGATGTGCGATCAGATCATGAACCTGGTCCCCGGTCTTTCCGAGGCGACGTCGTTCGCCAATGTCTTCGGCGAACACAAAGACATCGCGGCGGGTAAATATCTCATACCCTATGTCGAGCCCGAGTTCGTACAGGACACGTCGCGTATCCGCGTGCTCTTCGCCAAGGAGGCCGTCTCCAACGGATGGGACTGCCCACGAGCAGAGGTCATCTTCTCGCAGCGCAGACGCTCAGACTCAACCTATATCGCGCAACTCGTGGGCCGCATGGTACGCACTCCGCTTGCGCGGCGCATCGAATCCGACGACCTCTTGAACTCCGTCGCCTGCTATCTGCCCCAGTTCAATCCCGAGAGCACGCAAGCCGTGGTCGACTACCTCATGGGCCGCAAGGACGATATGGGCGGGAGCTCCATCGGCAGGCAGAACATCGTTCTCAACCCCGTGACCATCACGGCTGCCGAGCCAAAAACCAATGAGGAGTATCAGCAGGAGCTGAGGGCGTATGAGGAGAACAGGAGGGCCGTCGAGGCTGTCCGCCGGACCCAGCCCGGCCATCAGTCGCCGCTGGAAGGCTTTGCTGTCCAAGAACCCCTGGACATGCAGGGCACTCAGCCATCGCTCGCTTCCGTTGTTCAGGGCGGCGGCCTGCCCCTCAATGAAAAACCCGATTTCCCAGTTGACGCTGCTGGCGGCAATGAACCTACCGAGCCAGAGGTCGCCCATCCCGATTCAGTTCAGCCAGTACCCTTCGCGAAACCCATCCCCATGTCCAAGCCCGAGCCGCCTAATAAGCGAGAGCAATCCTTCACTCGTGACGAATGGGAAGGAATTCGTGCCGCCTTCGAATCCATCCCCGTGCAGCGTATTCCAAAGAAGGCCCGAAACGAATTCCAGAGCTTGATTAGGACGGCAACCTTGCTCGTCGAGACCGGCCTCGATGTTAACGCCGCAGCCGATGTGAACAGACAGTTTGTGCAAACGCTTAAGGGCTATATCGTTGCTAACGAGGACGAATACCGCAAGGCGCGCCATGACGTTGAGGTTGCTGAGACCGTCAAGATTACGCTCGATAAGCTCAATGAGACCGAAGACCGGGAGCAGGAGGAGGCCCGTACGGACGCAGAAGGCCTCAAGAAAGCCGCCCGCGACGCCGACATACGTTTCACGAAGGAGTTCACGCAGGCATATCGCCGCGCCAACTTTAAGGAGCTCGGACGCGCCGAATGCGACCTGCGACTTGCCGCCGCGGTGCGCACGCAGCCCATCGTTGATGCGCTTGAGGACTGGGCAGCACACTGTCGAAAAACTTACTTCGACAAGGTCGACGGATCCGGTGATTACGACTACCTCAACGACGCCGCAAAGCTGCGCTATGACGAGCTGGCTCGTGAAACCGAGGGCAAGCGCCTCACAAAGATAGAGTGGCCCACGTCTACCAGCACGTCGGACAACTTTGCTAAGTATCCACGCCATATCGTGCAGAAAGAGGACGGCCTCTGCCCGCTCGACCTGAGCCCAGTCGAAGACTATATCGTTAAGAATGAGCTGGCGAAGAGTCGTACTGTCGCTTTTTACCGCAATCCGTCGGGCAGTATGTCGGCTAAAGCGTTTTCGATTCCGTACGCGTCGTCGGTGGGACGCATGGCCCTGCACCCTGACTTCCTCTTTTTCGCGAAGGACAGTGACGGGACGATCAGACCGTCAATCGTCGATCCGCACGGCGATTTCCTCAGTGCCACGCTTGCCAAGCTCAGGGGTTACGTTGCCTACCTGCGTGCGTATCCCAACGTGTTCAAGCAAGTTCAATTTGTGGGCGATATGGGCAACGGCGAGTATCGAGCTCTCAACTTGTTGCGCGATGACGTTCAGAATGCCATCGAGAACTACAATGACGTCGACTGCAAGGCCCTGTTCTACGGTTCCTTTGCAAACGGCTATCACTAGATGTTGATGACACGGTCTATTGTGCAAGACAGAATCGGTGCAACCAACGGCAACTGTAATCTATGCAGGACCGACCCCCTGCCTACCAGAATTAATTGACAAAATCGGCGGCTACCAAGCATGGTTAACGCTCGATTCGGCGCCTGCCGGCGATGGACAGATACTCTCCATCGCCGGCTATCGATTCGCCTGGCGTCCGATATTTGTCAAATGGTCCGACCCTAAAGACTCAACCAGGCTCGCCGTCGCAATCGATGCGGGCGATCTCGACATTCCCGTTGAACTATCGATCGGCGAGACCGCCACCTTTACGAACCGATAGCTCAACTAACCTAAATAGCCCACGGACATCAACGGCGCCCTTGGATAAGGGCGCCGTTTCCCTTTCACTAGACTCACGAAGATAGATAAATACCTCATTGCGGCATGTTTAGAGCGCACTAGCTCGATAACAGCAAATAAAACGTAGCATCAGCCACAATTCGGCATCCGCCGAGAAACGGCAACGGCTCCGCGACCGGGTTGCACCTCCGTTGCGCGGCCTCAAGGGGGCCCACGGAATCGCCCACAATTCTCCTCTTCGATACGAATGGCGGGGATTGCCGTGGACCTCCCTTGACCCCGCTCCGCTCCGGTGCGGCTTCTGCAGGAGCAGAAGCAAGCGCCGCCGACGCAGCGCTTCGCTTCTGTGCGCAGGGGCGAGAGTCTAAGGGCCACGCGCCCGGAACGGAGGAAGACATGCAGCAGCTGATGACCGAGGAAATCGCCAAGACGGTGCCGAGGCTCTACGAGCAGGACGGGGCGGAGGACCCCACGGTCTACGCCCACTACTTCTCGTGCGTGAACGGATGGGACTGGTGGCTGCTCGAGTTCGACGGAACGGACGAGGCGTTCGGCCTCGTCGAGGGCTACGACGACGAGCTCGGCTACTTCAGCATCAAGGAGATGGCCGAGCTGAACCGCCAGATGGGGTTTGCCGCCGTCGAGCGCGACGAGCACTTCTCCCCGAAGCCGCTCAGCGCCGTCAGGAGGAGGTAGCCACATGGTCACGGTCGAGTTCGACTCCATGGGCGAGGCGGTCCGCCTCGCCCTCATGGCCGATGAGTACGTGGGCGGCGGCCTGGCCGTCCTCCTCCTCGACGCCACGGACCCGCGCTTCGAGGGCTACATGGCCGAGTGGGGCGTGCTCACGGCGAGCGTGCCGGCGGCGGCCGAGTGGTGCCGCGGGCGCGGCAACATCGCCATCGACGCCGACGTGCCCGCGGCGCTCCTCGAGGCGCTCGAGGCCGCCGGCTTGCTCCGCATGGCCGGCCGCTCGGCGGCGTCCGGGATGGCCCGCTACCCGCTTGCCACGGTCGCCGGGCACGCCCTCGACGGCATGGGCGGCCTGAGCGAGACCCTCGAGGAGGCTCTCGGCTCGACGGTCGTCGTCGAGTACGAGTCGGGAGGCGGCGGCGGGGCGTTCGAGGTGGGGACCGCGCCGGCCGGATCGGCCGAGCTCGAGTGCCTCATCGCCGCCGCGAGGTCCGAGGCCGACGCGTTGGCGCACTCCGGCGGATGGGCGGCCGTCCGGGTCGGTTTCGGGGACGCCGAGACCATCGACTGCGAGACGGGCCGGACGGTCTACGAAGCCGGGACGGAGTAGCCCCGGGCCGCCACCCGCACGGGCATGCCGGCGACGACGTGCCCGTGCGGCGTTTCGCGGGGATGTCTCGCGCCATCCCCGGACCCCTGCGCGCCAAGGGGACGAGTCCCCTTGGAACCCCGGGCGGCCGCCGGCGGGCCGTGAACGGCGGGCCAATCACTCGGCTTCAACTCGCGATCGCCCCGCCGTGTCACGCCCCGCCGGCTCTCGCTCCGGCTCCGCTCGATGGCTCCCATGGGTCGCCATCACTGCGCCTCCGCTCACCTGTCCCGTTGCACTCCGGCCGGTTCGGCCTACGTTTCTCGGGACATGCAAGATATGTATTCCGTGCAACGGAATATCTTGCCCGGCCGAAGCCGGGATGTGCGAACCGCTCCGAAGTCACTCCCGCAGAACCGTGCAACAGCCTTGCCGGCTGTTGCACGGACCCCAGATATGAAAGTCAGTCCCGGCCTCTTCCGTCATCCGCACCCTCGCGGGCAAGCTCCCAGGCGGCCCGCATGGCAAGGTCGATGCCCCTTGCCGTGAACCTCATGATCCGTCCGGTCGAGCGGTTGACGGCGTAGCCGAGCCTCGCGCCGTTGGTCTTCCTCGTCTTGCCGAGGGACTCCGAGTGATAGCGGTATTGCAGCGCCCCCCGCTTGGATCGGGCGATCTCGATCCCATCCGATTCCAACCGCCTTGCAAACTCCCCGAAGCGGTCGGGGCAGCTCTTGAGCCTCCCGACCTCCTCTGCCCTCTGGGCAATAATCGCTCGGACCCTTGCGTTCTCGGATTTGTTGGATCTCCCCTTCTTTGCCATCTCGCGCTCCTCACGACTGGGCTGTCGCGCGTGCACCTTCGAGTTCGAGAGGCCCCTTTCGAGCTGCCTCAGGCCGTACTCCGTATCGAGCTCCTTCACCGTCCTCACGCGGGATTTCGCCGCCGCCCTCGCCGGCCCGTCGTTCAGGCGCCGCCCAGTCTCGAGGTCCGTCCTATTGATGGCGAGGTGAGCGGCGAATCGGGCCGATCCATCCGACCTGCACCTCTCCTCATGCAGCACAATCACGATCTCCTGGTTGGGATAGCGCTTGGCGATGTAGTCCCTCGCGTACTCCATGCAACGCGAGGGCGTCATCTGCCCGCCGTTGCAGGAGCACTCGTCCGGGTTGAAGCCGATCACCTGATGCTGCATGTACGTGCACCTTGCGCCCTGCTTCCCGGGCCGGTTGTGCCCGGCCGCCTCCCGGGTGGCGTCCATCTCCTCGAACCAGCGGTCCTCATCGATGATGTGCTGGGTATCGTGCTCCAGTACTTTCTCCCTATCCCAATCGAAATACCGTTTAAGGTTTTGGAGGTGCTCCCTGCTCATGACGCTCGTCTGCTTGATTGCGGTCATTTTCCAGCTCCCTTCAAAAGCAACCGTCAGTCGACGAAGAGGCCGGACCATCCGTCGGCAACAGGAGGCACCGCGGCCTCTTCGTCAAATTCGGGAGACCAGAGATCGACGCTATCCGCCCGTCCTACTCGCCTTGATATCAGCCTGGCCTGATATTCCATCCTCTTAGCCGTCTCGTGCTCGCGCGTCCCCAGATCGAAATGCTCCTTCGTCGGCATCCGAGTGCAATCGCAAACGAGAGCGCGGAAGCACCCCGCGTGTTCCCTGCCCACACCGTTCTCCGCGGTCTTCACCACGATGACGCCGTCCTTGTCGGGGGACATTTCCGTCCACTCCCAAGGATGGATCAGGTCGTCGGCGTGCTCGCTGTAGGATGTCGACCCCGTGCCGCCCGAAGGTCCCCTGCTCGAGCTGGTTCCCATGGTGTGCCGCGTCGTCTTCCCGGCCAGCTCGGTGAAATACTGGCGGTCCTCGGCCTCGCCCAGCTTCATGGCGACCTTGACGCCGCAGTTCGCCAGGATCTTCTTCCGCCCGTCGCGCTCGCCGTACTTGTTCAGCTGAGAGATGTTCTGGACCGCGCCCATCCAGAACAGGTCGTACGAGCGTCCAAGGCTGAGAAGGCTCGGCAGGCACTCGACCTTAGGCAGGTTCCCCCATTCGTCACCGAGGATGGACACCGGTCGCGGCAGCTTTCCGCCAGCTGCGTCCGCGATGGAATATACGGCGGCATAAAGCTGCTCGAACAGGACCGCCGCGATCGCGTTATAGGGGGAGCCCTCGTCCATCACGTGAAGGAACAGCGCGGTCTTCTCGCTCAGGATTCTGCTCGGATCGATATCATCGCCCGAGATCATGCGCGCAATCGGTGCCGACGCATAGATCCTCAGGTTGACCTTTAGCGTGGAGACGATGCTCCTCAACTCGTTGCCGCCACTCGAGATGAACTGCGAGGCACGCGAGCGGGCCGGATGCCTCTGCGGTAGGGAGCGGAACAGGCCCTTCAGCGGCCCACACGGATCCTCGCCGGCTCCCTCCGTCCCCAGGCATATGATGTGGTAGACCGTCGCGAGATGCTTGCAGCCCCGCGGGCAGCCCTCGTCCAGCA
>Ga0129310_1002953_pt1 | contig 11609 bp, 15 predicted proteins | sample Go1ome_2_FD_94433 | JGI IMG/M metagenome (GOLD analysis project Ga0129310, IMG submission 94433) | Western lowland gorrila individual fecal microbial communities from Wisconsin, USA - Go1022A metagenome | ecosystem: Host-associated > Mammals > Digestive system > Large intestine > Fecal | place...
AAAGGCATCACAACTGTTGTATTTGACAGAGGTGGTTTCATTTATCAGGGAAAAATTCAGGCATTAGCAGACGCAGCACGTGAAGCTGGATTAAACTTTTAACAAGGAGGAAACAATACATGAAACGTACAATCATTGATCCCAGCCAGTTGGAATTAAATGAAAAAGTGGTATCAATTAAACGTGTAACCAAAGTTGTTAAAGGTGGACGTAACATGCGTTTTACAGCTTTAGTCGTAGTCGGCGATGGCAACGGTCATGTTGGTGCAGGTTTAGGAAAAGCAGCTGAAATTCCGGAAGCAATCCGCAAAGGAAAAGAAGATGCAATGAAGAAACTCATCGAGGTTAAATTAGACGAGAACAACAGTATTACACATGATACAACTGGTAAACATACAGGTGCATCTGTATTATTAAAAAGATCTCCGGAAGGTACTGGAGTTATCGCTGGTGGCCCGGCACGTAACGTGTGCGAGCTCGCTGGTATCAAAAACATCCGTACAAAATCTCTGGGATCCAATAACAAACAGAACGTTGTACTTGCTACAATCAATGCGCTCAGCCAGTTAAAATCCCCGGAAGAAGTAGCTAGACTTCGCGGTAAATCCGTAGAAGAGATCCTGGGTTAAGGAGGGATATAAGATGGCAGATAAATTAAAAATCACACTTGTGAAATCTACAATCGGTGCAGTTCCGAAACATGTTAAAACAGTTGAAGCTTTAGGTTTAAGAAAAGTAAACAAAACTGTAGAGATGCCGGATAATGCAGCAGTTCGTGGTATGATTCAGCAGGTTAGACATTTAGTAAAAGTAGAAGAAATCTAATAGTTAGGAGGTGCCACGATGGATTTATCAAACTTAAAACCAGCAGAAGGTTCAAAACACAGCGATAACTTCAGAAGAGGCCGTGGACACGGTTCAGGAAATGGTAAGACAGCAGGTAAAGGCCATAAAGGACAGAAAGCTCGTTCCGGAGCTCCAAGACCAGGCTTTGAAGGTGGTCAGATGCCATTATACAGAAGAATCCCGAAAAGAGGATTCACTTGCAGAAACTCTAAAGAAATCGTTTCTGTAAACGTTTCCGCACTTGAGAGATTTGAGAATGATACAGTTGTAACTGTAGATACTCTGATCGAGGCAGGAATCGTTAAAAACCCAAGAGATGGCGTTAAAATCCTTGGAAACGGTGAACTGACAAAGAAACTTACAGTTCAGGCAAACGCTTTCAGTGCATCAGCAAAAGAAAAAATTGAGGCACTTGGCGGAAATGCAGAGGTGATCTAATGCTTGAAACAGTCCGTAACGCATTTAAACTCAAGGAAATCAGAAGCCGTATCATTTATACCCTGCTCATGTTAGTAGTGGTACGAATCGGTACACAGCTTCCGATTCCGGGAGTAAATGGAAACTATTTCTCACAATGGTTTTCAGGAAACTCAGGCAGCGCTTTCGGATTTTTTGATGCAATTACCGGCGGTTCTTTCGAGAAGATGTCGGTATTTGCATTAAATATTACTCCATACATTACGTCTTCTATCATTATCCAGCTTTTAACAATCGCAATTCCGAAACTGGAAGAGCTGCAGAAAGACGGAGAAGAAGGCCGTAAAAAGATGACTGCGATCACGCGTTATCTTACAGTTGCACTTGCATTGATGGAATCCTTGGCTATGGCAATCGGATTCGGTAAAAGTGGTCTGCTTCTGGAGTATAATGCATTAAACATCATTACAGCTGTTGTAACATTAACAGCTGGATCCACAGTTATCATGTGGATTGGTGAGAGAATTACGGAGAATGGTGTGGGAAATGGTATTTCCATTGTATTGACAATCAATATTATCTCCAGAATTCCGCAGGATCTTACATTATTATTTGAACAGTTTGTAAAAGGAAAAGAAATTGCATTCCAGGTACTGAACCTTGCAATCATTATTGCAATTATCATTGCAGTAACTGTACTGACTGTAACTTTACAGGGTGCTGAGCGGAGAATTCCGGTACAGTACTCCAGAAAAGTACAGGGCAGAAAGCAGATTGGCGGACAGTCCTCCTATATTCCTTTAAAAGTGAATACAGCCGGCGTTATCCCGATCATCTTTGCACAGTCCCTGTTCATGTTCCCGCTGATTATCATGCAGCTGCTTGGTAAATCAGGTGGAAACGGAATTGGCGGTACAATTCTTAAAATGTTAAATCAGTCCAACTGGTGCGATTTCAATGAACCGATTTACTCTATTGGATTAATTGTATATATTGTATTAGTTATTGCATTTGCATATTTCTATACATCTATTACATTCAATCCGCTGGAAATTGCAGACAATATGAAAAAACAGGGAGGATTTATCCCGGGCATCCGTCCAGGTAAACCGACCAGTGACTATCTGACAAAAATCTTAAACTACATCATCTTTATCGGTGCCGTAGGCCTGGTAATTGTTGCAGTTATTCCAATCTTCTTTGAGGGAGCATTCAATGCATCTATCTCATTTGGTGGAACATCTCTGATCATCATCGTTGGTGTTATCATCGAGACCTTAAAGCAGATCGAATCCCGGATGTTAGTTCGGAATTACAAAGGATTTTTAAACGATTAATGTACAGTTGGAGATACTTGAACTACAGGTATCTCCAATTGTGTTTTACAGTAATTTTATAAAAACATATATTTTCAAAAAGCAATCTATCCTGTAAAATGTAGAGAGAGCGATAAGGGACAGCTCAGAAATCGGAGGAGGAAAAAGATGAAAATAATTATGCTAGGGGCACCAGGTGCCGGAAAAGGAACACAGGCAAAGAAAATTTCAGACAAATTTGATATTCCACATATTTCAACAGGAGATATTTTCCGTGCAAATATCAAAAATGGTACAGAACTTGGTAAAAAAGCCAAAACATACATGGATGAGGGACTTCTGGTTCCGGATGAACTGACATGTGATCTGGTTGTTGACCGTATTTCCAAAGATGACTGCAAAAACGGATTCATCCTGGATGGTTTCCCAAGAACAATTCCGCAGGCAGAGTGCCTGACAGACGCATTGAATGAGCGCAATGAGAAAATGGATTTCGCCATCAATGTAGATGTTCCGGATGAGAATATCGTAACAAGAATGTCCGGAAGAAGAGCATGCTTAAACTGTGGTGCAACATACCATATTGTAAATATTCCGACAAAGAAACCTGGTATCTGTGACCGCTGCGGAGAACCGGTTGTTCTTCGTGATGATGACAAACCGGAGACCGTGAAAAAACGTCTGGATGTATATCATGCACAGACAAAACCACTGATCGACTATTACGGAGATCAGGGTATCTTAAAGACAGTAGATGGTACTCAGCCGATGGAAACTGTTTTTGAGGAAATCGTAAAAATGTTAGAAGCTTAAGGCTCCAGAATGGAGGATAAGATGTCAGTAACTATTAAATCTGAACGTGAAATTGAGTTGATCTGCAAGTCTTGCCATATCATTGCCAAGATTCACCAGGATCTTGGAAAAGAGCTGAAAGCAGGAATGTCCACACTGGAAGTAGACAGCATTGCAGAGGATATGATCCGAAGCTATGGCTGTGTGCCGAATTTCAAAAATTACGGCGGTTTTCCGGGTTCTGTATGTGTATCTATTAATAATGAGGTTGTACATGGTATTCCGTCTGCAAAGAGAATCATCAAAGAGGGCGATATCGTAAGCCTTGATATGGGATGCATTTACAAAGGATATCATTCTGATGCGGCAAGAACTCATGCGATCGGTGAAGTTTCAGAAGAAGCCCGGTTATTGATCGAACGTACCAGACAGAGCTTTTTTGAAGGAATTAAATATGCGAAGGCAGGCAATCACTTACATCAGATTTCCAATGCCATCGGCGCATATTGTGAGAAATTCGGATATGGTGTGGTAAGAGACCTGGTAGGACACGGCGTAGGCTGTGAATTACATGAGGATCCGCAGATTCCGAACTTTATCCAGAAAAGCAGAGGTATCCGCCTGCGTCCGGGTATGACCCTGGCCATCGAGCCAATGGTAAATGCTGGACGTTATGATGTAGAATGGACAGATGATGACTGGACGGTTATCACTGAGGATGGTTCCCTGTCTGCTCATTATGAGAATACCATTCTGATCACAGATGGTGAGCCGGAAATCCTGACTCTGACAGAGGATGAGCGCATTCTGATGCAGAACGGAGGACTGGGATGCGAGTAGAACTGGCATTGTCACTGGCGGGACATGATAAAGGACATTATTATGTCATTACCGGAGAAGAGGGCGACTTTGTCTATGTGGCGGACGGTACGCTGAAGCTGTGTGCACAGCCAAAGCGGAAGAACCGCAGACATATCCAGCTGATCCGCAGGCTGCCGGCTGAGGTAGAAGAGGTATTTCAGAACGAGGAGTCCTGGAGTGATCTGACCATTAAGCGGGCACTCAAACTGTATAAACAGTATTTAAATAAGGCAGAATAATAACAGGAGGCAAATCAATGTCAAAAGCAGATGTAATTGAAATGACCGGAACCGTTGTAGAGAAACTTCCGAATGCGATGTTTCAGGTAGAATTAGAGAATGGTCATCAGGTACTTGCTCATATCAGTGGTAAACTGCGTACAAACTTTATCCGTATTTTACCGGGGGATCAGGTGAAAGTAGCACTTTCTCCGTACGATCTGACAAAGGGCAGAATTACCTGGAGAGATAAGTAATTCGAGTGGACTTGTAAGTATTTATTTTCGTACAAAAAGAAGGTAAAAAACTCGAAAAAAGATGTTGCAATCATAAATACTCCATGCTATAATGCTTAATGACGCTTTTGGAGAACCAAGGGAATATTATGTATATTTCCTGGCTTCTATTCACAAAACGAAAAGGCTTTATAGTATGGAGTTTTTTTGTTTAAGGAAAGGAGGATTTGCTGTGAAGGTAAGATCATCAGTTAAACCTATTTGCGAAAAATGCAAAGTAATTAAAAGAAAAGGAAGCATCAGAATTATCTGTGAAAATCCGAAGCACAAACAGAGACAGGGTTAATCATTCTTTAAATAGATGATGAGAGCAGGTTGGAGACAACGCGAAACTGCTAATCCGTTCCTCCGTGGAGCACTCTGCCACAGAGTACCAATTTGGAACAGGATCTGTTTGAATCAGAAGGGATTACAGCGTCTCCTGAAATTTTCCGGATGTGCGGCTGCAGCAAGATTCCCTCTGAATTTTGCTGTTCATGGCGGAAGATAAAATGACACTGTAATGTTTCTATATTATAGAAGCATTTATGAACAGCTGATACAGGTTGTGCACACATTTCAGGCCGGGTAACCCGGAGCTGCATAAAAGGTATCGGAATGTAACTAAGAAAACGAAATCATTATGGAGGTGTAAACACACATGGCTCGTATCGCAGGTGTAGATTTACCAAGAGAAAAACGTGTAGAGATTGGCTTGACTTATATTTATGGTATTGGCGTTGCAAGTTCCAATCGTATTCTTGCAGAAGCAAAAGTTGATCCTAATATCCGCTGCAAAGACTTAACAGATGATGATGTTAAGAGAATCAGTGCAGTAATCGATGAGTCTCAGACAGTAGAAGGTGACTTAAGAAGAGAAGTTGCTATGAACATCAAGAGACTTCAGGAGATTGGATGCTATCGTGGTATCCGTCACAGAAAAGGACTTCCGGTTCGTGGTCAGAAAACAAAGACCAACGCTAGAACAAGAAAAGGTCCGAAGAGAACAGTAGCAAACAAGAAAAAATAATGCATTGAGATAGAGAGGTCGTCCACAGGACAGACCACAATGCATTTTGACAAAAATCTGTAGAAAGTAGGTTAGTTTAATTATGGCTAAGAAAGTTACAAAGAAAGTGACTAAAAAGCGTGTAAAGAAAAACGTTGAACGTGGACAGGCACATATTCAGTCTTCTTTCAATAATACAATCGTTACATTGACAGACGCTGAAGGCAATGCTTTATCATGGGCAAGTGCCGGTGGTCTTGGATTTAGAGGTTCAAGAAAATCTACTCCTTATGCTGCACAGATGGCAGCAGAGACTGCTACAAAAGCAGCGCTCATTCATGGTCTTAAAACAGTAGACGTATTCGTAAAAGGACCGGGTTCAGGAAGAGAAGCAGCTATCCGTGCTCTTTCCGCAAGCGGCCTTGAAGTAACAAGTATCACAGACGTTACTCCGGTACCTCACAACGGTTGTCGTCCGCCAAAACGTAGAAGAGTCTAATTAGGAGGTGTAGTCTGAGATGGCAGTAAATAGAGTACCTGTTCTTAAAAGATGCAGATCCCTTGGTATGGATCCGATTTATTTAGGAATTGATAAAAAATCAAATAGACAGTCAAAAAGAGCAAACAAGAAGATCTCTGAGTATGGTCTTCAGTTAAGAGAAAAACAGAAAGCAAAATTCATCTACGGAGTTCTGGAGAAACCTTTCCACAACTACTATGAGAAAGCTGATAGAATGAAAGGCATGACTGGTGCAAACCTCATGACAATTCTTGAGAGCAGACTTGACAACGTAGTATTCCGTCTTGGATTAGCTAGAACAAGAAAAGAAGCTAGACAGATCGTTGATCACAAGCATGTATTAGTAAACGGCAAATGCGTAAACATCCCGTCTTACTTAGTAAAAGCTGGTGACACAATCGAAATCAAAGAGAACGCTAAAAGCTCTCAGAGATATAAAGATATTCTTGAGGTAACAGCAGGTCGTCTCGTTCCGGAATGGCTTGATGTTGATCAGGAGAACCTGAAAGGCGAAGTGAAAGAGTTACCGACACGCGAGATGATCGATGTACCGGTAGACGAGATGCTTATCGTCGAGTTATATTCTAAATAATCATGTAGGCAACGAGCAGTGCCGAATTTGCACAAAAATCAGACGCTTCATGGCATCATGCAGGCGGATGATTTTTGTGTCTTAAAAAAGAAGCACTGATTAGTATAAAATTTAAGGAGGGACGTACAGTGTTCGATTTCGAAAAACCAAAAATTGAGATTGCTGAAATTTCAGAAGACAAAAAGTATGGCAAATTTGTCGTAGAGCCGCTCGAAAGAGGTTACGGCATTACTCTTGGTAATTCCCTGAGAAGAATCATGCTTTCTTCATTGCCGGGAGCAGCAGTTAGTCAGGTAAAGATTGATGGTGTTTTACATGAGTTCAGCTCAATCCCAGGTGTTAAAGAGGATGTTACTGAGATTATCATGAACATCAAAAATTTGGCTTTAAAGAATACCAGTCCGACAAATGAATCTAAAGTTGCTTACATTGAATTTGAAGGTGAAGGCGTTGTTACTGCAGCTGATATCCAGGCTGATCCGGATATCCAGATCATGAATCCGGATCTTGTAATTGCTCACTTAAACGGTGGTGTAGATTCCAAGTTATACATGGAACTGACAATTACAAAAGGACGTGGATACGTAAGCTCAGACAAAAACAAAGGCGAAGATGTACCGATCGGCGTTATTGCTGTAGATGCAATCTACACACCGGTTGATCGTGTAAACCTTACAATTCAGAATACACGTGTAGGTCAGATCACTGACTATGATAAACTTACATTAGATGTTCATACAAACGGAACACTTGAGCCGGATGAGGCTGTCAGCCTTGCTGCAAAAGTATTGAGCGAGCATCTGAATCTCTTCATCGACCTGTCTGAGAATGCGAAGACAGCAGAAGTCATGATCGAGAAAGAAGACAACGCAAAAGAGAAAGTTCTGGAAATGAACATTGATGAACTTGAGTTATCCGTTCGTTCTTACAACTGCCTGAAGAGAGCAGGAATCAACACAGTAGAAGAGTTGACAAACAGAACACCGGAAGACATGATGAAAGTTCGTAATCTTGGACGCAAGTCTTTAGAAGAAGTACTGGCAAAATTAAAAGAGTTAGGCTTACAGCTCAATCAGGGCGAAGAGTAATTCTTTTATATAACTCATTAATCGGCAGAGGATATAAGACCGACGTGCGTTAATCTGTCGTCATTCATGAGTGGAGGAATATCAACAGGGCAGACAGATGTCTCCCCGCATCACATTCGGTATCTAAGACCAAAGAGCGTTGCCGGATGAACCACAATAATGGAGGGCTATTAAAATGGCAAAATATCGTAAATTAGGAAGAACATCTTCCCAGAGAAAAGCATTAATCAGAAGTCAGGTAACTGCATTACTTCACAACGGAAGAATCATCACTACAGAGGCTAGAGCAAAAGAAGTTCGTAAAGTCGCTGAAGGTCTGATCGCATCTGCAGTAAAAGAGTGCGATAACTTCGAAGAAGTTACTGTAAAAGCTAAAGTTGCTCGTAAAGACAGCGAAGGCAAGAGAGTAAAAGAAGTTGTAGATGGTAAAAAAGTTACTGTTTATGATGAAGTTGAGAAAACAATCAAGAAAGATATGCCATCCCGTCTTCATGCAAGAAGAGAGATGCTGAAAGTTCTTTACCCTGTAACAGAGACAGGCGCAAAGAAAAAAGATACAAAAGAAGTTGATTTAGTAGATAAATTATTTACAGAGATCGCACCAAAATACAAAGATCGTAACGGTGGATACACAAGAATCGTTAAAATTGGTCTTCGTAAAGGTGACGGAGCAATGGAAGTTGTTCTTGAGTTAGTATAAGAAACATAAGTACTTCATGGAGTCATACGGAAAGAAATTTTCGTATGGCTCTTTTTATGTTTTAAGATTTATTGCAAGAAGCAAAAGCTGGTATTGTGAAAAGCTGCATTTTGCAAAATAATGAGTAGTTTCGAAATAAAAATGATAAATATTCATAATGTAAAGCTTGTTTTATTAAATTATCAAAAAATTCTATCTGGTAAGTTTGCATAAAAACCTTGTTAATAAATTGTTGATAATAGACAAGACTTGTGCACATGCACCGAAAGACCCGCCAAATGCGGAGACAAAGTATGCGGATTGCACATTTCCATCTGGTAATATATTCTCAAATCGCACACTAATAAGAAAAAGTTATTAAAATACATGTTTTTTCTATTGGAAAGATGTAAAAACATATTGTATTATAAGCATGTACTTAAGAAAGTACAAAATAATTAGCAGGGAAAAATAATTGAAAAGAAGAATTGGAGGGAATTCATATGAGAAACGTAGAAAGCAAAAAATTAACATTTACAAACACAGGAGTTGATAGTAAATATCGTTGCAACTTATGTGGACACCTTACAAAAGGTTACGGCCAGCGTTGTCCGCAGTGCGGAACAGTTGCTTCTCTTTACACAGCAACAGACGTGACTTTCGATGTTACTTCTTACAAATAGGAAGTAGCTGCTAAATCAGTAATTTTCAAATACCAACATAAATACCAAACCTTCTTCCATATGGAAGGGAAGCCATATGGAGAAAACCTAACTCTTTATATACTTTGTCCGAAGTATGAAATGAAAAAAGAAGCGGCGATGTGCCGCTTCTTTTTTTACTTGTTTTATTTGGAAAATGACCAGACTTCCAATAAAAAACAGAATAAAAATATTTTTCTTAATACATATGGCAATACATATTAAAATGCCATTTTACAGTGCGGATAAATCCAGTTTATCAAATTCCTCTACCAGACTCTGTGCAATGCCTGTGATGATCTCCAGATCACGCTGTGTACGGCCTTCCAGGTTCAATACCATAACCGGATCATGCAGAGAAGCTCTCAGAAGCATCCAGCCGGTGCAGACGCCGCTGAAGCGGATACGAACACCCTCATAGGATTTTGGAAGCTCAAAGCCGGACTGTGCAGCGTTATTTTTGAAAGTTTCCAGTACAGATGCTCCGTATGCATGGAAATCTTCGGTCAGGATTGGGAAACGTACCTCACGGTCTGCGTATTCGGTGCAGAGGTTTGCGATAAAGTGGTCGATGGTCTTGCCCTCACGTTTTGCTTTCGCAACTGCAATGACAAGTTTGACAGCCAGGTAAGCACCGTCATCCAGATAGTAATTTTCTTTCAGACAGCCATGGCCGGATGTCTCCATAGCCAGCGGACTTACAATTCCTTCTGCATTCAATTCCTTACATTTATTGATAACATTTTTATAACCACGCATGTAGCATAAATGTTTCAGACCGAGATCTTTTTCCAGAAAATCTGTCAGGCGGTCGGAAGTAACGGAATCCGTAATAATTGTGCTGCCCGGATAATCCGGTGCAAGGATCGCTGCAATCATAGCGATAATAGAATCACGGTTGATCGGTGTACCATCGGATAATACAGCGGACATACGGTCTACATCCGTGTCAAAGATCAGACCAAGGTCAGCGCCGGCAGCAACAGTTGCATCACAGATCGCTTTCATAGCTTCTTTGTTTTCCGGGTTCGGAATATGGTTCGGGAAGGTACCATCTGGTTCCAGGAAATTACTTCCTGTAGTGTCAGCACCAAGCTCGTCCAGCACTTCTTTTACAAAGAAACCGCCTGCTCCGTTTCCGGCATCTACCACGATTTTTAATCCTTTTAACGGCTCGTCATAGTTTTCGGCCTGTACACCGTCACAGATCTTCATGCACAGGTTTGCGCTGTACAGGGAGATCAGCTCAAATTCGGTAAAACGGTTGCTGTCTGTCGGCAGTGGCTGCTCCAGTACTGCAGGATCCATACTGTCAGCAAGTCCTGCAGCAATCTCAAGAATGGCAGTGATATCATCATGCTCCAGTCCGCCTTCGTGGTCAAAGAATTTCAGACCGTTACGGTTGAAAGGCAGATGGCTTGCTGTGATCATGCAGGCACCGTCATATCTTGTTTCCGGATAGACAATGGACATAAACATGGCCGGTGTGGAAGCCATGCCACAGTCGGAGACATAAATGCCTTCATCTAACATACCGCGGATTGCCTGCTTTTTGATCTCGGGACCGGTAATTCTGGAATCGGTACCAACTCCTACGATACACTCCTCCGGAGCGATATTTTTCTTCTTTAACAGCCAGATGGCAAATGCGCGTCCAATCAGGTAAGCAGCCTCGGAAGTGAGGGTTATATGCTCGCCCTCAATGCCCTCGCAGGCAATGCCACGGACGTCACTGCCGTTTTGCAGTTTCATTAATTCTGATTTTGTAATAGACATAGATTTTCTACTCCTTTTACAGTGTCATACGGATCGTTCCGTACACATTATTTCCTGTAAATTATAATTCAGATAGAGGGGGAATACAAGCATAAGTCCGTTTTTGCAAGCTGGATTATAAATGAAAATGAAAAGTTCGGATTTATAAGGATGAATTGTGAGCAAAACGGTAAATTCGATTTATGGGTGAAGGTTTCTGAAAGAAAAGTGAAAAAGAGATAAAGAAGATTGAACAGCTGTGAGAGAATACGCAATTAAATTTGAAAAAAATATAAAAAAGTATGTCAAAATATGTAATATATAATAAAAAATTATAAACAAATTATAAAAAAATTACAGACACCTCTTGGTAACTGAGAAAAAAAGTAGTATAATACGTTTTGTGGTTAGGTGAATTGAAAGCAATTTGGTAAATAGTCAAGAGTTATTTGAAAAAGATTTTGATACAAAAGGGTAACTTTAATAAACCTACGGCTTATTTTCTAAAAAAGACGTAAGTTAGGAACTCGATATGGATTA
>Ga0129310_1002954_pt1 | contig 11604 bp, 11 predicted proteins | sample Go1ome_2_FD_94433 | JGI IMG/M metagenome (GOLD analysis project Ga0129310, IMG submission 94433) | Western lowland gorrila individual fecal microbial communities from Wisconsin, USA - Go1022A metagenome | ecosystem: Host-associated > Mammals > Digestive system > Large intestine > Fecal | place...
ACATGGACGCCGACCAGCTTGTGGATTACCTTGAGGACTGCCGCCGGGAACTGTCGCAGCTTTCCGGACTGGACGGCGAGATAGAGCGCCTTTCCGAGGAGAAGCACGAGCTTGCCGGGCATGTGAAGCAGCTTGCCGGGGAGATAAGCGCGCGCCGCCGCGATGCTTCCGCGAAGCTCTCCGCCGAGATATGCGAGGTACTGAAGTTCCTGAACATGCCGAACGTAACGCTGAGCTTTGACGTGCGCCCGGACAAGATAACGATAAACGGCATGGACGAGGTGGAGATACTCATTTCCGCGAACGCCGGCGAGGAGCCGAAGCCGCTCAACAAGACCGCGAGCGGCGGCGAGCTTTCCCGCGTAATGCTTGCAATAAAGAGCGTAATGGCTGAGGGCGACGATATCCCGACGATGATATTCGACGAGGTAGACGCCGGAATAAGCGGAAGAACTGCTGCAAAGGTCGGCATAAAGCTCGCGCAGACCGCCGAAAAACGCCAGGTGCTGTGCATCACGCATCTTGCGCAGATAGCGGCGCTGGCGCAGACGCATATGCTCATCGAGAAGCAGACCGATGACAAGCGCACCTATACCCGGATAATCCCGCTCGACCACGAGGGCAGAAAGCAGGAGCTTGCGCGCATAATGGACGGCGGACTTACCGAAAGCGGACTGAAAGCCGCCGAAGAAATGCTCGACCGGAGGTAACATGAACGCCTGGTATATGACGCTTATCTATCTTGCGGCGACGGTCATTGCACTGGGGCTGTGCGCCGCTGCCGCCGTACTGTGCGGCTCGGCTATAATAAAGAAAAAGCGCCTGGGAATGCGATTCCCGGCACTGCTGGTGTCAATGGTTCTTCTGGCGGCGGTGCTGCTGTTCACGAAGTCCCACGGGACGTATATCCGCTTCGATGACTGGTGGATATCCATGAACGGCGCGCAGAAAACCGCAGAGCGTTACGGCGCTCCGGAGCTTGGCGGGTTTACCGATGGCAAGTCCGGAAGCCTGGGCTATTACATCTACACCGACGACGGTCCGATAATGCCGGACCACCTGGAGCATTATTATTACGTAGAATACGACGAACAGGGGAATGTAACGGAAATTTATGACGGCACAAAGCCGGGCGGATAATGGAGGGTAACTCATGAAATCCGGATTTCAGCATTTCATGGAAAAAGGCACTCTGGCGTTTCTGGCATTGTCGGTGATATTCCTGGTCTGCTGGCTGGTCTGGGGGCAGGGAGTATTTTTAACGCTGCTGATAACGTTCGCGACGTTCTTTTATCATTTCGTGGTACGTCTGGCGGTGGGAGCAGCTGTAGACGGAATCACCGCACGCGGCGTGAATTACAACGCGGCGTGGTTCAGACAGGGCAGGGCGGAAGCTAAGCTGTACCAGTTGCTGAAAGTCCACAGCTGGAAAGTAAAGCTCCCGACCTATGTACCGGGAAGTTTTTCGCTGAAAGAAAACACCCCGGAGAAAGTGGTCTGCAATATGTGCTGCGCTGAAATCGTCCACGAGGTGAACGTAGTCGTAAGCTTTGTTCCGGTGGTGCTGAGCGTTTTGATCCCGGTTCTGCAAAGTACTGTCCTGGTATTTGTGCTGACTTCCATAGCGGTCGCGGTATTCGATATGCTGTTCGTTATAATTCAGCGGTACAACCGTCCCCGAATGCTGAAACTCATGCGCCGCAGACAGAATAAAAGCGCCGTGTAATGTCAAACTAAGGGAAAACAGGTCTGAAAGGAAGTATCATCATGAAGCAGAAGATAACAGAGTTCATATATTCCCACCGCGAGGAAATGGCGGATACCATACGCCAGCTTGTCGAGATACCCAGCGTAAAGGGCGAGCCTAAGCCCGGCGCTCCGTTCGGCACAGAGCCGCGTAAGGCACTGGACAAGATGCTGGAGATATGCCGTAACATGGGCTTTGTGACGAGCTGCCATGACGACGTTATGGGCACCGCAGACTATTCCCCGGCGGGAAACGTGGAGCTTGGAATCCTCGGACACCTGGACGTTGTTCCCGCCGAGCCGCTCAACTGGAGCTTCCCGCCCTATGAGCTGACGCGCAGCGACGGAAAGTTCTTCGGCAGGGGCGTTATCGACGACAAGGGGCCCTGCGTGGCTGCCCTTTTCGCGCTCTGGAGCATAAAGGAACTTGGAATCCCGCTGAAAAAGGGCGTAAGGCTGCTTTTCGGCACGGACGAAGAAAACGGCTCTGAGGATCTGGAGATATACTGCCGGGGCAACAAGCTCCCGCCGATGGTATTCACTCCGGACGCAAGCTTCCCGCTTATAAACATTGAAAAGGGAATGATACGCGCCGACGTCTGCGGCACATACACTCCCGCGTCCGTTGTAAGCTTCAATGGCGGAAGTATACCGAACGCAGTGCCGGACAAGGCTTCCGCGGTTGTAAGGGGAATATCCGACAACGAGGTGCGCGCGGCTATCCAGGCGAACTCCACCGGCGCGATAATCACAATGGAGCACGTCGAGGACGGAATAGCCATACACTGCTCCGGACGTTCCGCACACGCTTCTACTCCGCAGGGCGGCATAAATGCAGTAACCGCGCTTATCTTGCTGCTCAACAGGCTTCCGCTCCAGGACGGCCAGCAGCGCGATATATTGAGCGGACTGGAGAGAATGTTCCCGTTCGGCGAGACCGACGGCCGTTCCGCGACTCTGAAAATAAGCGATGAGAAATCCGGAGCGTTGACGCTCACGTTCAGTAAATTCGGCATGAACGACGGAAAGATAAGCGGCTGCATCGACATACGCTATCCTGTATGCATCGAGCTTGAGGACGTTGTGGCGAGGCTCTCCGCGGCGCTGGAGCACGCCGGAGTCCATTACGGAAAGAACATGGAGGAGCGCCCGCACTGCGTTCCAGAGGACAGCGAGTTCGTGCAGAGGCTTCTGAAAGTTTATACGGAGGTCGAGGGCGAGCCGGGTCATTGCATAGCCATCGGCGGAGGAACGTACGTCCATACGGTGGAGGGCGGCGTTGCGTTCGGCGTGGAGCGTGGCGATACGGATTACCACATGCACGGCAACGACGAGTTCATCACCGAGGACGAGCTGTTGAAAGACGCGGTACTGTTTGCATGCGCGATAGTCGATATCTGCGGGTAAAATAAAATTGGGAGCGGCATAAGCCGCTCCCCTTATTCATTCCGCAGGCATTTTCTTTATCCCGAACATGGCTCTCAGTATCCCGGCAAACAGCTTCGGGCTTTTCAGCACTACGATCTTCATATGTACGCTCCTTTCATGTCAGCATTTCAGCAGGAATATCCCGGAAACGATAAGCACGGCGGCAACGGTGAAAAGCAGCACCTTTATTGAAAAGAATGATATGCACATCAGCGCCGCAAGAAAAGCAGCCACCGCCAGTATTATCCCGAAGTTGCAGTTTTTCCTGCGCCTGCGCGGTCTTCTCATTCCGTCACCTCCTCGTTTCTCTGCCTTATATTATTCCGCCGGAGGGATTATGGTTACTGTTTTTGTTTATGTCAAAACAGTTACAATTTAATTACAGTTTTGTAACAATTATTGACAGTCAATCGCTTAAGGTTTATAATGATAATAACCAAAAGGGAATTACCCCGGAAGGAGTGTTTTAAATGAAAAAGTACATAAAGATATTACCCGCGCTCATCGCGTCCGGCGTCCTGCTGACCGGCTGTACTGGAATTGTTATGCCCGCTATAAGCCCCGATGTATCTTCGGATACTGAGGTAAGCGGCGTATCGCCTGACGGTCAGAGAACCGATACCGTACAGGCAGCTCCCGAAGAGCCGACGGAATCCTTTGAAACTGCGGGCGTCATGTCAGTAGAAGCTTCCGAGGGTACGTCGGTCGTACTGCTCGACCTTGACGGAACTCCGATAGACATGGAGAACACGCCGTATACGAATGACTACGAAAACTATTATATTTTCGATGGCTTTGCATGGTTTGCCGAGCCTACAGGAAAGGCAATTGTAACAGTTGACGGCGTCGAGCCGGACCCGGTAGAGTACACACAGCCGGAATTCAAGCGCCGCAAGGTTGGCGAAACGTTCGACGGACTGACGCTCCGCAGCGCGCAGACCGAGATCGACATATACGACGGCGAGAGCTACTTTAACGGCTGCTGTGCGGAATTTGACGGAACCACTCAGATAACTGGATACGCATTTATTCAGCAGGAGACCGACTATCTGATGCCAAAGGACGAGATATTCTTCATGCCGGAGGAGGGCGGCTGCACCCTGCCGGTGATTTATTATTCGAACTGCTGGTCGCTTCAATCCCCGATGTTTTACAATGGAATCGGCTGGGGCAACGAGTACAGCAGACAGTTCGACCTTGGAAGCGTCAGCGATTATTCCGGAAAGGACTGGTTGGGACTTCTTCCGGCTGATGGAACTCCGGTGCGCATAACCGCGACCGTAAGCAATGTGTTCATGTCGCATTACGGCGACTCGCACATGAGTGGAGACGGAAAGCTCACCTGCACAATCGACGACCTTTCATTAGCTCAGTAAGCGCGTAAAAAACAATAACGTCCCGGAAGTTAAGGCTTCCGGGACATTTTATACAAAAAATTACTATAAATTTTGTTGAGTCTGTTAATTTACAAATTAGCTAAAATGACTTAAAATAGTATTATACATATTTACTAAGTTACCGAGATGAAAGGATAATATAATGACAAAAAAAGCCGTAACCATGAGCGATATCGCAAAGGCGATGAACGTCAGCACAGTTACAGTATCCAAGGCGCTTGGCGACCGTGACGGCGTGAGCGCCGAGCTTCGCGAGAGGATAAAGCAGAAGGCGACCGAAATGGGCTACCGCGTTCATGCCGGCTCCCACGGAGCGAAGGACGGTCTGACCTACAATATCGGCATAATCGTGGCGAAGCACTTTATAAGCGACGCAAGCTCGTTCTACTGGATAGTTTACCGCTATATCGTGGAGCTTCTCCAGAAGCAGAATTACTACGGTATGCTTGAGGTAGTGAACGACCACAACGGCATGGAGGAGATTCCGAACTCCGTGCTTGACCACAAGGTTGACGGACTTATAGTGCTCGGACAGCTTTCAGACGAGTACATCAGCAGACTGATGAGCCATCAGCTGCCCACGGTGTTCCTGGATTTCTACGGCAGCCGCGAGGACGTTGACGCGGTGCTGTCCGACAGCTTTTACGGCGCTTACATGCTCACCAGCCACCTTATTGAGAACGGACACCGCCGTATCGGTTTTCTCGGCAGCATAAGCTCCACAAGTTCCATACAGGACAGATACCTCGGGTATTACAAGGCGCTTCTTGAGAACCGCATTCCGCTGCGCCAGGACTGGGTTATCGGCGACCGCTCCAATGAAAGCGACATATTCCCGGAATTCCCGCTGCCTGCCGACATGCCAACCGCGTTCGTATGCAACTGCGACGAGACCGCGTATAAGCTCGTAAACCAGCTGAAGAACGCCGGATACAGCATTCCCGACGACATTTCGATAGTCGGCTATGATAATCACATCTACTCGACGATATGCAATCCGCGGCTCACGACCATCGACGTTAACAGCCGCGTCATGAGCACTGAAGCAGTGGATATAATCCTGCACAAGATACGCGACGGCAACTACCGCCGTGGCAGGACCCTCGTAACTGGCAAGCTTGTCCGCCGCGAGAGCGTTAAGAAAATCACCGAAGAATAAAACGAACCCCCGGATATCAAATCCGGGGGATTTCTGTTAATCAAGGAATATGCGTAAATTCCTGCTTCTGGACTGCTGACGTAGCTTGCGGAGCGCCTTTGCCTCTATCTGGCGGATACGCTCGCGGGTCACGTTGAACTCCTTTCCGACCTCCTCCAGGGTGTGGGAGCGGTCGCTGCCTATTCCGTAGCGGAATTTCAGTACATCGCGCTCGCGGGCGGGGAGCGTGTCAAGAGCCTTGTTCAGTTCGTCCTTGAATACGGACTGCATTGCGCTGTCGATGGGCGCGGGAGCGTCTTCGTCCGGGATAAAGTCGCCAAGGAAGCTGTCCTCCTCCTCGCCGACGGGCGCTTCAAGCGAAACCGGATCCTGTGCGATGCGGATTATCTCGCGCACGCGCTCCGGGGTCATGTTCAGTTCCTTGGCTACCTCCTCGACGGTAGGCTCGTGACCGTTGCGATGGAGAAGCAGGTTCTGCGCTTTCTTCACCTTTGATATGGTCTCAACCATGTGCACCGGGATACGGATAGTCCTTGCCTGGTCGGCAATAGCCCTGGAAATGGACTGCCTTATCCACCAGGTCGCGTATGTGGAGAACTTGTAGCCCTTGGTGTGGTCGAACTTCTCGACTGCTTTTATCAGACCGATATAGCCCTCCTGAATGAGATCCAGGAACGGCATGCCGCGTCCCACAAAGTGCTTCGCAATGCTGACTACAAGTCGCAGATTGGCTTCAATGAGCCTGTCGCGGGCGTACTCGTCGCCGGAGCTTATCTTCTCGGCGAGCTGTATTTCCTCCTCTGCGGAGAGCAGGGGAATGCGTCCTATTTCCTTGAGGTGCACCTTTACCGGGTCGTCAACGGCTATTCCGTCGGTGGAGTAGTCGCTGTCATCGTCGTTGGTGAAATCAAGCGCCGTGTCAAGGTCGCCCGTAACGATATCGTCAACTATCTCAATGTTATTGCTTTCGAGGTCGTCATAAAGCTTGTTTATCTGCTCGGCGTCAATGTCCATCTCCTCGATGGCGTCGGTGATCTCCTTTGTCGTGAGCTTTCCGTTCTGCTTTCCGCGTTCAAGAAGCTCGCTGATAACTTTAGAGTTGCTCATTATTTGTCCTTTCCAGTATTACTATATGTACAAGCAAAGACGATCATTCCAGGAAGTCCTTCAGTTTTTTGCTGCGGGTCGGGTGGCGGAGCTTACGCAGCGCCTTTGTTTCGATCTGGCGTATACGTTCGCGGGTCACCTGGAATTCCTGTCCGACCTCCTCGAGGGTCCTCTGTCTGCCGTCGATAAGTCCGAATCTGAGGATTATAACGCGCTTTTCTCTTTCGGTGAGGGTGTCAAGTACCTCGCCCAGGGTCTGCTTCAGTACGCTGTTGCATGCCTCGTCAGCGGGTGCGGGGGCGTCCTCGTCCGGGATAAAGTCGCCGAGGTGGCTGTCCTCCTCCTCGCCGATAGGCGTTTCAAGTGAAACGGGATCCTGTGCGATGCGGATTATCTCGCGTACCTTGTCCAGCGGCATATTGAGCTTCTCCGCTATCTCGTCCTCGGTAGGCTCGTAGCCGTTCTCGTGGAGCAGCTGGCTCTGCATTTTCTTTACCTTTGTGATGGTTTCGACCATATGCACCGGTATACGGATAGTTCTTGCCTGGTCGGCGATGGCGCGTGTGATGGACTGTCTTATCCACCAGGTCGCGTATGTGGAGAACTTGAAGCCCTTGGTGTAGTCGAACTTGTCCACCGCCTTGATAAGTCCGAGGTTGCCCTCCTGGATAAGGTCAAGGAACTGCATTCCGCGGCGTACGTACTTCTTCGCGATACTTACTACCAGACGGAGGTTGGCTTCGCTCAGGCGCTTCTTTGCGGCGGGGTCGCCGTTCGCCATGCGCTCTGCAAGCTTAATTTCTTCCTCGGTGGTGAGCAGGGGGATACGTCCGATCTCCTTGAGGTAGAGCTTAACGGAGTCGTCGGCAAGCATTCCGTCGGTGTCGTAGCTCTCGTCGGCATTTTCCGACTCCGCGAGGTCGATAAGGCTCTCGATATCAAGGTCTGCGGTGTAGTCGTCGACGATCTTGATATTGAGGTTGTCAAGCTCCTCGTAAAGCCCGTTTATCTGCTCCGCGTCGAAGTTCAGCTCCTCCAGCACATCGGTGATTTCCTTTGTGGTGAGGCTGCCTTTCTGCTTTCCCTGCGCGAGCAGGTCACGGAGAGATGCTCCGCTGCCGTTGTTCTCTGTCATTTGCTTTTCTTCTCCTTTAGCTTTTGTGCCAGTGTCAGCAGGTCGTCCTCGGACATGCTGCCGGCTTCTCTCTGATTTTTATTTTCATGGTACTCGTTGAGCACTCTGATATAATCGTTCACGGCGTCCTCGGAGTTCGCGAACTGCGAATACTCGCTGAGCGTGCCGTATATCCTGCCGACCTCATCGGTCGCGAAGGCTTCGTTGAACATTCCGCCGGCGAAATTCGCGCCCGCGTTATGCTTCTGCTCCATGAACTCGAAAACCCGCCGGTTGAAATCCGTGGCAAATCCGTTCGGGAGCTTTTTGCGCACCGCCGCCAGCTTGTCCGGGTTGTGGAAAACGAAGCATATTATCCCGCGCTCCGCCTTTTCCTCCCGGGGGAGCTTCGCGGATTCCGGGTTTATCCTGTCGGTGTTTCTGGGCGAGATGAGGTTGCGGTACTCGTCGCGGTCAGATTTCTTTTTTTGTCGGGAAATTTCGCTCTCCACGGAGAAACGCACTGTTTCCGACGGTATCCTCGCGGTATCCGCCGCCTTTGAAACGTATACGGCGCGCTCCAGCGGATTCTTTATCTGCGCCAGGAAGTACACCGCTTTTTTGAGGTAGGAGGCTCTGTCCTCCTCCTTGTTCATGTCAAGACCCGCGCAGAGCTTGCCCATCTCATAGTCTATCGCCCCGCCGGAGCTTTCGATGAGATGCGCGAACGCCTGTGCTCCGAATTTCTTGATATATTCGTCCGGGTCCTTTGCGCCAGTCATCTGTAGTACCCTCGCCTTGACGCCTGCTTCGCTCAGCAGGTTTATCCCTCGGGAAGCCGCTTTTTGACCGGGACCGTCGCTGTCGTAGGAAAGTATGACCTCGGATTTACCCATGCGCCCGATAAGCCGCGCCTGCGTCGAGGTTATCGCAGTGCCGAGCGTAGCAACGGCGCTGTCGAACCCCGCCTGGTGCATGGAAATAACGTCCATGTAGCCCTCGCAGAGAATGAAGTAATCGGCTTTGGAGTTCTTCGCGTAATTGAGTGCGAAAAGATTTTCGCGCTTCTGGAAAACGTAGGTCTCCGAGCTGTTGAGATATTTCGCGGGGGCGTCCGGAGCCAGCGCACGTCCGCCGAACGCGATGATATTGCCGCGGGTATCGAATATCGGGAACATCACGCGGTTGACGAACTTGTCGTAAACGCGGTTGTTGTTGCGCACCAGCAGGGAACCCTCCACCAACTCGTCCTCGGAAAATCCGAGGTTGCGCATGTAGTAGTGGAGCTTGTGGTAGTCGTTCACTGCATATCCTATCCCGAAATGGCGGATGGTATGTTCGGTTAGCTGACGTCCGGTGATGTAGTTCCAGCCGTCCGCGCCCTCCGGAGAGAAGAGTTGCTTGTGGAAGAACTTCCCGGCCTCGCGGTTCATTTCGTAGAGCCGGCGGCGCCTGCGGGTGGAATCGTCATCGCGGTCCTCCGGCATAGCCATGCCGGAGCGCTGCGCCAGGAAGCGCACGGCTTCAATGTAGTCAAGGTTCTCTATCGTGCGGATGAACGTGATGACATCGCCGCCCGCGCCGCAGCCGAAGCAGTAGTAGCTCTGGGTGTTCGGGTAGACGTGGAACGACGGAGTGCGCTCCGAGTGGAACGGGCAGCGGCAGGAATACGTGCTTCCGGAGCGCTTCAGATCGACATAATTTTCAATGACAGATACTATTTCGTTGCTGTCCCGAAGCTCCTGAAGGAAGCCTTCCGGTAACGCCATATCCTCACCCCGTTCGGTTTAAAGTCACATGAGTTTTGTGCTGCTGCCGTTCCAGCCATTGGGAATACAAATTTCCTTGAACAGGTTCACGGCGTAATCATCGGTCATACCGCTGATGAAATCCCCCACGGCGGTAGCCTTGTCGAAGCGCTCCGCGAGTGTGAGGTAAAGTCCCGGCATTTTTTCCGGGCGTTCTATAAAGTATTTGTAAAGGAACTCGACAATATACTGCGCCTTGTCCTTTTCTGCGACGGTCGGAGCTGCGTGATACACGTGCTCGAACATGAATGTGCGCAGTTCGTCGTGCGCTTTTTTCGTCGTTTCGTCCATGTGGATAACGTCGGCGCCGCCGTCCACCAGCGAGCGGACGAGCGTTGTTATCCGGGCGGATTTTGTCTGCCCCAGTATTTTCACGGGATATTCCGGCAGGTCGTTTTCCGTAAGTATCCCGCCGCGTATCGCGTCCTCGATGTCGTGATTTATGTACGCGATCTTGTCGCAGAAGCGCACTACCATGCCCTCCCGGGTGAACGGCAGCGGAGCGCCGCCGGAGGTAGTGTGCCCGACGATACCGTTGATGACCTCCGCCGTGAGATTAAGTCCGCGACCGTCTTTTTCGATGAACTCGACAACGCGCCTGCCCTGGAGATTGTGCGCGAATCCGCCGGGCATAAGCCCCGAGAGTACTTTCTCGCCATCGTGTCCGAACGGCGTGTGCCCGAGGTCATGACCGAGCGCTATAGCTTCGGTGAGATCCTCATTCAGACCGAGCGCGCGGGAAACGGTGCGCGATATCTGGCTTACTTCCAGAGTATGCGTCAATCGCGTGCGGTAGTGATCGGAATGCGGTATCAGGAACACCTGAGTTTTGTGCTTCAGCCTGCGGAACGCACGGCAGTGGATTATCCTGTCGCGGTCGCGCTGAAAATCCGTCCGGAAGTCGTCAGGCTCCTCGGGACGCGCGCGTCCTCTGGTGTCCGCGGCCTTGCAGGCGTATTCGCTGAGTGTCAGGGCTTCGTTCTGCATGATACGTTCTCTGGGAAGCATGACGGTTCCTTTCACAATATCTACGGACGGGCATAATTCGCCCTCTATATATAGATACAGTTTTAAACGCCGCTGCACCTTTTAAATTATATCAATTTTGTGACAAGTGCACAAAAATAAATTCTCGGTTTTAGTGAAATTGTGATTTATGCAAAATCAAAGTTAAGCTTTTCGATCTCCTCCACGGAGATATTACCGTTGCAGCTGTCCACGAGCTTATCGCTGAGAGCCGCGGAATTTTCCTCACGTATGCACAGCGTGATACGCACGTTGTCCGCGAAATCCTCTTTTTCGACGCGGGCGTCGAAGTCCGCGAAGATCTGCGCCAGCCGTCCGTACAGCCCGTAATCCACAGTCACTGCCATTCGCACAGCCGCCGCCATGCACTTTATCTGCGCGGAGTCCACGGCGTCCTTTGCGCCTTTGGTGTAGGCGCGGACTAGCCCGCCGGCGCCCAGCAGTATCCCGCCGAAATACCGCGTGACAACGCAGCACACGTCGGTCAGACCCTCCTTGCGGAGAACCTCGTATATCGGTACGCCCGCGGTACCTCCAGGCTCGCCGTCGTCGGAGTGCCGCGCGGCGTTGTTCTCCCGGAGGATATAGGCGTAGCAGTTGTGCGTGGCTTTCCGGTGCATCGCGCGTATCTCCTCAATGAACGCCACTGCCTGCTCCTCGGTCGTGACAGGGCAGAGGTACCCTATGAACTCGGACTTCTTCTCGATGAAACGCGCTTCGCAGCGGCGCGCAATAGTCTTATATTCCAAAAGTACCTCCTTATACGCAAAAACACACGCAGGGAATCCGAGCGTGTGTTTTTAACTACTTTCAGTCTAC
>Ga0129310_1002956_pt1 | contig 11590 bp, 15 predicted proteins | sample Go1ome_2_FD_94433 | JGI IMG/M metagenome (GOLD analysis project Ga0129310, IMG submission 94433) | Western lowland gorrila individual fecal microbial communities from Wisconsin, USA - Go1022A metagenome | ecosystem: Host-associated > Mammals > Digestive system > Large intestine > Fecal | place...
CGCCGTGGACTTGCCTGCGGACTTGCAGGACTGCCCGCGCATAGCCCTGTCCGATGCGGCGGCTTATCTGGGCACTTTTCGTCGGCAATAAGTCGGTCATCCGATTGTTTTCTGCGAGTCTGCTTAACCCCTAACGGGTATAATTTTGGGATTTTCAAAGTGTTTTATACCCTTTGTGGTGTAATATGAGCGAAATTTATTATCTTTGCATCCAAAAGGGTATATTTTATGACGCCATTAGCTAAATACGTAAAGGAGAAGCGTAAGCAATACGGTCTTACGCAGGTTGACTTGTCCCTGAAATCCGGGGTCGGTCTGCGCTTTGTGCGCGAGCTTGAACAGGGCAAAACGACCCTTCGACTTGACAAAGTGAATCAGGTGTTGGCTCTTTTCGGAGCCGAGATGATTCCGACAAAAATGACTGAGGTATGAAACAGGCGAAAGTATGTGTAAATAATATGCCGGCCGGGATTCTGACCGAGGATGACAGGGGGTATGAATTTCGTTATGACATTGATTACCTAAAATCGGAGGATGCCGTTGCCGTCAGCTTGACGTTGCCGCTTACAGACAAGCCATACCGCGACAAGGTGCTTTTCCCATTCTTTGACGGACTTATCCCCGAAGGATGGCTTCTTGATATAGCGGAACAGAGTTGGAAGATTTCGGCGCGCGATCGATTCTCATTACTGCTTGCCTGTTGCAAGGACTGCATCGGCAATGTCAGCGTTATACCTATGAAGGGAAAGGAGGACGGCAATGGGTAAGTGTCTTTATTGCTATAAACAGTTGGCAGAGGGCGAAGTTGATTACCATAAGGGTTGTGCCCGCAAAATATTTGAAACGACAATGGTGCCGGCGTTGTCCTATACTCGAGCCAATATCAAGGAATTGGCGCGGGAGATAGTGACGGCAAGCACGACCGTGACGGGTGTTCAGGCAAAACTATCGCTCGATATTTCACGTGGTCATGCCGGAGAGCCTCGGCGGTTCACTATTGTAGGGCTGTGGGGTCGATTTATATTGAAACCGCAAACCGATAGTTTTGCCAATCTGCCTGAAAACGAGGACCTGACCATGCACATGGCCGAGGCTGCCGGGATAAAAACCGTGCCGCACTCCTTGATACGATTTGCAGACGGCGAATTGTGTTATATCACACGTCGCGTAGACCGACATAAAAACGGTACGAAGATTGCGATGGAAGATATGTGCCAGCTCTCGGAACGACTCACCGAGGACAAATACAAAGGTTCGTACGAGCGTATTGCAAAAATTATTTGCCGATACTCGTCCGCGCCTTTGCTTGATGTCGTAAATTTCTGGGAAGTTGTCCTATTCTCATGGCTGACAGGTAACGCCGATATGCATTTGAAGAACTTCTCCCTTTTCCGTCCTGCCGACAATTATATGTTGTCGCCGGCCTACGATCTTCTGTCAACCGCTCTTGTCATGCCCGATGATGACGAAGAGTTGGCGTTAGCCCTGAATGGGAAGAAGAGGCGAATAAAACGCAAGGACTTTGAAAAAGCAATGTACGACAGCGGTATGGGCTATAAAGCAATATCAAGTATTTTCGACAGATTCTCCAAAGCCATTCCAAGATGGAGAGAACTGATAAATGAATCCTTTTTGCCTGCGGAGTTGCAAGATGCCTATCAGGATAAAATCAATGCTATGGCAAGAAGAGTCTCAATAATCGAATAACCAATTTGGTCAATTGAGGGCAATCTCAACCAGCCATTAACTGAATATCCATAGCTTAAGAATACTAAAAGATATTTTTCGGCTCAATTGGTCTTTGCCCGAAGTTTAGACGAGTATAAGAAAGCGGCAGCGGCGCGATTCCCGAGAGGGAGTCGCGCCGCTGCGTTGTGTCGCTTATGTCTTAGGCGTTGCGGACTTTGTCTACAACTGCCTTGAAGGCTGCGGGGTTGTTGAGCGCGAGGTCGGCGAGGACTTTGCGGTTGATTTCGATGCCGGCCTTGTGGATGAGGCCCATGAGCTGTGAGTAGCTGAGGCCTTCGACGCGTGCGGCAGCGTTGATACGCTGGATCCACAGTGCGCGGAAGTTGCGTTTCTTTTGTTTGCGGTCGCGATAAGCGTAGGTCAGACCTTTTTCCCAAGTGTTTTTGGCGACGGTCCAGACGTTGCGGCGGCAGCCAAAGTAGCCGCGTGTAAGTTTCAGGATTTTTTTACGGCGAGCACGAGATGCTACGTGGTTTACTGATCTTGGCATTTCTTTTTGGTGTTTTGAATGACAGCGGCTTGTATTGCTCTTAGTGTATTGTTACGCTGTACATTCGGTTAGTAAATGTGTAAAAGAGATGGTGTTGCGTCGTTGCTTGTGAGCCTTTGCGCGGTGTTCCGGAGCAGGGCCATGCTTAGGTGCCGATGCTGCGTTGCGTGTAGGCTTATGCTGCGGCGCGGGTTTTGTTTATGCTCCTTATTTGAGGGCCAGCAGTGCTTTAACGTTGTTGACGTCGCTCTTGGCTACCAAGCCGAAGTGGGTCAGGTTGCGTTTCTGCTTCTTGGTCTTTTTGGTCAAGATGTGGCTCTTGTAAGCATGTTTTCTTTTGATCTTTCCTGAGCCGGTAAGGGCGAACCTCTTTTTGGCACCGGCGTTAGTCTTAATCTTGGGCATGTTGTTTTGTTTAATTATTAATAGTGTTGTTTATTTCTTCTTGGGAGACAACATGATAATCATGCGTTTGCCTTCCAAAAGGGGCATTTGGTCTACTTTGCCGTATTCTTCGAGGTCGTTGGCAAAGCGAAGCAGCAGTACTTCGCCTTGTTCCTTGAAGAGTATCGAGCGTCCTTTGAAGAAGACGTAGGCTTTGACTTTGGCGCCTTCTTTAAGGAAGCCTATGGCGTGGCGCAGCTTGAAGTTGTAGTCGTGGTCGTCTGTCTGAGGTCCGAATCGTATTTCTTTGATAACGACTTTGGTTGCCTTGGCTTTAATCTCTTTCTGCTTTTTCTTCTGCTGGTACAGGTACTTTTGATAGTCAAGTATCTTGCATACCGGCGGCTCGGCAGTCGGGGATATTTCCACGAGGTCCAGCTCGAGTTCTTCGGCCTGACGCAGGGCGTCGTGAATGGAGTATATGCCCGGTGTGACGTTATCACCTACGAGACGTACTTCGCGTGCACGAATTTGTTCGTTGATGAGGTTGGGGTTTGCGGGCTTTTCGCCGCGACGCGTCATTGGGGGACGGGGGCCCGAGGGGCGCGGAGGCCGTGGGCCGGGATGATATGGTTTTTTCTCCATTCAGTGGGTGTAGATGTTGTGTATTATGTTTATATTGTGCGCATTAAAGGCTTCGCAGAGCTTTAATGTCCTACGGAGTCTTTGACGTCTTGTGCTATTTGCTCGGCAAAGGTACTAATTTTCATCGAACCTTGATCACCTTGACCTTGTTTTCTTACCGAAACTTCGCCGTTTTCTTGCTCTTTCTCGCCTACGATAAGCATATAAGGTATGCGCTTGAGCTCGTTTTCGCGAATTTTCTTGCCGATTTTTTCGTTGCGGTCATCGATGATGGTGCGGATGTCGGCTTGGTCGAGTCGGTCGACAATGCTGCGAGCGTAGTCATTGAATTTCTCGGAGATGCGCAGCACTACCACTTGGTCGGGCGCGAGCCACAGGGGCAGATGTCCGGCAGTGTGCTCGAGCAGTACGGCTACGAAGCGTTCGAGCGACCCGAAGGGTGCGCGGTGAATCATCACGGGACGATGCTTGAGGTTGTCGGCGCCGGTGTACTCGAGGCCGAAGCGCTCGGGCAGGTTGTAGTCTACCTGTATTGTCCCGAGTTGCCAACGGCGACCTATGGCGTCTTTGACCATGAAGTCGAGTTTGGGGCCGTAGAATGCGGCTTCGCCGAGTTCCTTGCGTGCCTTGAGGCCTTTTTCTTCGCAGGCTTCGATGATGGCGGTTTCGGCCAAGTGCCAATTTTCATCGCTGCCGATGTATTTTTCTTTGTGTTTGGGGTCGCGCAGCGAGATTTGTGCCTCGTAGTTGTTGAAGTTGAGTGCCTTGAAGATATAGAAGATGATATCCATCACTTTGAGGAACTCGTCTTTGATTTGCTCGGGGGCGCAGAAGATGTGTGCATCGTCCTGCGTAAATCCGCGTACGCGGGTCAGTCCATGGAGTTCGCCCGACTGCTCGTAGCGGTATACGGTGCCGAATTCGGCGATACGCAGGGGCAGTTCGCGATAGCTGCGCGGGAAGGCGCGGAAGATTTCGCAGTGGTGGGGGCAGTTCATGGGCTTGAGTAGGTACTCTTCGCCTTCTTCGGGGGTGTGTATGGGCTGGAAGGAGTCCTTGCCGTACTTGGCGTAGTGTCCGGAGGTGACGTACAGCATCTTGCTGCCGATATGGGGAGTGATTACCTGCTGGTAACCGTATTTCTTTTGGATGCGGCGGAGGAATTGCTCGAGGCGGTCGCGCAGGGCGGCACCTTTGGGAAGCCACAGGGGCAGTCCGGCGCCGACGTTGGAGCTGAAGGTGAACAGCTCGAGTTCTTTGCCTATTTTGCGGTGGTCGCGCTTCTTGGCTTCTTCGAGCAGTACGAGATACTCGTCCAGCATTTTTTTCTTGGGGAAGGATATGCCGTATACACGAGTCAATTGGTCGCGCTTTTCGTCACCGCGCCAGTATGCACCGGCTAAGGATGTGATTTTTACGGCCTTGATAGGTGCTACGGTGGGGATATGCGGACCGCGGCACAGGTCGGTGAAGTTGCCTTGGGTGTATGTGGTGATGTGTCCGTCTTCGAGTTCGCTGATAAGCTCGCATTTGTACTTCTCGCCGCGGTCGCCGAAGAGCTTGAGGGCGTCTGCTTTGGAGATGTCGCGACGTATCACGGGGTTGGCGGTACGTGCCAGTTCGAGCATCTTGGCCTCGATGCGCGGGAAGTCGGCGGCGGTGATGGAATTGCCTGCGGGGTCGATGTCATAATAGAACCCGTTTTCGATGGCGGGGCCGATGCCGAATTTGACTCCGGGGAAGAGCTCTTGCAGCGCTTCGGCCAGCAGGTGTGCGCTGGTGTGCCAAAATGCGTGCTTGGCCTCGGGGTCGTCCCATTTGTGGAGTGTGAGTGTGGCGTCGCACTCGATGGGGCGTGTCAAGTCCCATGCTTCGTCGTTGACAGTGGCGGCCAGTACATCGGCGGCGAGGCGCTCGCTGATGCTCTTGGCTATTTCTAACGGCGTCGTGCCTTTGGCATATTCTTTGACGCTGTTGTCGGGGAATGTGATTTTAATCATATCGTTGTATGTCGATGATTGCTTGCATAATTATGGCGGTGTGCGGCATGCGGCTGCCGACACCAAAAGCACCTTCGCCTCGGGCGCCGGTGCAAAATCGCCGCAAAGTTACTAAAAATCTTTGGATTTCAGTGGATAAAATTACGGAAAAGTTTTGCTGCGTCTGCAATTAGTCGATGCAATTAGTCGATGCAATTAGTCGAAAGCGGATGCTTAGCCTTGTCGTAGTGCGGCCGTGTCCGAAAACGGGGTGTCCGGTGTCGTAAGCAATGGCGCAGCGGCGCTTTGTGAAAACGAGGACAAAAGAGTTGCGGGTTAACAATAAAAAGGGTAAATTTGCAGTCAATGACACTCAAAACCCGATAACGAACACATTTTTTTTAGAATATCTTAATGATGAAGACGTGCCTAAACTCCCGAGACGGACTTATAGTATTGGAAATGGATAAATTGGCGTATATCCAAGCAGATGGAAATTATGCGAACCTTGTTTATATGTGCGGGGATTCGGTATTAGTGACCTTGGGATTATCCAAATTGGAGGAAGTTATACGCCGGGCATGGCCATGCGAAAAGGTTTCGCCGTTTGTACGAATGGGGCGAAGCCTGATTATCAACCAGACGTACCTATCCGAGGTGCGCATCAATACGCAGAAATTGGTGTTGTCCGACAACGTCGGGCACAAGTACACGCTCTCGGTGCCCAAGCCGGTGCTCAAGGCTTATCGCGAGAATATTTATGACCTGTATGTCCGTAATCAGCAGATGTAGCATATGGTAAGAGAATATATCATAGGTCGTTCGGCAAGTTCGGCAGTCAAGGTGCCTTTGGACAAAAACGGCGTCAGTGGCACCCATGCCAAGATTTCGATTGGAGACAATGGCGCATGGATGTTGTGTGACTTGGATTCGACCAACGGCACGTATGTCAGTGATGATTTGGGCGTATTTCACCGGATATACAGCAAGGAGATATCCGAGGATGACATCATACGTCTCGGCAGCGGCGGAGCAAGCAGTTTTGTGTTTACGGCGCATCGAGTGCTTGATGATGCGGACGATTACTCATATGAGTTCAGGCAGTTGCGCAGACGTTTGGCGGAGCGGCGTACATCCGAGGCCGCGATGGAGAAGCGCATGGAAATTTACGGCTGGCTGACCCGGCTGTCGGGTTTGGCTGCCGTCGGTGTGTGCGCAATCCTTGATGCGCTCGGGAAGATAAGTGTTAATGCCAACGTGAGATACATGCTCATAGCCTTTGCCCCGGTGGTGGTAGGCTTCTTTTTCAGGGGCAATACCAAGACGCTGAAAAAGCTTCGTCGCTGTCGCGAAAGAATCTTCATATGCCCAAAATGCGGGAAGCCCCTGTCCGAATATGACATCGAGGACGGGCAATGTTCGCGTTGCCGGGCCAAATGACCAAATTACTCCGGGTTGCCTCATGGATTATAACCATACGAAGATAATGCGAATAAAGAAGATAATGCGAATACCGGCGGCAATGGTTTTGAAGACGTCATGGGCGTGTGCTTCGAATTCCGCATGTACGAGCTGCATTAGTGTGGTAATGAAAGGCTCCGGAGTGCGATTCGTACATAAACCCCGTATGTTCACACAAAAAGGCACTGTGTGCTTGGAGGCTGTCACTTAGACCTGTAACTTTGCCTCCGAAACGAATGATTTAAAGACAAAAGACCCAAGACAATGAATAGTACAAAGAATACTACAAAACCGGTAAACGAACCTTCCAAAAAAAATAGGCGGGACAAGGCCGCAGCCGCAGCTGCGGCTGCCGGAATAGCCGGGGCGGGCGCGGCATATGCTGCATGGCCCGGCTCGGAGGACGATGCACAAGCCCCCGAGCCCTATCGCATTGAAGCAATGCCTGCTGAAGGGGTTGCCGGAGTTATAGAAGCCGAACCTGTCGCAGAACAGAGTGACAATCCGGGGCAAGTTCGTCAATTCGGGGATGGCGTTTCTGTGAACAATGATAATAGAGACCGCATTGTCGTCGAAACTGACGGCGAGATTGTAGGCCGTTCGGAAGGAGTCGGAGTCTCCGCCGCCCCGGCAGAAGATGTAATCCCCATTGCCGAGAAGCAGGCAGACTTCGATGATATTGATGCCGAGGCGTCTGTTTCTTTTGGAAATGATGACACATCGGTATATCGCATCAACGGCGAGAGAGAGACCGCGGCCGAATACCATGATGTATACGGCAACGAGTTGACAGTGGTTGATATCGATAATGATGCATTGTTTGACGGATATGCAGATGCAGATGTCGCCGAAGTTTATGCCGATTTCGAGCCGAGTGTATCGGCTGTTGCGTTGGACGATGCCGAGATGTCGGCAGATGAGAGCGAGGAGTATATGGAATCCGGAGACAATACCCATGCAGAAGAATATAGCTCGGACACCATAGAGGATGACATCATCGGCGATGAGGACACCTTTGGCGATGACCCTTTGGCATAATCGATGAAAAGCAATGAAAGGAGAAGAAACATACATCACCTTCAATTGCCTCAATCCGGGGTGCGGAAGGCGCATCAGGATTAAGCGTCCACAGCATACCGGGGTCTATGAGGTGACGTGTCCGCACTGCCATGCGACAAAGCGACTGCGCCTTTCTTCGGAAGACGAGGTGGGACACAAAACGCCCGGGCAGTCCCGGGAACCGGGTTCGGTAGAGGCTGTCGGAGCGTCCGTTGCAATGCCATTGTCAGGAGTGCATGCCGCTTTAACGATTGACAATTCGGCAAAAGAGGTGATAACACTCTCGGAAGATTTTTTGACAGACACTACATACGTTGTCGAGTGTCCGCACTGCCGCCGCCAACGGCTCAGTATTATGTCAAAGAAGCAGGGAGTCAAGAACTTTCGGTGTCCATATTGCCGGGGACGCATTACGGCCGAAATCCGCAAGCCTACAGAGGTCTTGGATGACGAGGATACGCTGATGTACGGCGGACGCCTGGTGATGTTACGCCGTGGTTTTTTCAATAAGGTTTTCGAATTGCATGACGGCATCAACACCATAGGGCGGTACGACGAAGACACTCCATGCGACATCGCCGTCCGTAACGACAGTAATATGTCGCGACGCTCGGTGCAAGTCGAAGTGGTCTGCACTGAGCGTGGATACACTTTCCGACTGACGGTGCTTAATGCCACCAATCCGGTGTTGCACAATGACAAGCAGTTGAAGCCCGGCGAATCGGTGTCGCTCAATTTTGGCGACAGCATCACTATGGGCAAGACAAGGTTCCGTTTCGAAAAAGAAAAGAAATGAAAATAGAGATAAGGCAGCCATATTCGTTTAGGCAGATCGGTCGCAGTCCCAGACAGGAGGATGCCCGTTTTCCCGACCTGGATGTCCCCGGGCGCGATACACGTGTGTTCGTGGTGTGTGACGGAGTGGGCGGCCACGGAAGCGGTGATATAGCCAGCGCATTGGTGGCCGCGGCCGTAGGGGAGTACATGTGCGGACTCAATTTGTCGCGTCCGTTGTCCGTCGAGACAGTGGGGAAAGCTGTCGGACATGCCATGCAGAAACTCAGGGAAGCCTCAGACGGGAAGCCGTCGGACATGTCCACGACGCTGGCTATGGTCTGCCTTCACGGCGGCGGAGTGATGGCGGCGCACATAGGAGATAGCCGCATCTACCATATACGGCCCGATGCCGGTATTATGTATCGCAGCGAAGACCATTCGCTGGTCAATGTTTTGGTGCATACGGGGAATATCACGCCACAGGAGGCCATGAACCACCCACAAAGCAACGTAATCACGCGCAGCATCGGGTGCTCGGCCTCCGGCGAGCGCCGGTCGCCGGCTTCGGTGATGCAGATCTCGGATGTCGAGCGAGGCGATTACCTGTTTGTGTGTTCCGACGGGCTGACCAAGGTCGTCGATGACGACATGCTGGTGCAAATCTTGTCCGGCGATGCGACAGACTTCGAAAAAACAGCGGCGCTGGCTCGCTTGTGCCGCGACAGCGTGGACAATAGCACCGCGTTTCTGATACCTGTTGCCGGCATTTGTGGTGTCGGGTCGGAACATGTCCGCGCTACCGGATGCGACCGGGGCGAAATCACGGAGCTTCTTGACAGAGCCTCTCGCGAGGTGCGCGATGTCTCTCCGGACACGAGGACAAAAGACTGCAGGTTGTGCCGCCTTGCCAAATGGATTGCACGGTGGCGCCGTCGGAGCCCGTGGCCATGTCTCAGAGTGCAAACATGTAACAACGCCAATACTACCGATACTAATCATGGATGATAGCCGTAAAATAAGCAGAGCCTTGCCGATAGGTACGGAAATCGAGTCTGATACCGATGTATACACGATTGACAGTGTGCTTGGTTCCGGCGGTTTCGGGGTTACCTATAAGGTGGTACGACGCTCGGACAGCAGAGTTTTTGCTCTCAAGGAGTGTTTTCCCAATACCTTGTGCGAGCGTGCCCCTGACAATACGATGTCATATCTGAAGACCAATGCAGAGACCGTGGAAGGTTGTATCCGCAACTTTATGATCGAGGCACGCCGTTTTGACAGGCACAACATTTCGCATCCGAATATCGTGAAAGGTTATGAAGTCTTTGAAGCCAACCATACCGCCTATTTTGTGATGGAATACGTCGAGGGCCAAAGCCTGCGTCGGTATGTAAAATCCAAGAACGGCCGGCCGTTGTCCGCCGGAGAAGCTTTGGCAATCATGCGTCCAATCATGGAAGCCGTGTCATACCTGCACGACAACAGGCTGACCCATTTGGACATAAAGCCGGATAACATAATTCTCGAAACTGGTGAGAAGGCGGGAATTTTTCGTCCGGTGGTGATAGATTTCGGACAGTCCAAACATTACGACCATCGCGGCAACGCCACCTCCACGCTCACCAATGCCGGATGTAGCGAGGGTTTCGCGCCGCCGGAGCAGTATGCCGGACTCACCAGATTTACGCCCAAGGCGGATATTTATGCATTGGGGGCGACGATGCTATACTTGCTCACTGCGCAACAGCCGCCAAAGTCCACGGAGATTACCGCTTCCGATATAGTTGCAATGCTTCCGATGCGAACCCCGAAGACCATAGAAAATGCCATAATCGAAGCCATGCAAACCGATATGCGGTCTCGCACCCCTTCGGTGCGTGCCTTTGCTTCCGCCTTGGGCATTGACCTGAATATCGCCTCCGGCGGTAAAGCCACCGAGCCTATCGGTGTTATACGACATCGTAATAGGAAGTACTCGACACCGATGATGCTTCTGTTCTATATTGTTGTGGCCGTTGTCGTTGCCGGCATCGTATGGTATGCCGCGCGTCCCACGGACACACCTTCGCAACGTCTGACCAAGGCAATAATGAGCGAAGATAGATACACTTTGATTGAATTTGCTAATGTCGATTCGCTGCGAGCATGTCTGCCCTTGGCGCTTATTTATAAGAAGTACGGTGATAGTGAAAATGCAGTGTTTTTTGCCCAAAAGGCATTGAATTATCCGGCTGACAGTGAGAAGGCGGCCGCTTTTCTGCAACAGATGGATTCTGATGCTGTCGAGAGGGTCTTGTACGTCCCGTCGGAAGACTTCGGAAATCGGGAACAAGATTCGGGCGGGTCTGCGGAGACTGTGGCGGACAAGTCCGACTCCGAACGGCTTGAGGAAGCCAATACCGGAGGCGAGGAAAAACCGACAAACAACGCGAACAAACAGGAAGAAACAGTATCGCGGTCGGTAGAGACCACGACGCCATCAACCACAGCTCAGGACAAGCCGGACAAGTCGGATTATTATAGTATGACCATCGGGCAATTAGACGGCCTCGCACGCAAGGGCGACACGAAGGCTTATGCGCCTCTGGCCGTCAAGTGCTATAACGCCGGACAAAACAGCAAGGCCCTGCGCTACGCCCAGCGAGCACAGAACAGCGGCACCGCGACCCCCGAATCGGACGAGATTTGCCGCAAGTTGGCACCTAAGAATTAATCAAATACTAAATCCATAAAGATATGAAGCGCAAATATATATTACTTTTAGTGGCAGCACTGGCCGCATTCGGTGCTTACTATTGGGCAAACAGGACCGTGAAAGCCGACGTTGACGTGTCAAAAGCAAGCCTCATGGAAGCCAATACCGGAGGCGAGGAAAAACCGACAAACAACGCAAACAAACAGGAAGAAACAGTATCACGGTCGGTAGAGACCACGACGCCATCAACCACAGTTCAGGACAAGTCGGACAAATCGGATTATTATAGTATGACCATTGAGCAATTAGACGGTCTCGCACGCAAGGGTGACACGAAGGCTTATGCGCCTC
>Ga0129310_1002957_pt1 | contig 11586 bp, 10 predicted proteins | sample Go1ome_2_FD_94433 | JGI IMG/M metagenome (GOLD analysis project Ga0129310, IMG submission 94433) | Western lowland gorrila individual fecal microbial communities from Wisconsin, USA - Go1022A metagenome | ecosystem: Host-associated > Mammals > Digestive system > Large intestine > Fecal | place...
AGCAGCAAATCCACCAACCCGCAGGCTGCTCTGAACCATGGTACCTATGTTGGCGGCGTAATCGTAATTGCTGCTGCTTACTACCTGTCCACTTCCATCTTCGGTAACACTGCTGCATTCGTAGCTATTGCTTCCGGTCTGGTAGTTGGCCTGTTAATCGGTAAAATCACCGAAATCTACACCTCTGCTGATTATGCTTCCGTTAAGAAGATTGCTGAGCAATCCGAAACCGGTCCGGCAACCACCATCATCTCCGGTCTGGCTGTTGGCATGTATTCCACCTTCCTGCCGATGATCTTCATCTGCGTTGGTGTAATCCTGGCATTCTTCACCATGGGCGGTGCTAAAGATGCAGGCATGGGCCTGTTCGGTATCTCCCTGGCTGCAGTTGGCATGCTGTCCACCACCGGTCTGACCGTAGCAGTTGACGCTTATGGTCCTATCGCTGATAACGCTGGTGGTATCGCAGAAATGTCCGAGCTGCCTCCTGAAGTACGTGAAATCACCGATACCCTTGACTCCGTTGGTAACACCACCGCTGCTATCGGTAAAGGCTTCGCTATCGGTTCCGCTGCTCTGACTGCTCTGGCTCTGTTCTCTGCTTATGCACACACTGTAGGCCTGAAAGCAATCGACCTGCTGAACCCTGTAACCCTGATCGGTCTGTTCATCGGTGCAACCCTGCCGTTCGTATTTGGTGCTATGACCATGGAATCTGTTGGTAAAGCTGCTTACCAGATGATCGAGGAAGTTCGTCGTCAATTCCACGAAATCCCCGGCCTGCTGGAAGGCAAAGCTAAAGCTGACTACCAAAAATGCGTAGACATCTCCACCGCAGCTGCTCTGCACGAGATGATTATGCCTGGTGTAATCGCTATCGTTGCTCCTCTGCTGGTTGGCTTCCTGTTCGGTACTGAAGCTCTGGGCGGCCTGATTGGCGGCTCTCTGGCTTCCGGCGTACTGGTTGCAATCCTGATGGCTAACGCCGGCGGTGCATGGGATAACGCTAAGAAGTTCGTAGAAGCTTCCGGCCGTAAACACACTCCGGTGCATGACGCAACCGTTGTAGGCGATACCGTAGGTGACCCGTTCAAAGATACTTCCGGACCTGCAATGAACATCCTGATCAAACTGATGACCATTGTATCTCTGGTATTTGCTCCTGTACTGGCAGCAAACGGCGGCATCCTGCTTGGCCTGTTCAAATAATTTTATAGTTAAGCTATAATCCACGCTGCTGCAGCATTTAGCTGCAGCAGCTTTTTTGTTGCGCTGATTCTGTCAGAAGTATAAGCGCTTTATTTGAAAACAGTATACATTTGTAGGCAAATGCTTTTTGCTTTAAAATATAAGTGTAACAGCAAGGCAAAATTCATGTAAAATCAATAGCATATTAACAGAAAAAAGCTTGCACTATGATTTGATACATGGTATAATTCAATCATCAAAAAGAATAAAAGAAACCATTCTTACTGATAAATATTGCTTTATGAATTACTGCGAAGGAAAAACCGGCAAAGGATGACAGAGGAAACAAGGCAACTCTTGAGCGGAATTTGTTGGGGGCTCCGGAAGGTGATTTGTAAAAATAAATTATGAGCAGTCTGATAATACTGCTACTTCCTGAGGAGGAAACAACAATGAAAAAATCCTTAGTACTCGCAATGGCAATGGCACTGGGCGTAACCGCTTCTGCTTATGCTGCAAATCCGTTCTCTGACGTACCTGCCGGCCACTGGGCATATGACAGCATCAACAAACTGGCTGCTGCCGGCGTAATCGAAGGCTACGGCGACACCACCTTCGGTGGCGACAAACTGATGACTCGTTATGAAATGGCTCAAATCGTTGCTAAAGCTATGGCTAAAGGCGCTAACGTTGACAAACTGGCTGCTGAATTCGCTGACGAACTGGACAACCTGGGCGTTCGCGTTGCTGCTCTGGAGAAAAAAGCTGACAACGTTAAAATCACCGGCCAAATCCGTTATGAATATGCCGGCCGTGATGGCGATCTGAAAAAATCCAAAGGCTCTGTTGCTTTGAATCGTCTGCGTACCCGTCTGTTTGTAAACGGTGCTATCAATGATGACTGGACCTATACCGCTCGTATTCAAAACGACCAAAACTTCAAAGATGATGTTGGCAATGAAACTACTAAATTAAACCAAGCATATGTTACCGGTCGTGTAGGTGGTTTGGCAGTTGTAGCCGGTAAAGCTCCTATCGTATTGGCTGAAGGCAACCTGTATGATGATACTGCTGAATTCGTTTCTGCTTCCTATGGCAAAGACGTTAAACTGACTGCATATGCAGGTCAACCGACTGATTATGATTATGACAACGTTTATGGTGCTTCCCTGTCCGGTAAAGCTGGTAAATTAGCTTTGAGCGCAGGTTATGACGCATTCAAAGATTCTCTGGCAGGCACTGTTGCTGCTAAAGGCGAAGACAACAACGTATGGAACGTAGGAGCTAAATATGCATTCGACAAGAATGTTTCTCTGAATGCTATGTATCTGAATTCCGATGTTGATGTTGATGACAAATATGATACCGACGGCTATGTAGTAGGCCTGGATTACAAAGGCGCTAAAGCTAAACAAGCTGGTTCCTGGGGCCTGTGGGGCAAATACTATGACCAAGGCGTTGGTACTTTCGTAGCTCACACCATGAAGACCGGCGATTGGTCCGCATTTGCTAAAGAAGGCTTCAAAGGCTATGGTGTAGGTGCTTCCTATACTCTGGCTAAGAACATGGTTTACATGCTCGACTACTATGATCTGGAAGGCAAAGATACCGAAACTGATACTCAGGTAATCTGGAGCCGTCTGCAAATCAGCTTCTAATCTGATTTCACGTAAATCCGCTGAAAAGCAAAAAATCGCATATGCATAAATTTAAAGAGGACGGTGCGCACCGTCCTCTTTTTATAGTCCTATGATAAACGTTAGAATCTTAAGCAGTCTGCAATTAAGAATTCTGACGCTTTTTCATACAGTTCGAATGGAATGAAAACGATGTTGTAAATTGAAATTAATTCATAAATAAATATTTCTAGCTACAGTTTACTACTACGATAGATTACGGAATAATAGCATACACCTAAAGAGAAATACAAATAAATAAAATGATTCAATAATAAAGCTTGAAATAAAACGATAAAAATATTTGCACTCTGCATTGTTGTGTGGTATAATGCAATTATGGTAAGGAGATTAAGATACTCTACTTTCCATTAATATTGCTTTATGAATTACTGTGAAGGAAAAACCGGCAAAGGATGACAGAGGAAACAAGGCAACTCTTGAGCGGAATTTGCGGGAGACTCCGGAAGGTGATTTGTAAAAATATAATATTAGCAGTCTGATAATACTGCTACATCCTGAGGAGGAAACTGAAATGAAAAAATCCTTAGTACTCGCAATGGCAATGGCACTGGGCGTAACTGCTTCTGCTTATGCTGCAAATCCGTTCTCTGACGTACCTGCTGGCCACTGGGCTTATGACAGCATCAACAAACTGGCTGCTGCTGGCGTAATCGAAGGCTACGGCGACACCACCTTCGGTGGCGACAAACTGATGACCCGTTATGAAATGGCTCAAATCGTTGCTAAAGCTATGGCTAAAGGCGCTAACGTTGACAAACTGGCTGCTGAATTCGCTGATGAACTGGACAACCTGGGCGTTCGCGTAGCTGCTCTGGAGAAAAAAGCTGACAACGTTAAATTCACCGGTACCATCAAAGCTTCCTATGCTTCCTATGATGGAGACAAACTGGGCGAAGGTAACACCACTAACCATCAAGGCCGTCTGCGTTCCGATCTGTGGGTAAAAGGCGACATCAATGATGACTGGACCTACAGCGCTATGTTCCGTAACCAACAATTCTTTACCAATGATAAAGGTAACTCTGGTGAAGAAAATGTTGCGTTCCAACGCGCTTATGTAAATGGTAAGCTCGGTGGTTTGGCTGTTCAAGCTGGCCGTTACAACAAAACTGATATCACCGGCGGTAACATCCATGATAACCGTGTTGATGGCGTACAAGTTTCCTATGGCAAAGACGTTAAACTGACTGCTGGCTACGGCAAAGCAACCGGTGTTGATGTAATTGCAGGTGAAAACAAAGACGTTGCTTATGCAGAACTTGGTGCTAAACTGGGTGCTGTTGATGCATTCGCTGGTTACTACAAATTTGACAACCTGCTGAAAGCTAATGATGATGATGCTATCTGGACTGTAGGCTTAGGCTTTGATCTGGCTAAAGACCTGAAACTGACCGGTACCTACCTGAGAAGCGATGTTGATACTGTAACTGTTGACAGTGTTAAATACAACGATGTTGACAAAGACGGTTATGTAGTTGGTCTGGCATACAAAGGTGCTAAAGCTGCTAAAGCTGGTTCTTGGGGCCTGAATGCTTCCTACTATGATCAAGGTGCAGGCACTGTTGTTGCTCACACCATGGATGGTATCTACTTCGACGAAGGCTTCAAAGGCTACAGCGTAGGCGCTAACTATGCACTGGCTAAAAACATCGTAGCAGGCGTAACCTACTATGATCTGGAATCCAAAGAAGCTAAAGGCACTCCGGACGCTCAAACTCTGTGGAGCCAAGTAGTATTCAGCTTCTAATCTGACGTTACGTCAATCCGCTGAAAAGCAAAAAATCGCATATGCATAAATGAAAAGAGGACGGTGCGCACCGTCCTCTTTTTGCGTGTTGATAAAGGAATAAATCTCTTGCTTTTTACCAAACTTTTGTGTACACTTAAACTAAAAGGAGGGGATTACTTTGATGTATCCGTTTTTAACCTTAGACGATAATACAGAAATTGTACATTCCGAGATGCGCAGTGATGGAACTGTAAAAGTTTACATTGAAAAGCCTGATGCCAAGGATTGCTTTCATCATGCTACGTGCTATTTACCGGATTATAAGTGGGAAGATATATTTGGCTTTTCACAAGAAGAAATAGATAAGTATCAGGAAATCATTGAATCAACGGCACATTTAATCATGCAATTCTCTCAAGAAGGTGGGTTCGATAATGCCTCAGGTTTTTAAGATTGGTTCTTATTGGGTGTATTTTTGGACAAACGAAAATGAACCATTAGAGCCTATACATGTGCATGTTTCTCAGGGATCGCCCAGAGCTAATGCTACAAAAATTTGGATTACAAAGGCCGGAAAGTGTTATTTGTGCCATAATAATTCACATATTCCTGAGCGAGTTTTGAAAAACATTATGGCTATTATCGAAGCTAGAAGCCAAAGTGTTGTAAATAAGTGGCAAGATTATTTCGGACAAGTGAGATATTTCTGCTGATTTAATAATGACAAAAGAGAGAGGACGGTGCGCACCGTCCTCTTTTTGCGTATCTAAGGCTTGTACGTATTCAGTACGTATGATATAATAAAGCCAAGGAGTGATGACATGCCACGCAAGTTTAAAGACATTATCAAGCTCATTGAAAAGGATGGTTGGGTGTTGGTGGCTCAGGTTGGCAGTCACAGGCAGTACAAGCATCCTAGCAAACCTGGTCGCGTAACTATTGCTGCGCATAAAATAAGCGATGACATAAGCCTGAAAACAGAGGCGAGTATTTTAAAGCAAGCCGGATTAAAGTAATTTACGAGGAGGCATTTCTATGTACAAAAACTACCCGGACAATTATATTTTCCCCGCCATTATAGAAAAAAATGAAAAAAACTACAATATATATTTTCCCGATTTACCGGGCTGTGTTGCCTCGGGTGAGGATATTCCGCAAGCTGTTAATCAGGCTAAGGGTGCTTTGGAATTACATCTTTGGGGAATGGAGCAGGATGATGAGGTTATTCCGGTTCCTGAATATAGAGATATGCATATTGCTACCAATGAAACCATTTGCTTTATTGATGTGAATATGTTTGGGATACGTGCAAAGATGGATAACCGTTCCGTTAAGAAAACGCTTTCTATTCCATGGTATTTGAATGAATTGGCAGAAAAGAAAAAGATTAACTTTTCTCAGCTGCTGCAAAGTGCGCTTAGAGCGCAGCTTGGGTTGTAAAAATATATGAGGACGTTACGCATCGTCCTCTTTTTGTCTACCCAAGATAGTTTTTGACTCTTTGGCTGAGATACAGTACTATGTAAGTAGGATAGTGTGTTTAGAAAGGTTGGTATCTTATGAGTCAACAAAAATATATTTCTGACGAGCAGGTTGTAAAACGTGCTAATTGTGCCGTAAAAATTGCTTTAGAAAAGAAGCGTGCTATGGATGTGCCTATTTTTACATATGATAGGGAAACGCAGAGTATTTGTGTAATTGGTAGTGATGGTAGCAAAACTCAGGTATGTGGGAGATATAATCATGGACGCTACAGCGAAAGAGTTAAATAAAAAGCCGGAGATAATCGTTTTTGCTGGTAAGAGTACCTTTTTACAGTGATAAAAGAATAGCTCTCTTGCTTTTTGATACACTTTTGTGTACACTTAAACTAAAAGGAGAGGATTACTTTGATGTATCCGTTTTTAACCTTAGACGATAATACAGAAATTGTACATTCCGAGATGCGCAGTGATGGAACTGTAAAAGTTTACATTGAAAAGCCCGATGCTAAGGATTGCTTTCATCATGCTACGTGCTATTTACCGGATTATAAATGGGAAGATATATTTGGCTTTTCACAAGAAGAAATAGATAAGTATCAGGAGATTATTGAATCAACGGCACATTTAATCATGCAATTCTCTCAAGAAGGTGGGTTCGATAATGCCTCAGGTTTTTAAGATAGGTACAAGAGAGAGGACGGTGCGCACCGTCCTCTTTTTGCTACATTCTGATGTATAAACCCTCTCCAAAACACCAATTACATGCATTGCAATGCATGTAATTTCTGAAAAAGCCCTTTTCCTATCTCGCAATATATGAAGTTCTTGCAAAATCAAAGCATGCTGTAATCAGTATGCTTTTTTTATGATATAATATAAATTAGTATAGAATAATTTTGAGGTGAAGCCAGTGCGGATAATTGAAGGTGCAGAATCATTTCTGCTGGAAGGAAAGAATAATAAGGCAGTTTTGCTCTTGCATGGTTACACCGGTGCGCCGTCGGAAATGCGTCCGTTGGGTGATTATCTGCATGCACTTGGCTACACTGTGAGCTGCGTGCGCCTTCCCGGCCACGGCACGAGCATCAAAGACCTTGAGGCAACCACCGCGACGGATTGGTATGCTGCTGCCGAAGCGGAATGCCTGGAGCTGCTGGCGCGGTTTGACAGCGTTTATGTGGCAGGCCTGTCGATGGGCGGACTGCTGGCTATCAAGCTGGCAGCAAAGCTGCCGGTGAAGAAGGCTGCTTTTATTTCGGCACCTATTTTTGTGCAGGATAAGCGTGCGCCGCTGTTGGCGTTCTTGCGCTTTTTCATCCACTACTTGCCTAAGCATAAGAAAAACTATCAGGAGCTGCAGGAATATTGCATTTCCTATGCCAAAATGCCGACGAAGCCGTTGATGAGTCTTTTTAAGATGCTTAATGAATGCAAGAATAAGCTGCTGGCGGAAATCAAAATCCCCTGTTTGATTTTGCAGTCGAAAACAGAGCATACCGTGCAGCCGCGCAGTGCCGAATATATCTATAATAAATTGACTGCAGCCGCCGGCAGAAGGCTGGTCTGGTTTGAACACAGCGGGCACATTTTGACGCTGGACCGCGAGCATGAGGCAGTTTTTAAGGAAATCGCCGATTTTTTTGCGGAATAAAAGGATATTGAAGGGTAAACGAAGAAATATGGATAAGTCACTGTTGAATAATAACGAATACAGCTGGTGCTTTGCCTGTGGCAAGGATAATCCCAGCGGATTGCATATGCGTTTTGAAATTGACGACGACAAGTGCACAGCGTATTTTACGCCGCGCCGGGAGCATCAAAGCTATCCCGGACGTATGCACGGCGGTTTGGTTGCCGTACTGCTTGATGAGGTAACAGGCAATTATCTTTTTGCCAAGGAGGGCAAGCCTTCCTATACGGCAAAGATTGAAATCCGCTACCGTCAGCCGTTGGCAATCGGTGAGGAGGTTGTCTGCACCGGGCGCGAGCTGAAGCGCAAGGGACGCATGGTTGAGATGCAGGGTACAATCTGCAAAAAGGACGGTACGCTGTTGGCGGAATGTCTGTCGAAGATGATGATTGTGGATGAAACGCCGCAACCGTCGCGCAAGCTCGCCGCAGGCGAGGGTGAAGAAGAATAGAGGTAAAATTATGCAGACGAAGGATATACGTGAAAAAATATTAAACTTTATGCGTGAAGAAAGTTATGCACCGATGACCTCGGAGGAGCTGGTGGATGCGCTGGGGCATGATGTTAATCCCAATAAGTTTTGGGATGAGCTGTTGGCGCTGGAGCAGAACGGCGAGATTATCAAAACACGCTTTGAAACATACGGCTTGCCGGAGAAAATGGGCCTGGTTGCAGGACGTTTTCAGCTGACGAGCAAGGGCTTTGGCTTTGTTATTCCGGATAACAAGGGCGATAGACCGGACGTGTTCATTCCGCCGCGTGCTTTGCATGGTGCGATGAACAATGACCGTGTGCTGGCGCGTGTGAACAATGCTGCGCAGGGCAAAAAGCCTGAGGGCGAAATCCTGCGTATCATTACGCATGCTAACAATAAAGTTGTAGGCGTATTTCACCAGACCGGTGATTTCGCCTTTGTAACGCCTGACGATAAGCGCATCGGTCAGGATGTATATGTTATGCGTAAGCATTTTAACGGTGCGAAGGACGGTCAGAAGGTAGTAGTAGAAATTACCGAATGGCCGCAGGAGCATCGCAAGGCCGAGGGCAAGGTTACCGAGGTTTTGGGTAACATCGGTGATGTAGGGCTGGAAATTCTGTCGATTATCAAGCAGAATGATTTGCCGCTGACCTTCCCGGATGAGGTGCTGGAGGCTTCGCGCAAGGTGCCGAAGTCTATTAAAAAGAGCGAGCTGGCAGGACGTCGTGACCTGCGTGAGCGCACTGTCGTAACCGTCGACGGCGAGGATGCCAAGGACTTGGACGATGCGGTTTACGTAGAGCAGATTAACGACAACGAATACCTGCTGGGCGTTTATATTGCGGACGTTAGCTATTATGTTACCGAGGACAGCGTGTTGGATAAGGAAGCAAGAGAGCGCGGCACAAGCGTTTATCTTGTCGACCGCGTATTGCCGATGCTGCCGGAGCGTCTGTCGAACGGTATCTGCAGCCTGAATGCAGGTGAGGATCGTTTGTCTATGGCCTGCGAGATGCACATCGACAAAATGGGCAAGGTGCTCAGCTACGAAATTTTCCCGGCGGTTATCAATGTCCGTCACCGTCTGAGCTACAATATTGTGCGTGCTATTTTGGCAGGCGACAAGGAAATGTGCGACAAGTATGAGGACATTTTGCCGATGATTGCCCGCATGGATATTTTGCGCCAGATTTTGCATGACAAGCGTGCGCGTCGTGGTGCTGTGGACTTTGATTTGCCGGAGCAGAAGGTTATTCTGGATGAAAAGCTGCACCCGATTGAGATTGTGCAGCGCATTCACGGCAATGCGGAATCGATTATTGAGGAGTTCATGCTGGCAGCCAACGAAACAGTTGCGCAGCACATGTTTAACCAGCACTGGCCGTTTATCTACCGCGTGCATGATATTCCGAACGAGGAAAAGATGCAGGAGTTCGCCAAGCTGTTGGCAAACTTTAATATTAAGTTTATACCTAAGGAAGAAACGGAGCCGAAGGATATTCAGCAGGCTGTGAAGGAAATCGCCGGCCGTCCGGAAGAACGCTTGGTAACTACGGTAGCACTGCGCTCCATGAAGCAGGCTGTTTACCAGACGGATAATATCGGTCACTTTGGCTTGGCAGCGAAATACTATACGCACTTCACCTCACCAATCCGCCGTTATCCCGACCTGATTGTGCATCGTCTGCTGCGTGCCTGGATGACCAAGCCCACACTGAAGGAAGCAGACGCCGAAAAGCTGGGCGATAAGCTGGATATTATTGCCGACCATTCCTCCATTCGCGAGCGTGCGGCAGCGGATGCGGAGCGTGCAACCGTTGACCTCAAAATGTGCGAATATATGGCAGACCATATCGGCGAAGAATTTGACGGCGTTATTTCCGGCGTGACGGCTTTCGGCATGTTCGTTGAGCTGGAGAACGGCGTCGAGGGTCTGGTGCATATTTCCAGCCTGATGGATGATTACTACGAATATTACGAGGAGCGTTATGCGCTCGTCGGTACCCACAGCGGTCACACCTATCGCCTGGGCGATAAGGTGCGCATTGAGGTGCTGCAGGTAAATATCAGCGATGTAAGCATCGACTTCATCATGGCAGGGGAGAATGCAGGCGTGCGTGAGCACATCCGCCAGCAGCTGCTGATGAAGCAGAAGCCGAGCAACGGACGCAGCACGCAGAGCATCGCTCTGAGTGCGGAAACACAGAAGAAAAAGCACAAGGGTGCGAAGAATAAAGAGGCCGGACGCCGCAGCGCCAAGCACGGCAAGCCTGCGCCGAAGAGCAGCGCCAAGGGTGGCAGCAAGTCCGGCAAAAAGAGCAGAAAAAAGAATAGGAAAAGCAGATAATTATGGCAGAACAAAAGATTAAAATTATAGCAGAAAATCGTAAGGCACGCCATGACTTTACCATTTACGAAACCTTTGAGGCAGGCATTGCGCTGACCGGTACGGAGGTAAAGTCCCTGCGTGCAGGCAAAGCGAATATGAAGGACAGCTATGCGCAGGTAACACGTCAGGCGGAGGTCTTTGTGTATAATCTGCACATCAGTCCCTACGATCATGGCAATATTTTTAACCATGACCCGCTGCGCAGCCGCCGCCTTTTACTGCATCGTGCGGAGATTAACAAGCTCATCGGCAAGGTGAAGGAAAAAGGCTATGCGCTTGTACCGCTCAAGCTGTACTTTAAGCATGGTCTGGTGAAGATGGAGCTGGCGCTGGCAGTAGGCAAGAAGCTGTACGATAAGCGTCAGGACATGGCCAAGCGCGACGCAAAGCGCGAGATGGAGCGCGCTTTGAAGGACAGGAATCGCTGATAGACGGGTGAATTCACAAATTCTTCATGCACAGTGATTTGACTTTTTGACTAAAGCATAGTACAATATCATTGTAGCGTATCGGCTCTTTCACCGATATATTCCAATTTGGGGATGTACTGGTTTCGACGGGGGTAGGTGCGGTATGATAAGCGAGCCGTGGTTCCATCTGCACGATAATCGGTGGGCACGTTTAAATATAAACGCTGAACAAGAATACGCTTTAGCAGCTTAATCTGCTAACTGTCTCTGAGCCTCTTCCCGCGGGTGAGGAATGACAGTCAATAGTGGGATACCTTAAGGCTGATTCCTATAGGCTTTAAGGGAAACTCTTTAGGATAGCAATGTGAAGGCCCGTCGTCAGGCAATCGCAGCGCGAAACAAAGTATGACGTCTGCGCTCGGAGAAAGTTGTATGGCAATATTTTCGGACAGGGGTTCGACTCCCCTCATCTCCACCAGAATTAGTCCAATCGTGACAGTTGATTGGTGGAATAAAAA
>Ga0129310_1002960_pt1 | contig 11577 bp, 12 predicted proteins | sample Go1ome_2_FD_94433 | JGI IMG/M metagenome (GOLD analysis project Ga0129310, IMG submission 94433) | Western lowland gorrila individual fecal microbial communities from Wisconsin, USA - Go1022A metagenome | ecosystem: Host-associated > Mammals > Digestive system > Large intestine > Fecal | place...
ATGACCCAGTGGGCAGAAGAAATTGGTATGAACCCCGGAACGTTTAAGTATCGTATTTATCTCGGTTGGTCTGTTGAAAGAGCTATTGAGACACCTGTTGTGAAAAGAGGTGGTCGAGTATGAGAATGATGGAACGAAACAAAAGCAAATTCTTCTACGCTCTCTACAAAGAGAAAGTTCCTAAGACCGATGAATACGGAAATGTTACAGGGGAATACGAAATCATTCGAGATAACCCGGTTGAATGTTCCGCTAATATCTCTGCCGCCAAGGGCGAAACAAGCACTCGGCAGTTTGGAGAAAGCGAAAGCTACGACAAGGTTATTGTCATGGATAAGGACGCTCCCCCGATTGACGAGTACACAGTGCTTTGGGTCGATAAAACGCCACAGGTCGATGAAGACGGCTCTCTCGTAACCAATGAGGAAGGAGAAATCCTTACTCCTCACGATTATATCGTGAAGAAGGTTGCAAAGAGTTTGAACAGCGTGTCGATTGCGATAAGCAAGGTGACTGTCAGTGGGTAAGAAAGTCATATCATTTGGGTTGTCAACGAAAGAGATTGACCGAGCATTAAAAGAGCTGGCTGAATACAAACAAGAAATCATTAGAAAAACAGAACTCCTCCGGGTCAAAGTCGCAGATCGGCTTTCCGAGGAAGCTAAGACAGGTTTTAGTGGTGCTGTCGTAGACGATTTGGTAAAAGGAGGGCAAAAATTCGCACAAGTTGACGTTTCAGTGGATAACCGGGGTTCGGTCACTGGTTGTTGCAAGTGGCGAAGACGCTGTGTGGGTTGAGTTTGGTGCTGGTGTCTATCATAATGGCTCTCCCGGTTCGTCCCCTCACCCTAACGGTGCGGAACTGGGAATGACAATCGGTGGATTTGGCAAGGGCAACGGTAAGAAAGAGGTTTGGGGATATTACGAAGATGGCGAATTAAAGCTCACTCGTGGTACTCCGGCTCGTATGCCGATGGCTCGTGCAGTCACCACCGTTTGCAATGATATTAAGGAAATAGCAAAGGAGGTATTCGGGTGATTGATATTGAATCAGAGGTATTCAATATCGTGTCTAAAGCGACACGAGCGAAATACCCCAAAATCTATATGACTGGCGAATACGTCAAGTCTCCACCTTCCTTCCCTTGCGTCTCTCTTATAGAGACAGACAATCAGATTTATCGAAATACTCGGGATTCCGGGAACATCGAAAATCACGCACAGGTGCTTTACGAGGTGAATGTCTACTCCAACAAAACGAGCGGAAAGAAAGCTGAATGTAAAGCAATTATCGCTTTCATTGATACACAGATGGAAGCACTCGGTTTCACACGAACCCTTATGAACCCTGTCCCCAACGAGGAGGACGCAACGGTTTATAGAATGGTTGCTCGATACCGGGCAATCGTCTCTAAGGAAAAAGTAATTTACAGGAGGTAAACGATTATGGCTATTAGCACTTATAAGGCTTTTCTTATGCACAAGAACTCTGCCGCATACGAGAAGCTGATTGACATTAAAGAGTTTCCCGACCTCGGCGGTGCGCCGGAAATGTTGGAAACTACTACACTGTCTGACCGTATGCAGACTTACATTCCGGGTATCCAGTCCATTGATTCTCTTGAGTTCACTGCGAACTACACTCTCGCAGAGTATCAGAAGTTGAAGAAGATGGAAGGTACAGAGAAGGAGTTTGCAATTTGGTTCGGCGGTACGGAAGCTGGCGATACTGTCACTCCTACTGGTTCTGACGGTAAGTACGCTTTCAAGGGTCAGCTTTCCGTCTACGTCAACGGCGGCGGTACTAACGAAGTCGTTGAAATGACGATCACTATTGCTCCGTCTTCTGTCATTAGCGAAGTTTCGGAGTAAGCCACAAACAATTAAGGAGGATAAATCATTATGGCTAAACAGTTGAAATTCACTTTCAAGGATAAAGAATATGTCCTTGAGTTCACTCGCAGAACGGTTACGGAAATGGAGAAGAAGGGCTTTGTTGCGGCAGAGGTCGAGAACAAGCCTATGTCTACTCTCCCGGCACTGTTTGAAGGTGCGTTCCTTGCTCACCATCGTTTTGAGAAGAAAGAGGTCATTAACGAAATCTTTAATCACATGACGAACAAAGAGGAGCTTATCGGTAAGCTGGCAGAAATGTACAACGAGCCGATTATGGCACTGGTCGAAGAACCCGAGGAAAATGAGGGAAACGTAAGCTGGACAGCGAGTTGGTAAGTGATTCGCTGTTAGCAGATGAATCCGCTGATAAGGGGAGCGAGCGTGTGAATCGCTCTGCTCCCCCTTCTTATTCAGAGATTTTTTGTGCGAAGTTCCCCTATTACTTATCAATAGGCATGACGGAAGAACAATACTGGGACAGAGACTCCACTCTCGTTAAATATTACCGGGAAGCGGAAGAACTTCGGAAAGAGCGAATGAATCAAGAAGCGTGGTTACAGGGTATGTACATCTATGACGCTATCTCTCGTCTTTCCCCTATCCTTCGTGCTTTCGCCAAGAAGGGAACAAAAGCTCAACCTTATGTTGAGGAAGCATACCCGATCAGTAAGAAAACGGTCGAGGAAGCAGAACTCAAAAAGGAGAAAGCTAAGTCTCAAAAAGGACTGCGATATATGCAAGCATATATGGCACAAAATAATAAGTTTTTTGAAGAAAGGAAGTGAGTTCCATGCCTACAACAATCGAACAACTCGAATTGGAAGTACAGTCAAGTTCAACCTCGGCTGTCAGTGGTATAGACGCTCTTTCCGCTTCTTTGTCAAAGCTCAAAACAGCTACCAAGGGCGGTGTCGGTCTGACAAGCGTTGCAAATTCTGTACGCAGTCTCGATACCGCCCTTAAATCTATGGACGCTTCCGGGGCAAGCAAGATTGATATGCTGGCAACCAGTTTGGAGAAATTGAAGAACCTCGGTTCTCTCAAGATTTCAAGCTCTATCGGAAACCAGCTCAAGAACATCGGTAGTGCCGCCGCTTCTCTTACTGGCGTAGATTTCAGTGGAATGGAGAAGCTGGGTACAGCACTGCAACCGTTGAACAGTCTTAATGCTTCCGGGTTGAAGTCCACCGTAAATGCGCTTAACAAACTGCCTAAACTGGCAGATACGCTCAATGGTATGGATTTGACTACGTTCACCAGTCAGATTCAGCAGATTTCCTCTGCCCTTGCTCCGTTGACAAGTCAGCTCAATGCGGTATCTGCCGCATACAGCAGACTACCAGCAAATATACAGCGTACTGTTACGGCAACCAACAGAATTGCACAGGCAAACGATAAGGCTTCCAACAGCTATATGAACCTGTGGGCGAAAATGAATATCGCTCTCAATGCGGTAAAACATGGTGCAAGAACGATCGCTTCGTGGATAAACCAGTCCAACCAGTATATCGAGGACTTGAACCTGTTCAACGCTTCTATGGGTCAGTATGCAGAGGAAGCACAGAAATACGCAGAAGCAGTCAGTGAAGCACTCGGTATCGACCCGGGCGAGTTCATGCGAAATCAAGGTACGTTTAATACGATTATCAGCGGTTTCGGTGTGGCAAGCGATAAGGCATATCTCATGTCGAAGAACTTGACACAGCTCGGTTATGATATTGCTTCCTTCTTCAATATTTCGTTTGAAGACGCTATGCAGAAGTTACAGTCGGGTATCTCCGGCGAGCTTGAGCCGCTTCGTAGACTGGGTTATGACCTGTCCGTAGCAAGATTGCAAGAGGAAGCTCTCGCACTCGGTATCGACAAAAAGGTATCGGCTATGACACAGGCTGAAAAGTCGCAGTTGCGTTACTACGCAATTATGACACAGGTTACGACAGCACAAGGCGATATGGCTCGTACATTGAACGCTCCGGCAAACCAGCTTCGTGTATTACAGGCACAGGTTACGCAGTGTGCAAGAGCTTTGGGTAACATCTTTATCCCGGCTCTTAATGCGGTTCTTCCGTATGCAATCGCACTGGCAAAGGTAATCAGACTGGTTGCAAACAGTATCGCAAACTTCTTCGGTTTCAAATTGCCGGAGGTTGACTATTCCAGCATTACCGCTGGTGCAAGTGCCATGGGTGATTTGGCGAACAATGCTGATGGAACGGCTGACGGTCTGAAAGACGCAACAAGCAAAGCCAAGAAGCTGAAAAATGCTCTGCTCGGTATTGACGAGTTGAATGTGCTTTCTAATAACGATTCTTCTTCCGGCAGTGGAAGCGGCTCGGGTTCGGGTCTCGGTGGTGGCGATTTAGGTATCGACCTTCCTACCTACGATTTCCTCGGTGACGCTGTTACCTCTAAGGTTGACGAAATCGTGAACATGATTAAGGACGCTATGAGCGAAATCACCGCTGTTATCAGTGGATTCCTGTTGGCAATCGGTACTATCCTCGTTGTCACTGGTGCGAACATTCCGCTCGGTCTCGGTCTTATGGCTGTCGGTGCTGTCGGACTTGCCGCTACGATAATGGCGAACTGGAACACCATGTCGGAACGGTTGGCGAAGGTACTCACGCTCGTAACCGGGGTGCTGGGTGGATTCCTATTGGCGATAGGTGCGTTACTTGTGTTCTCCGGCGTAAATGTTCCGCTCGGTGCTGGTCTCATGGTGGCTGGTGCGGCGGCTCTCGGTACTGCGGCAGTAATTAACTGGAAGTTCCTTAACGGTGACTTGAGCAACGCTCTGTCGATTCTGACAGGTATTGTGAGTGGTGCATTGCTGGCTATGGGTGCGTTGTTTGCCTTTACAGGTGTTGACGTACCTCTCGGTATTGCATTGATGGCGGCTGGTGCTGTCGGACTTGCAACAGCAATCGGGTTGAACTGGGATTCCATGTCTGACCCTCTCCGTAGAACAATCGGTATGCTCGAAGCTATCGTGGGCGGTGCATTGCTGACATTCGGTGCGATTCTTGCCTTGACTGGTACGAATATCCCTCTCGGTGTTGCTATGATTGCCGCTGGTGCTGTATCGGTGGTATCTGCGGTAGCTCTTAACTGGAACTCTCTGACAGGTGACGTTCAAGAATCCGTAATGAGCATTGTTGCAATCGTCAGCGGTGCTTTAATCGGTGTCGGTGCGATTCTTGCTTTAACAGGTGTCGCTACCGGGTTGGGTATTGCAATGATCGCCGCTGGTGCTGTCGGACTTGCCGCTACGGTGGGTTTGAACTGGAACACCATGCCGGACGAAATCAGAAAAGTTACCACAAAGATTCTCGTAATCGCTGGTGCGGCTTCAATCGCTATCGGTATGATTCTCGCATTTACAGGCGTTGCAACGGCACTCGGTATTGGTCTTATCCTTGCTGGTGCGGCGGCGTTAGGTACTGCGGTAGCTCTTAACTGGGACACTTTGACAAACAAGCTAAAGGGCGTAACTACTAAAATACTTGCTATCGCTGGGGCGGCGGCTCTTGCAATCGGTATTATCCTGTGCTTCACCGGGGTTGGTATTCCTCTCGGTGTTGGATTGATATTATCGGGTGCGGCGGCTCTCGGTACAGCAGTAGCTATTAACTGGGAAACCATCAAAGAAAAAATCAAGGGAGTTTTTACCAAGATTAAATCAATGGCTGGTTCTCTCGGCAAACTCGCTATCGGTCTCATGTTGTGTCTGACAGGTGTTGGTATTCCTCTCGGTCTTGCTCTCATTGCAGATGGGGTCAAAGACTTCGCTACTGGAAAACCTGTTAGCTGGGGTTCGATGGTGAGCGGAATTAAGAAAGCTCTCGGAAATATATCTGACGAGTGGAACAAATTCAAAAAGAAGGTTAAGAACAGCAAGCCTGTTCAATTCCTTGCCGAAGTAAAAAACAATGCTTCGGAATGGTGGGACAACGTAAAGGGTTGGTGGTCTGACAAGACGAAAGACGGTCTTTCTCTTGAAACTGGCGTAAAGCTCGTAAAAGATGGCTGGTCTTCTGTGAAGAACTGGATTGGTGGCATTCCGGCTGTGAAACAGGGTGTCGGGCTTCTGAAATCCGGCTGGTCTACCGTGAAAAACTGGATAGGCAAAATTCCTACCGTAGACCAAGCTGTCGCACTCGCAAAGAGTGGCTGGCAGAAGGTCAAGGACTGGATTGGCAATATCCCGGTTCTTTCTCAAGGTATCAGCTTACTCAAGTCGGGTTGGGCAACGGTTGAGAATTGGATTGGTAACATTCCTACGCTTTCGCAAGGAATCTCGTTGCTGAAATCCGGCTGGTCTACCGTAAAGAACTGGATTGGTAGTCTTCCTGTTATCGCTCAAGGTATTTCGCTTTTCAAGTCCGAGTGGACAACGATTAAGAACTGGATTGGTAGCCACACCGTAGGTGTTGGTATCTCTCTATGGAAAAATGGTTGGAGTTCTATCTCGAGCTTCGTTGGTACTTCGGTATCTGTCGGTATCTCGCTTTTCAAATCCGGCTGGACTTCTATTAAGAGGTTCTTCGGACTGGCGAACGGCGGTATCGTTGGTGCAAACGGCGGCGTGAAGATGTTCGCTTCCGGCGGTATCATCACTCCGAATATGTGGAAAGCAATGCCGAAATATGCTGGCGGCACGAACAGGGCGCATGGCTCTATGTTCGTTGCTGGTGAGAGCGGCGCAGAGCTGGTGGGTCATGTAAATGGTACTACCGAAGTGCTGAACCGATTCCAGCTTGCTTCTGTCATGCACAGCTCCATCGTGAGCGGTATGGCACAGTTCTCCGAGTACTGGCAGTCCATGTCTCGAGACATTGTGACTTGTGCGAACGGTATTATCAATGCCGTTGTCGTAAGTACCGCCGGAATCAACGACAACCTCGTGCTGGCTTCGGCAAGCGGTTATGACCCTTATAACTCGCTGGCACAGACGGTGTACGAAGATTCCAAGAAATCCTATGACGGTGCATATTCCGATGATTCGTGGTCTCGCAATATGCGTGAGTTCTACCACGAGTATGTCGAACCTACTCTCAAGGAAATCGCTACCGATACCAAGAGACAGGCAGACAAGAAGGAACAGACCATCGTAAAGGTCGGCAACCGTACAATCAATGACGCTGTTACCACGCAGAAGGAAGCGAACGGTTTCAGCTTTACCGAGTAAAGGAGGTGTGTAGCGATGGCATATTTAGCGATAAATGGTTATGAGCTACCACCTTGCAAACGAGGTGTGAGCGTGGTCGTAACCACCGTGGTTGACAGCGGACGAGACGCTAACGGTGCTGTTGTGGGTCAAAGAGTTGGACGAGACCAGTACAAGATATATGGGCTTGAGTGGGCGTGGCTCACTGCGGCTCAATGGGAACGGATTCTCTCTATCTTGAGCAATTTCTTCGTCCATGTCGAATTTAATGACCCTGTAACAAACAAACGCAAAACCGTAAGAATGTACTGCGGAGACCGTACAGGAGAACCCTACTGGGTTACAGAAGACGGTACTCCAACACATTATCGGAATTGCAAGGTAAATCTTATCGACACTGGCGAGTAAAGGAGGAGGGTTCTATGCAGAAAGTATCGAAAGCATACAAGGAAAGCATGAAGTCCTCTCTCCGTGAGAGAGCATACATTATGATTTCTTTCGGACTTGTGAACCAAGAAGCACAGGCGAAAGCTACGGTCGATAATGGCAGTTATGCCTACTACTCGAACAAGGACAATATCTTCGGAGAGCATATTGACGATACGGTCTATGCCACTCTCGAGGAGGAGTTCACGAAAGTAGATGGCTCTATGTTCTTTCTCCCTCGGGCTACCGAGGGAGGGAGATACTATGATACCGGGATTGTCTCGGACAAGCTGGTTTCCGAAGCTCGATGTGAAGTGGTTATCAGCTTGAACACAATCGCAACGGATTTCAAGGGTCTCACGATTAACTTCGGTGAGAATTACTCGGTCGATTTCGATATTGTCGGAAGTACCGGGCAGACCATTGAGTTTAGAGGGAATACAAAATCAAAGTGGAGTACCGAGGAAGTATTGGAAAATACAACCTATATCAAGCTGGTGTTCTACAAGATGAAGAACCCTCAAAGCCGTTTGCGTATCTACTCTATCATGTTCGGTTACGGACTTGTGTATCACAACGATTCTGTTATGAGTTCTGCTCTTGACAGTTACGTTTCCCCTATCGGAGCTGATGTTCCGCAGTTCGATTTTTCGGTAACGCTGAAAAACTACGACCACTACTTCAATGTGGATAACCCGAACTCGGCTATCAACTACCTCGAGACAGGACAGGAAATGGATATTATGTACGGTTATCAGACCCCGGGTTCTGACACTATCGAGTGGATTCAAGGAAACCACCTGTGGTGTTCCGAATGGGAAAGTGACGATAACACGGCTACAATCCGTTGCCAAGACATTTTCCGCAACATGGACGGCGAGTATGTGAAGGGTCTGTATAGTGCCGCTGGTAAAAGTTACTACGCACTGGCAGAGGAGATTTTGAAGGACGCTGGGATTTCCGAGTATTATATCGACCCACGTTTGAAGAAGCTCTACTCTAACAACCCGATTCCGAGAGTGAAATACAAAGAAGCATTGCAGATTATCGCAAATGCCTGTCGATGTGTTCTCACCCAATCTCGAGACGGCAAGGTTCAAATCAAGTCGAATTTCATGCCGAGTGCTTCCATCGCAACCAACGGCGAGGAGACCTACTCCAATGCCGCAAACGTGCTGACGGACACACCGAAGGTCGAATACGCAACCCTCGCCGGGAATTACACCCCTACCGATGGTACGATGTTCTTCCTTCCGAGAAATGGCAAAGCGGCTCTAACAACCGGGTATGTCTCGAAGGAAATCTCCGGGGAAAACGGAACATTCACAAAGAATCCTATCGTTACTATCACGATGGAAGCGATTCGAGCTTATTACGGTTTGAAGCTGGTCTTCGGTACAGCTCTCCCGGCGGCGTTCACAATCAGAACGTACAAGGGTGGCGAGCCTGTAAATGAATACCCGGTTGAGAAAGACGAAATCAACACCACTTCGATTATTCTTCGAGATTTCGATGATTTCGATGTGATGAAGATTGAGTTCACAAAAACCGCAGAGCCGTACAACCGTATCGTACTGAATTATTTCAGTTTGAGCGATGTTGTGGATTTCACCATGAATCGCCGGGACATGACCTCCTCCCCGAAAGCTATCAAACAGGAGCTTATCAAAGAGGTTATCGTCCCATGTTACGCCTACCAAGAGAATAATCGAGAAGAAAACCTTGTCTATGAGGACATAGATGTAGTCGCTGGTGAGGTCGAGACCTATTACATTCAAGACCCTTCCTACGGTTATAAGGTGAAGCTCGATGAAGTTGAAGGTAAGGCAAGCGTGGTGGCATGGGGTAATTACTTCGTCACCATTAAATTCAATGTCACTGGCTCGTTCAAACTCGAGGTACAGGGTTATCGGTACAAAATCGTTGAGAAGTACGCTACGGTGTCTCTCAATGCTCGTGGTAAGACCGTTAAGTGGAAGAATCCGCTGATAAGCAATATCACGATGGCGAATGAGCTTGCCGCATGGCTGGCTGAATACTACACCGCTGGTATTGAATACGAGTACGACACTCGAGGAAATCCCGAGCTGGACGCTACCGATATTGTGTACCAAGAGAACGAGTTCCACGATGGTATGAGGGTAAATATCTACCGTCACACCGTCAATTTCAAGCAAGCATTTTCGGGTCGAGTAACCGCCCGAAGGATTGGAGGTTAAAATGTCGTGGTCTACACCAAAAACCGATTGGCATGGTGAGACTGTCGATGGTGTCTACACCGGGGACAGATTCAACGCCGTGGACTTCAATCGAATTAAGAACAACCTCGAATACCTCCGTGAACTGGCAATCAAGATGTATGACGAGTTCGCTATCCAGTCTGTCGGAAGCGATAAGACCGTGAAGGACTACTTCTATGCTGACGAAATCAATACACTGGAAGCGAACCTCGTTACCATCAATGCCAACAGTCTCAAGAGGTCTTACGGCACTGCTCCTACTTATGCCGCCAATGGTAATACGATGGATTTCAAAGAACTCAATCGTTTGGAGGGAGCAATCCTTGACCTTTACGACAGGCTCACCAATGAGAGTGAGGGAAGGAGGATATTCACATGGAATTTTGGTATGAAGGGAGGGTTATAAATGGCGTGGAAATTACTTCCTACTGATTATACGGACGCTGTTTGGAGTGGACTGAAAAAGTACACACAGGTCGATAACTCCGATGGTACGGTATCGTTCCAAGACGTTACGACCTACACCAGCAAGGAGAAATCCTTCTTCGGTGCAAAAGACGCTAACCGTATGAACGAAGCTCTGAACTACATCATGTCTATGCTGGAAAACGGCACGAACTTGTATGAGGAGTTTCAGACCTACTTCACCACGCAGAAGGAGCTTTTCAAAAGCTCGGGTGATAGTTCTTATCAAGAGCTGACCCAGTATTTCGTCAACCTCAAGGCACAGGGCGATTCGTCTTTGGCACAAATCGAAAAGACCTATGAGGAACACATGAGTACCTACGAGGGCGAGCAGACTGCGGCATTTAACACATGGTTTGCTGGTATCAAAGGTAAGCTGAACGAGGATATTGCTGGAAGTCTGCAAAATCAGATTACCGAAGTAGACGAGCGTTTGGCGGCACTGGAACACATGACCTTGAAGAACCTTTTCACTGTACCTGTTGCGATTGACAACACTGGTACTACACTTCTTGCTGACGATTTGGGTAATGCAATCGTGGCAGATTGGAAATATAAGGAGGAATAAAAATGAGTGCAATCAGTATTGAAACCAAGAAAGTGACGGAACTCACGGCGTTCACCACACCGACCGATTCGTGTCTGATTCCGATTCACGATGGCACAGGCTTGAAGAAAATCACCTTTGCCAATTTCAGAGCCAAGGCGGTTGAGGGTACGGAAGCGAAAATCGCTCCTCTGCTCTTTAACAACGCCGGGGCGCACAATGCAATTTACCGTGGTAAGTCGCTGGGTAGCACCGTGACTACCGCCCAGTATGCCGCTATCAAGGCTGGTACGTTCGATGATTTATACATCGGTGACTACTGGACTATCGGCGGTGTCAACTACCGTATTGCGGCGTTCGATTACTACCTTAACAGTGGTGATACGAGCTGTAATACCCACCATGTAGTTATCGTGCCGGACACTTGCCTGTACAACGCACAAATGCACAACACCAGCTCCGGCGGTTACGAAGCTGGTGCGGCGAACACTACGACTGGCGGCTATGTTGGTTCGGATATGTACAAGAGTAATTTTGAACAGGCTAAGACCACTATCAAGAGTGCGTTCAGCGGTCATGTGCTGAAACACAGAATCTATCTGACGAACGCTGTTGCGAATGGTCGTGCTTCCGGCGGCGCATGGTGCGATTCCGAAGTTGACCTTATGTGCGAGCAGATGGTCTACGGCACTGGTATTTTCTCCCCTGTTTCTGACGGTAGCAATGTCCCGGCTAACTACCGTGTAGAGAAATCCCAGTTGCCGTTGTTCCAGCACGAGCCGAGCCGTATTTGCAACCGTAATAACTGGTGGTTGAGGGACGTTATTACCGCTTCC
>Ga0129310_1002961_pt1 | contig 11575 bp, 10 predicted proteins | sample Go1ome_2_FD_94433 | JGI IMG/M metagenome (GOLD analysis project Ga0129310, IMG submission 94433) | Western lowland gorrila individual fecal microbial communities from Wisconsin, USA - Go1022A metagenome | ecosystem: Host-associated > Mammals > Digestive system > Large intestine > Fecal | place...
AATGGGTGGCATAAGAAAAAGCTGCCATACAGAGATAATCTGCACGGCAGTTTAATAAAGAAATTTTTAGATATTTGACCTGTCTACTTGACAGGGGGCATATCACCATCGACTGCCTCTCGTGTTTTGATTTGAGGTTGCTTTTTCAAGCCGGTTAGAGTCATACGCTGACATTTCCTTTACGCGTCTTGTTACGCCGCGTGACAAAGGTCTTGCCTTTCTCCCCGCGGCATTATACAATAAACGCAAAGGGGACGGCGCGTATGCTCAACTCGTATATCGACGATAAAACCGCGATTGGCGCGCTGACGGAGGATTTTGAGAACTATCTGCGGCTCTGCCGCCCATTGATGCGGATTTACAACACCGCGAGCACCGCGGCTTTCCGCGCGCTTTATCTTGATTTCCTGCGGGCGCCGGGGGATTGCATCGTCCTGCGCAGCGGACTTTCTCTCGCGACGCTGCCACGTTCGACAGCGGAACTAATCGAAAACAATGAGTTACGCTCATTGTATTATGACATTTCCGTCTGCTTTTTCGATTCGCTGCGGCAATTTTCCTGCACCGAGATTCTCCCCTTCCCACCGGAACAGGAGCCCGCGCTTCACATCGCGATGCTCGGTGTCGCGGATATCAGCCTTACGGAGGCGCAGCACGCCGCGCATCTCCAACACGTCCTTTCGCTTTTGGAGACGGACAAAAACTATGAGCTTGTTTTGTCCGACGGCATTGTGCCGCACACAGCCATCCTCGCCAAACAAAAGGGCGGCGTGCTGATGGTCAACACGAAGCCGCCTTATTGCGCCTTCGCCTTCGATGAACAGAATATGGTCGAGGCTTTTTGGGATTATCTTTCGAATATCCAAAAAAATCGCCGGGCAGGGCGTGGACGCTCGAAGCTTTGCGCTCAAAAGCCTGACATGCAGCGAGGTACTTTTATGATACGAACTTTATCGATTCAAAAAAAAATCATTCTCTGGTTTGCCGCGGCGCTGGCGCTCATCGTCCTTCTGATGAGCGCGATGATGCTGGCGATTGCCAATTCCGTCCTCGACGAAAACATTCGCGAACGGCTCGCGCAGATTGTCTCTGAGAACGCGAAACAAATCGACTATTACGAAAATTTAAATGATGAGGACATCCGCTACGGCGATCAGTTTCTTGCCTATCGGGACGGTTGGCTCGGAATCGACGATGACTTCTGCAACATCTACGAGGGCATCTATACCGCGCTCTATGACGCGGACGGCAATCTGCTCTACGGCAGCGCGCCGATTCGCCTTGCCTTCTCTGCCAAAGAGGACTCGTCCGAAGCTGTCACGAAAGTAAAGCATGACGGCACTTCCTATTATGTCTGTGTAAAGAGCCTGAACCTGGCCGGTACGGACGGTCTGACGCTGCGCGGGATCGTCTCGCAGAACGAAAGCATCAACGTGCTTTATCACATTGTCCGTCTGTCTCTCTGGCTCCTGCCGCTTCTCGCCGCGTTCGCTCTGCTCGGCGGCTACGCCATCACGCGCCGCTCCTTCCTGCCAGTCGAACAGATCGCGCGGGACGCGGAGCTGATCGGTCAAAGCGGCGATCTCTCCAGGCGGCTGGATATCGGCCCCGGCGATGACGAAATTCACATGCTCGCGGATTCCTTCAACGTGATGTTCGCCAGACTCGAAAGGAATTTTGAGTCAGAGCGTCAGTTTACCTCGGACGCTTCCCACGAGCTGCGCACGCCGACCGCCGTCATTCTCGCGCAGGCGGAATACGCGCTGGAGCTGGCGGACAGTATCGAGGAATATCGGGAGTCCATGGAGGTCGTGCAGAGGCAGGCAAACCGCATGCGCGGCATCATCGACCAACTGCTGATGTTTTCGAGACTGGAGCAGGGCACGCAGCGGCCGGAGCTCACAGCAACCGACCTCAGCGAGCTTACGCGCGAGCTTTGCGAGGAGCAGCGCCTGCTTGCGGTAAACGGTATCACGCTGACCGCGGAGATCGAGCCGGATATTCGTGTAACGACCGACCGCGGACTTTTTTGCCGCGCGCTCACCAATCTGATCAGCAACGCCTACCGCTACGGACGTCCGAACGGCCACATTTGGGTTTCTCTGCGCCGCGACGGGCAGCAGATCCGTCTCTCGGTCAAAGACGACGGCATCGGCATCGCTCCACAAAATCTCACGCGGATTTGGAATCGTTTTTATCAAGAAAATCCAACGCGCGGTGAAGATGGCGAGGACGGCGCGCGCGGTCTCGGGCTGGGGCTTTCGATGGTCAAGGAGATCGCCGCCTTGCTGGGGCTTCAGCTTACGGTTCATAGCGAGGCAGGCAAGGGCAGCGAATTTATTTTAACATTTTGAGTTTTTTTCATCTTTCTTTAATCTTGACAGGATATACTAAGCACATAAACCAAAGTTAAGCGCTGCAGCTCCGCCGGAATCGCTCCGCCGGGCGCGGCTCTCAGAAAGGAAGTTGAGATTATGAAAAAAATTACGGCTGTATTAAATTCACCGACCAAAATCGCGCTCTTTGCCGTCTGCTGCGTCCTGTTGATCTGCGTTGTCGCTTTCGCGACCATCCACGCGGGTGCCGGAGTCAACGCGAACAAGACGCTTGGCATGGATAAGTGTGTCAACGTCGCGCTCCATGACGCGGGTTTTCGCAGCGAGGATGTCAGCAATCTTTCCGCGCACTATGAAACCGAGGACGGAACTCCGATTTATGAGGTAACCTTCTCCGCCGGCGGCTTTGCTTACGAGTACCAAATCAAGGCCGCGGACGGTACGATTCTCGAAGCGGACAAGGACGCGCTGCGGGAGACCTCAACAAACGGCTCGCAGCTTGTTGAGGGAAATCAGACAGGCTCTGCCGGCGATGCTGCGAACGCGAGCCTCATCAGCAAGGCCAAGGCTAAGGAAATCGCGCTCGCGCATGCCGGAGTTACTGCTTCTAAGGCGAGCTTCGTCGAAATCAAGCTCGATAACGAGGACGGCACACAGGTCTACGAAGTCGAGTTTTACAGCGGCAGCACCGAATACGATTATGAGATCAACGCGGTGACCGGCGAAATTCTCTCCTATGATAAGGACATCGAAAATTTCTCGATTCCAAAACAGGATAGCAGCGCAAGCAGCCCGAACTCCAATTATATCGGTGTCGATAAGGCGAAATCCATCGCCCTCAAGGACGCGGGGCTTTCTGCCTCCTCCGTCACCTTCACCAAGGCAAAGCTGGATCGCGAGGACGGCGTCCGCGTTTACGAAATCGAATTCTACACTGCGACAAAGGAATACGATTACGAAATCAACGCTGCCTCCGGTAAGATTCGGGACAAGGATGTTGAAGCCCTTGACGACGATGATGACGATGACGATGACGACGATGACTGGGATGAGGACTGGGATGACTAAATCCACATGATATCCAAGAGAGGAGCCTGCATACCGGCTCCTCTCTCATTTTCCAATCCATCTTCTGTTCCACATCTTACGGCTTTGTCACAAGCCTGGACAAACGGAGCATGCGTCATATAACGCAAAATGCAGGGAAGTTTGAGCTTCCCTGCATTTTTGCGCACATGGATATGTTTTGTCTGCGTTTTTTATAGGCACTTGCTGGAATATTTCCAAATGCCCATGGCTTCTGCCTCTTTTATCAGCGCATCCCTAAAATCCGGATGTGCGATGCTGATCAGAAGTTCCGCTCTTTCCCAAGTGGACTTACCCTTGAGTTCGACACAGCCGAATTCCGTTACGATGCAATCCGTTGCCATTCTCGGTGTTGTGACAATGGAGCCTTTTGACAGTACCGGCGAAATCAAGCTTTCCAGTTTGCCATCCTTGCCCATTCTCGTGGACGGCGTGCATAAGAAGCTGTGTCCGCCCTCGGACTGATAGGCGCCGAGCACGAAGTCGAGCTGTCCGCCGGTGCCGCTGATTTGCTGATGCCCCGCGGATTCGGAGCAAACCTGTCCGTACAGGTCTACCTGAATGCAGCTGTTGACCGATACGAAGTTCGGAATTCTGGCAATTGTCGCGATGTTATTTACATAATCTACCGGAGCGTTGCAGCAGATCGGATTGTCGTCGATAAAATCATACAGGCGTTTGCTGCCGCCCGCGAAGGTATAGACTGCCTTGCCCTTGTCAATTGGCTTGTTTCCCGTCAGCTTGCCCGCCTCGAACAAATCCACATACGCGTCGGTGAACATCTCTGTGTGCGCGTTGATATTGCGCAGATCCGACTGCGCGATCATCTGTCCGATACAGAGAGGCAGACTGCCAATCCCGAGCTGCAGCGTGCTGTGGCTCTTGATCCTTTCGACCACGTGCGCCGCGATTTTTTTGTCAATTTCAGACGGCTGTTTCATCGGCAGCTCCGCCAGCGGCGTGTTGCTGCCTTCGACGACGTAATCGATGCCGTAGAGATTGAGCTGGGTCTGATAGCCATGCGCGATCGGCATGTTTTGATTGACCTCTACGATAATTTTTTTTGCGGATTTGATGACGCCCCACATATCGGCGACCTGCGGACCTAGATTGAAGTTTCCATGCTCATCCATCGGCGCGACCTGAAACATTGCGATATCGATCCCGCAGTCATTGTTGACCCAAAAGAAAGGAAGCTCGCAGAACATCATCGGGATGTACCAGCAGCGTCCGTCTCGGTTCATGTTCCTGTCGTGGGAATTAAAATGCGCCGACTCGAAGCGAACCTGCTCATTGCTCTTCGTCGCCAGATAGGTTTCAAACGGTTTTTCTCTGACCGACACAGTGCTGATGACCGTAATATCCCGCAGGTCATCCGCGCGCTTGGCAATAGCTTTGTCAATGTCTATGATGGAGCCGCAGCCCAGTCCAAAATGCAGCCTGTCTCCATTTTGAACCATATCCGCGGCCTGCTCCGCGGTGATCAGCTTCTTCTGATACTCCGTACTTAAATTTGATACTTTATACATCCTTTACCTCACATCCTGATCAAAGTTTGTTAAAAAAAACACATAACATATACAGTATACATTATCTCTGCTTAAATAACAAGAAATTTTCGAAGAAAATCGCGCCGACCTGTGGTTTTTTTGAGAAACATAAATTTAGGGCTACTCTTTTTGCCGCTTCTGTGGTAAGATATTCACATAGCTGACGTCCCTGCCTTGCGCAGATTGATATGTCTCCGTAGTTAAATGGATATATGTCTCCGTAGTTAAATGGATATAACAGTGCTCTCCTAAAGCATCGTTGGCGGTTCGATTCCGCCCGGGGATACCACCCAACCCTTGAAAGGCCGCTGAGTTTTATGCTCTGCGGCTTTTCGTTTCCATCCGCAAATATATTTATATTCCGGATAGGCTCGAACATCCGGTTGCCGTACGAATATTATAAACACCTTTTATCTCATCCTTCAAAAAGAAAAGAAGTGAAAAATTCCCGCAATTTTTTTAAAACTTGGCGGACAGCTCTTTTGCGAAAAGGAATGGCTGCCTGCTATTCTTTTGCCGAACAGCATCGTAGAGCACTTAATGCTTTCTAACATTGACAAAATCACCTTTTTCGTATACAATAGTAAACATTAAAAGGTGGTGCATGAGAATGAAAAAAGCTGCGTATAATATATTACCGAAAACAGAAGAAATCCTTCAAACAATGGGGGAGCAGATTAAGCTTGCAAGACTCAGACGGAGTTTATCCGCGGAGCTGGTCGCCGAACGCGCCGGGATCAGCCGTACTTCTCTTTGGAAGGTCGAAAAGGGTGACCCGTCTGTAGCCATGGGAATTTATGCTGCTGTTCTGCATGCTTTAAATAACCTGGACAAAGATCTGCTTCTTGTTGCCAGGGATGATGAGATGGGCAGACAACTGCAAGATCTCAATTTAATCACAAAGAAACGCGCACCAAGGAGGACTGAATAATCATGGAAACGAATCAGAAAACGATCCTTGTATATGATGACTTCAGCTCTGATCGACCTGTCCTTATGGGCTGCTTATATGTAAATGTACTCAAAGGCGGAGAATCCTATTCCTTTGAGTACGATAAAGAATGGCTCAAAAAAACAGGACTTGCGTTGATTTTGGACCCGGAGCTTATGCCCTATTCAGGCAGACAGTATCCGAGCGGCAAGAATATTTTTGGCTTGTTTGCTGATGCTTCTCCTGACCGCTGGGGCCGCGTGCTTATGAATAAACGCGAAAGGATTCTAGCGGAAAAGGAAGGCCGTAAGCCTTCTAAACTTTATAACAGCGATTACCTGCTTGGTGTATACGATGAAACCCGAATGGGAGGCCTTCGCTTTAAGTCAAATTCGAAAGGACCCTTCCTTTCTGATGATAAGGAAACAGCAGCGCCACCTTGGGCTACGCTTCGTACACTGGAAGAAGCCTCCAGACACTTTGAAAATGATGAGCTCGATCTAACTGAAAAGTGGCTTAATCAGCTAATTAAGCCCGGTTCTTCTCTGGGTGGCACCAGACCTAAGGCAACCGTAGCGGATACAAAGGATCAGCTTTGGATCGCAAAATTTCCGTCAAAGAACGATGAAAATGATACCTTTGTTACGAACAAAAGGCCGCTGAATAGTTTTGATTCAGCGGCTTTTTTGCATCTTATCACATCAGAATCACGAAATTGCAGGGTGAAGAATTCTTTTTTGTGCGAAAATGCAGCTACGGCAAATTCCGATTTGCGAGCTGGCGGGTTCGTATGATTCGCTTTGCCTTACGAAAGCGGTTTCGCGCCGTTCCTGCGGCCTCTGCGGAAGGCGACGACCTTCCCGGGGGCTTGTTTTTTAAGTTCTCGTGTGAGGTCTTGTCCGAACTGTGCCGCGTCCGCGTGAATTCCCAGGCCATCCCCTAAGGCGAGCAGAAGATTTGAGTCCTCGTCTACGAGCTCCGGTATCCATTCCTCCGCGAACTCCTGCGGCGTAATGCCCGTCGGCTCACAAGCCTCCCACTCATCGCCGCAGTCAGCCGCGGCAGCCTCCCTGCTGCTCCAAACCGGCATACGGCCGCCGTCCTCACTTCCGACCATCAGAATCGCGTCGCCCTTATGCAGAATCCAAACGCTGTTTCCGACTACCACTTCCTCGATAAACTGCGCGTATCTTTCCTCCAGCTCGGTATCCTCCGCCGGAGCTTCCAGCAAGATGCCCTGCTCTGCGGCTTCATGGCGCAGCGTTTCCGCCAGCTCCGCGAGCTCCATCACAAAGCCAGCGCCATCCTTCCAGCCAAGCGAGACTCCGAGATTTTCTTCTTTGAGGAAGGGAATCCACTGATACAAAAACTCTGCCAGCGAAACGGATTCCGCGACGCAGCCTTCCCATTCCTGCGTGCCGTTTACCGCTGCTTCCGCCGCCGTCGGCCACAAGGGCAGCTTGTCGCCCCACTCGTCCTCTGTCAGCAAAAACTCCTCTCCGCGGCTCAGATACCACAGTTCTTGATTTGCCACAATAGTATGAATGAGCTGCTCAAATTCCTTCTGTTCTTCCGCTTCCGATATATTGCCCGGTAATCTTTTGTCTTCCATGCTTTCCTCCTTATTTGTACACTCTGTCACGATCCACGTAGATATAGGCGGACAGACTGTCATCCTCATACATCGCGCCATCTACGCTCAGCGTGATTACCTCGGTATAACCGTCACCCTCCAAGGTCTTTTTTTCGTAGAGCGAGTACTCGTACTCTGTTTCCTTGACCTTGTCAAAGACCGTCTGCATCGCTTTCGCGACCTTCGAAGCACTGACCTTGACGCCGTAAGCTTTTTCGATTTTTTGGAGCTCGCTGCTGATCAGGCTTTTGGACACCTTAGAAAAGCTTTCGGAAATGTAGGAGGTGTACTGATGATAGTTTTTTTCTTCGCTGCTGTGGTAAAGGCCGGCCTCTGTGATCGCGGCTGTCTCGATTTCATCGCCGCTGATATCGTTCGGCATCGCCAGCGTGTAAAGCTGCTTATCGATGCTCTCACCTTCGTACTCGTCGTAATCCGCCTCTTCCGCTGTGAAGCTGCCCAGTGCGGAGGCGTCCAGCGCCTTTTGGAACTGACTTGTCAAGCTGCTGCCCTCGGAAGCGAGCTTGCTCCCGTTCAGTTTTTTGACGGAGGCGGACATCGCGAAGGTCTTGGCTGCCGTAAAGCCAAAATCATAGGCAGCGCCTTCCTCTGCGTCCTCTTCTCCCACGTCCGCGAAGCCGTCCGGGATGATGACATCCGGCGTTTCCGTTTCTTCTCCGGTTTCTCCGTCCTGTTCCTGCTGCTCCGCCGCGTTCGACGCGCCTTCGTCCGCGTCCGCGTTTCGCGAGCCGCAGGCAAACATGCTGAAGCTCATGGTAAAAATCATGCATAAGACCAATATTTTTTTCATTGGGGTTTCCTCACTCTCGTTTTTTTGATTTCTTTTTTCTGCTTCCCTGTTTCTTCACGCGGGGCACGCTATGTCTTTTTATAATACCCTATGTTCGTGTTTGACTTGTGAAGGCTCTGTCTTATTTAGAGTAACCTGTTTTGCCGCGTTTGTCTACTGCTAATTTGCCAGACGGCGTCTGTTAATTTTTGCATCTGCGCTTTGGTGTTGAACGGACCGACACTGACACGCACGCCGCCCTGCTCCCATGTCCCGATGCTCTTGTGTGCCAGTCCCGCGCAGTGATAGCCGCCGCGCACCGCGATCCCGTACTGATTGTTCAGTGTCGCGGTTACCTCCTCCGCGGGCAGTCCCTCGATATTGAACAGGGTGATGCCGGTTTTTTTACCGGCAGGCGGTCCGTAACGAAGAACGCCGGGCATTTCGTCTAAACATGCGTCCAGATAGGAGATCAGCTCTTCCTCATACCGCGCGATAACATCCACGCCGATTTTCGCGACAAATTCTGTGCCGCAGCCAAGTCCGATGATTGCCGGCGCGTTGATCGTTCCCGCCTCAAAGCCCTCCGGAAACTCCCGCGGCTGCTCTCTGCTCTTGGATTCTGTTCCGGTTCCTCCCTCCAGCATCGGTCGCAGCGCCGTCCGCGGCGCCGCGTACAAACCTCCGCTTCCCTGCGGTCCGAGCAGCCCCTTGTGTCCTGGGAAGGCCAGCAAATCGATATGCATGTGTGCTACGTCAAGCGGCATACAGCCCGCCCCCTGCGCGCCGTCAACCATAAAAAAAATTCCTTTTCGTTTCGCGAGTTCACCGATCTCTGCAATCGGCATCTTGCCTCCGGTCACGTTCGAAGCCGCGGTAACGATAATCAGCTTCGTATTCGGTCGAATCGTTTTTTCGATGTCCGCCGCGGTGAGCAGCCCGTCCCTGTCCGCGCGAAGTACGGAATGTGTGATACCGAACTTTTCCAGACTCTTAAGCGGCCGCAGTACCGAATTATGTTCCATGCTCGTTGTAATGACATGATCGCCGGAACGCAAAAGTCCTTTGATGCCTAAATTGAGTGCTTCTGTGGTGTTTTTGGTAAAAATCAGCTGCTCCGCTTTTTCGATGCCAAAGAACGCGGCGATGCGCTTGCGGGCATGGTAAACTTCCTCGCCCGTTTTTATCGACAGGAAGTGTCCGGAGCGCCCGGGATTGCCGCAATATTTTAATATACATTCCTCCATCGCCGCCAGCATTACGCGCGGCTTCGGGTAGGAGGTTGCCCCATTATCCAGATAGATCATCCTCATTTCCTCACTGCGTCATATAAGAAAGTCGGCTTCGCCGATTAGATTTTTAGCGGTAGACTTTCTTGTTATTCCGGAAATATCGGAACGATATTTCCTACATAATAAAAATAGAGAACATTTCTGTCCTCTACATTGTATGCGCCGCTTCTATTCGCCGTGACTGGAAATCCCGCTGCCGCTGATGGGGATGGCTTCTCCGCCGTACTTCGCTTTGCCGCGCAGCAGGACCTTAAAAAAGTCCTTGTTTCGCGCCAAAATTTCCCGCGCCTCCCGATACCGCTGCCCGAAATAGCTTCTCTGGTCCGAGGCGACGCCGACCGCCGCGAGTCCGAGCTTGTCCGCCAGATAAAGCGCCCGATATTCATGATACTGCTGCGTAACGATGATGACACGCTCAGCCTTAAAGATGTCCGCTGCGCGATACACCGAGTCATAGGTCGAAAATCCCGCGTGATCACAAAAAATATCTGCCTCCGGCACGCCTGCCTCTCGTGTGTATCGAAGCATCACATGAATTTCGTTATGGCTCTCCTGTCCGTTGTCTCCACTCAAAAGCAGCTTCGGCACAATGCCTGCCTTGTACAGTGCGATGCCCGCGTCGAGCCTGTCCTTCAGCATCGGGCTCGGTGTTTCGGCGTCTTCGATGCCGCAGCCAAGCACCAGCGCGCAGTCCGCGCCGAACGCTTTGAGGCTCTGCTGTCCGATTGCGCTGATCTCGGTTTCGCCTTGTATGAGATATTGAATCTGATCCGCGGTGCTGCTTTTGACTCTGCTGTTGATAAAGAACACCAGCATCGCCCCCACCATCCCGATGGCGATGAGCGCCACCAGCAGCCGTAAAAAGAATCGTTTGATCGTTTGCATGTTTATTCTCCCGTTTGCTTTTGCTGCGGCAATGCTTCGCTGCCCGTCTGGATGTCCTTAAAATACTGCTTGCAGAAATGATAGAACCTCTCCGCGGCCGGCGATAGCTTTCGTTTTGGGTTGCGCGTCAGGGTCACGATCCTGCTCGCACGCGGTCTGGTCAGATGCAGAAGTTTGATCTTGTCCGAATCTGCCTGCCCCCATGTATACTGCGGCCAGAAGGCGATACCCATGCCCGCCTCCAGAAGCTGCCTGAGCGCCTGCGGGTTATCACTTTCCAGTCCTACACGCGGATGCATCCCGATCTCACTCCACAGCCGGTTGCACAGATGATAGTACGGCATGTTCTGCGAGAAAGTCAAAAACGGCTCTGTCCGCGTCTCCTCCAGCGCGATCCTATCCCGCTCTGCCAGCGGAGATGCTGCCGGGACAGCCAGATAGATCTCTTCCTCCATCAGACGTTCCGTTTCCTTCGGCAATCTTGTGCCGCCCTGCCCGGAAACAGCCGAAATGCGCAGATCCCAGTCCAGCGAGTCTGCCTTGCGGTCCAGCCGGAAGCTGCTCTTTGGGTTTACCTGTTTATAAGCGATCATCATCTGCGTCACGAGCTGCGAGGCGACGAGGACATTCAGAGAAACCGTCTGTGCATGTTCATCAGCGATCTCCTGCAGTGTCTCCGGCAGCGCCGCCAACGTTTCCAGCATGGGCTCTACCGTACGCAGCAGCTCTTCACCCGCCGGATTGAGGCGGATCCGTTTGCCGACGCGGTCAAACAGCTTGGTGCCCATCTCTGTTTCCAGTCGTCTGACAGACTGGCTCAGCGCAGGCTGCGCAACATGCAGGATCTCTGCTGCATGTGTCATATTTTCCTCTTTTGCCACTGTGATAAAATATTGCAGCTGCAGTAATTCCATCCCTTTATAACTCCAAACTTATAACCTTAGAATAAATAATATATTTTACAGTATCACATTTTTGTAGTATTGTCTATATGGTAAAGAAAACAAATCCAAAAGTTTCAACCGGAAAGTTGAGGTAATACAAATGACAACAATATGTGAAGGACTGATGC
>Ga0129310_1002964_pt1 | contig 11563 bp, 5 predicted proteins | sample Go1ome_2_FD_94433 | JGI IMG/M metagenome (GOLD analysis project Ga0129310, IMG submission 94433) | Western lowland gorrila individual fecal microbial communities from Wisconsin, USA - Go1022A metagenome | ecosystem: Host-associated > Mammals > Digestive system > Large intestine > Fecal | place...
ATTTTGACTGTTCGGGCAAGGGACCTGAACAGCGCAAAATCCGCAAGCGGGTACTCGCTTGCTGTGCTTGCTGACTACTTCGCATCCCCGTATTTCCCCCTCTACCCATACTACAAGCTGAACAAGGCGTTTTGGCCAGTTTCGGAGGGTTCTTTCAAAAATAATCTATGGCAACACCGCACAATTAAAGCTGCGGCGCTTTGTGGAAATTCTGCGCCCTGATGTCGCCCGGATTTCTTGCAATACGGCAAGTATTGCTGCAAAACCGCGCCTAATCAGCACACAAAATTTGCTTACAAATCGCTCTTATCCAATTACGCGGTATTGCCCTATATATTTTGACATCCGCACGCTGGGACCGTTCCGGGAAGGGCTGCGGTCTCTTGGGGAAGCGACTCCCACACGCAGGAATCTCCCGGAAAATCTCAGGCAGCGCCCTAATATTTCGGCAGGACCAGCCGCTTTTCCACTACCTCGGCCACAAGCTGCAGGGTGTTCAGGCAGCCCGTTTTCTGCAAAATATTTTTGATGTGGTACTTGACGGTGTTCGGCTTAATATCCAAGTCCGCCGCGATCTCTTCGTATTTCCTGCCCTGCGCCAATTCCCGGATAATGTCAAATTCCCGACTGGTAAATTCGTGGCTGTCGCTGCACCCGATGCGAATTATGGGTGTGTCCTGGGGGTAGACCTGCTCGCCCGCCATTACCCGGTCGCAGACCTCTATCAGGGAATCACTGCCAAATTCCTTATACCAAAAGCCGTCGCAGCCACAGGCTTTCGCTTTCTGGATAAAGGAGTGCTCGGGCATGGAGGTCATAATGATAATTTTGATTTTGGGATTGTACTGCTTGATTTTTGCCGCGGCTTTTAGCCCGGATTCTTCCTCAGCGGTGCACACGTCCATCAAAATCAAATCCACGCACCCTCGGAGGCAGGCGATTTCTGCGTTGGCCGCATTTTCTATGGAGACATACAGGGTATATTCCCCCGACCTGGCAATCTGACGTTCAATGGCGTCTCGGGTAATTCGGGAGTCCTCCACTACTAAAACCTGGGTCATACCCGGCCTCCTTTCTGCGGTCCGTCACAATCCATGGGAATCTCTACAAGCAGGATAACGCCGCCGTCGCAGAGTTCTTCCAGGGATGCTCCTTCCTGCTCCAGCTGTTGCCGCAGCGTACCTAAGCCGTTGCCCTCTATGATTTTTGAAACGGGTAAGCTGCCATTGTCGGATATTTTTATATGGTACCTTTGCCCGTTTGGACTTATCTTTACCGTCAGTTCGGTAGCGTCCGCGTGGCGTACCGCGTTGGTGAGTCCTTCCCGGATGGCGGCGTACAGCAGCTGCAATGCCTTGCGCTGGGTGGGTTGTTCCCCAATAAAGGTCACCTTGCAGCCAATTAGTTCCGCCACCTGGATCAGTTCGGATTGCAGGGAGACGCCGGGCTCTGTCCGCACCGTAGGGATGTTGGAAAAATCCCGGATGGTGTTGCGCCAGTTTTCCCGCAGCGTGCCGGTATTTTCCGCAAGGCTGCCCTCCGCGGCAGCTCTGGTGGTGGCCAACAGGCAGTGGCCCAACTCGTCGTGAATCTGCATTTTTGCGGCGAGGATTTCTCTGCTCAGGTTGACTTCCACAATGCTGTCCAACAGGTCTTCCTGCCGTTTCTGCATTTCCCGGAGCCGCAGGGTGTTCTCATACAATTCTTCGCTGAGCCGGTAGAACTCCGTAATTTCCGCTGCTTCCAGTTGCATGGTGTCAGCGTCAAGAACACGCCGCTCAAACCGCCAGACCGAGCCGTCCGAGATCCGGAAGAACATCTGACGAACGCGTGCATCTCCGCTGCCCGGCTCCTTCGGCAGCCAGGACTGCTCCAGTTTTTTCACACTGTTTTTATCGGACAGACTTGCCAGCTCGTCCCATATGCCGCTGGCGTTCAGAAGGGTGTGTCCGGTCAGCTCCAGCATCAATCGGTTCATCTTTTCATTGACCAGGATGACCCGCCCGTCCAGGGAAAAGAAACAAATTCCACCGGGATAGGAATCGATTCCTCTTTTGATCATCTTGGCCGGTATTTTCTTTTTCATGATGGGTCCGCCCCTCCTTCCGGCAAAAGTAACAGCCGGTAGCCGTCCTGCGTTTTTTCTGCCAGGAGCCTGTATCCATCCTCCGGGGACGGGGGGACAAACTCCTTATCTGTACCGGTAATCTCAAAGCAGGCTATGTTGTCCACCCGGATTGTCAATGAGACCAGGTGGAAATCCGCCTCTTCTAAAATTGCTTCCAAAGTTTTCATAATGAGAAGGATGAGCCTGGGTCCTAACTCCTGCGGAGGACAAAAGTCCAAGCTTGTCCGTATGTTGAGATTTTCCAGACACTTGGCCATGTCCTGTAAACTGATAGCCAAATCTTCATTGGGAATCATCTGCCTTTCCTGGCAGGTGAGCTGTAAGTTGCAGAATCGCTTTATGTAGGTGCCAATCAGGCAGACGCGGTTCCAGTCGTCCACTGAAAGGGTTTCCTTCGACAAAAGCGACGTCAGCAGGGCCAGTTGCACGGACACCTCTGAGGACAGCTTATCATAAATATCGTTGCGGGCTTGGACGCTGGCCTCGTCGGAGCGGACCCGTATCTCCTGTGCCAGCAGGTTCCGCTTTTCTTCCAATTCCCCGTACAGGCTTTGCAGTTCCCGCAGAGTCTGGTGGAGCTGCGACAGGTCCGTCTGCCAAATCATGTACCCCCCGGGGATCTGGTGCAGGTTCAGGATGCTGTCCTCCGTGATGGGGTATTGCTGCTCCCACCGCAATGCTTCCCACATAGCGGGCGTGATTTCCACTGCGGTTTCCGATAACGCGATGGCCTCCCCGTCTGGAGAGAGGAACTGCATGGCTACCGTGGACCGCTGGAACACCTCGCCGTACTGGGTGTTGATGGGGATAAGCCCGGTCAGGATATAGAGATTCCAGCACAGCACCAGAATGAAAATCAGGCCCGCCGAAAACTCCACAAGCTCAAACCTTACCACATAGGCCGTGGCCGCATAGGGGAGGCTGAATAAAAGCAGAAAAACCGGCTCGTAGAAGGGAGCCAGCTTCCGGTAAAAGGGAGCGGAGCCAGCCGTGCCGCTGCGCCGGTAAATCACATATATCTGATATACGATCATGCTGAGTGCCCATATATAGACGATGCCAATGCCGATGTACGGATGGAAATACAGGTTTGGTTGGGCCTCCTCCGGTACAATGTAAAAGAAAAAATGGCGCAGGTCGTCGGTCAGCGCCAGCACACTCAGCAGGCAGGCCGGGATCAGCAGCAGGAGCCATCTCCTGTTGATCCGGTAATCCTCGCCCTTGCCCAGATAGAATGAGGCGTACAGACCGAAAAGCGGTATAAAAACCACTGCAGTTACAATAAAATACCCGGTAAAACGCATCCATGAAACATTGATATAAAGAAACGCGTCCTGAACAAACCGCACCGTCAGGTACAGGATACTGACAACGTTTTGCGCGGTCAGGTTGACGCGCATACGTTTCTGGGTAATTTTCGTGTGGATAACGCGCTGCCAGTCAAAGAGCAGCAGCAGGTACACCACCCAGACAATATAGGGCCGCAGAAAATCCCAGGGCCAATACCGCATACTGAACAGCCGGTAGGCGGAGACAAGGAGCAGCAGAGCGGCCTCCGCGGAAATCCTGATAATGGCCTTTTTACGGTCGCTCATAATGCCTCCTCCTTACGAAAATACAGTTTTCACTAACCATTCATAAAAATTATAACACAACGGTCCGCCATCTGCCCCACACAAAAGGACAATTACGCAAAAAAACAGAAAAAATTTTCCCATACTATCCTTTTGTGTGGGGCGTCTTCCCGTGATCCGCGATACAATAAAAAGGCCAGGACTGACCTTTGTCCTCAGCAGGTGCGGAGAGAATATTTGTAATACGGAAAGGCGGGTCAAAACATGAAAAAAGCAGCTTTCAAGAGGGCCACAGTTATGACGCTGTCTGTGGCGGTCCTGTTTGGCATCATACAGGCCCCCGCACGGGCCTACGATGTGGCGCGGCTTCCCAGAGCCGGTTATTCCCTCTCTACCACGGCCGCTATCGACCAAGCGAATAACCTGTGGGTATGGGATTTAAACATCTACGACGGGTCGGAATTTTCCGCATCCCCGGAGAAGGTGTTGACGGACGTGGTTTCCTACAGCCGGGGCGGCGGAGGCACGTGCGGCGCCATCAAATCGGACGGCTCCCTGTGGATGTGGGGGAATAACAGGTCCGGGCAGCTGGGGAACGGGACAAAGACAAACACCCGCGTACCCGTCAAAGTGATGGATCACGTGGCGGCTGTTTCCTGTTCGTCAGACTCCACTTATGGATTTACGGCGGCTATCACCAAAGACGGCTCTTTGTGGACATGGGGCCCGGACTACAAAGGGCGGCTGGGGACCGGAAGCAGGAATTATAATACGGAGCCTGTGCGCCCGCAGAAAATCATGACCAACGTGTGCGCGGTAAGCTGCGGCGAAAACCATGCCGCCGCCATCAAAAACGACGGCAGCCTGTGGATGTGGGGGGACAACCAAGACGGGGAGGTGGGCTACATCGGCCCGAATACCAACAGCGAATACCCCAGTTCTCAATTTGAGGCACAGCCCCATAAGGTGATGGACAACGTGGCCTGCGTCAGCTGCGGGTTTAATTTCACAGCCGTTGTCAAAAAAGACGGCAGCCTGTGGACTTTCGGCTGGAACAACCATGGCCAGCTGGGCAACGGAAAAAAAGACGTCAATGTCTATTTTCAAAAAAATATGCCCACAAAAATTATGGACGGCGTTCGCACGGTCAGCTGCGGAAACCGCCATATGGCCATTGTAAAGAATGACGGCAGCCTGTGGACCTGCGGCGCAAACGAAGACGGCGCATTGGGAAATGGGAAGTGGTACCTTACCAACATGGCGGGGGAGATCACATACGGCGAAGGCGCAGACGTCACGACCCCGGCCAAAATCATGGAGGACGTGGTGGATGTCAGCTGCGAGTTTGACGCATCCATTGCCTTGAAAAAAGACGGCAGCTATTGGACCTGGGGATGGAACATCAGAGGGGAATTGGGCTATCCGGACGGGGACGCATCCTATACTGCCTCCGCGGCGGGCGTGGACAGGAACGTTTATATACAGTCTTTTCCCCGTCAGCCGGAGTACCCCTTTACCCCCAAAAAGCCGCCAAAGACATTTACCGTAGCTGACTTCTCGGACGTCTTTCTGGAGGACTACTATGCGAAGCCCGTACAGTGGGCCGTTGACAACGCCATAACCGGCGGAACCAGCGCCACGACCTTCAGCCCCGGCAGGGCCTGCACCCGTGCCCAGGCTGTCACCTTCCTGTGGCGGGCCGCTGGTTCCCCGATAGTCAATTACGCCATGAACTTCACTGATGTGCCCGCAGACGCGTATTACGCCGAAGCGGTGCGCTGGGCGGTAAGCCAGGGCATTACCTCCGGCACCAGCGCCACAACGTTCACCCCTGATGCTGCCTGCACCCGGGCTCAGATCGTTACTTTCCTGTACCACAGGGAGCAGGCCCAAGGCGGCGGTATGCAGGGTGCTTGGATGTTCCGGAATCCCTTTGCCGACGTGGACCTGGAGAACTACTACGGCGAGGCTGTCATGTGGGCCGTGGCCAACGGCGTCACCAGTGGTACGACTGCCACCACCTTCAGCCCTGATACCACCTGCACCCGCGCCCAGATCGTGACGTTCCTGTGGCGGGCGGCGAATGTACCGGAGAGCAGCTCCGCCCGCCAATAAGACGGAATAAGTTTCGCGAAAGTAAAAGGAAATATTTCAGCGGAAGAGAGGTTTGAAGATTGCTATGAAGAAACGATTTTTAGCGATACTGTTGTCTCTTTGCATGGCGGCAGGGGTGCTGCCCGTCGCGGCTTTCGCTGCGGAGGGGGAGCCGGAGCCTGCGCCCTATCAGGCCCAGGAGGAGGCCAGCTCCAGCACGCCCTCCGACAGCGGCAGCCAGCCGGCCGCCGTGCTTTCCGCGCGGGCAGGCAACGCCAGCATCGAGTATTCCACGGAATACGGAACGTTCTATTTTAATCCGGAAGAGGGATACATCGCCGGCTTCGCCGAAAAAGACGGCGTAACGGAGGTGGTGATTCCCGACCAAATCAACGGGACGGAAGTCACAGGCATTGGAGCTTCCGCGTTCTCCGGATGCAGCAGTCTGACCAAGATCACCATTCCCGCCAGCGTTACGGGGATGGGGGCAGGCGCATTCTGGGGGTGCACCGGCCTGACCAGCGCAGGTCCCATTGGCGGTGGATATAATATTGAATTTGGCTGGACTACCGAAATTCCTGATTTCGCGTTCTACAGATGCAGCAGTCTGACCAAGATCACCGTTCCCGCCAGCGTTACTAAGATCGGAAGATTTACGTTCTCCGAATGTACCGGCCTGACCAGTGCGGGCCCTATTGGCGGTGGGTATGATTATGAATTTGGTTGGACCACCGAAATCCCTAAGAATGCGTTCGCTGGCAGTGGGCTGACCAGCGTGGCCATTCCCGACGGGATTACTTCTATTGGATATTCTGCGTTCATTGGATGTAGTTCCCTGACCAGCGTGACCATTCCCAACGGAGTTACTTCTATTGAGTCAAATGCGTTTTATGGATGCAGCGGCCTTACCAGTGTAACCGTGCCCGGCAGTGTGACTTCCATTGGAAGGAGCGTGTTCTGGGGATGCAATAATCTGACCAGCGCCGGACCGATCGGCGATGGGTATGATTATGAATTTGGCTGGACCACCGAAATTCCTGCCTGTGCGTTCAGCGACTGCACCGGCCTCACCAGCGCGGTCATTCCCAGCGGTATCACTTCTATTGGGGAGGAGGCGTTCTTTGGATGCAGCCTGACCAGTGTGACCATCCCCGACGGGGTCACTTCTATCGGGATGAATGCGTTCTCCGGATGCAGCATGACTGACTTGACCATTCCCAGCAGCATTGTGGATATGGGGCGGAATGCGTTCTCCGGATGCCGCAATTTAACCCGTTTGACCATTCTGGGCAGTGTGATTGGCGACGGTGCATTTGAAAATTGCAGCGCTCTGGCCCGCGTGACCATTCCCGGCAGTAATACTTCTATTGGGGCGAATGCGTTCTCCGGATGCAGCAGTCTGACCAGTGCAGGCCCTATTGGCGGTGGGTATGATTATGAATTTGGCTGGACCACCGAAATTCCTAATTACGCGTTCGCTGGCTGCACCGGTCTCACCCGCGCGACCATTCCCGACGGGATTACGAAGATTGGGACGAATGTGTTTTATGGATGCAGCGGTCTCACCCACGTGACCATTCCTGGCAGTGTGACTTCTATCAGTCCATTCTATGGATGCACCGGTTTGACCAGCGCCGGACCGATTGGCGGCGGGTATAATTATGAATTTGGCTGGACCACCGAAATTCCTGATGACGCGTTCTCTAATTGCAGCGCTCTGACCCGCGTAACCCTTCCCGACAGCGTGACGAAGATTGGTGGGAATGCGTTCAGAGAATGCACCAGCCTGACCAGCGTGAATGTTCCCGACGGCGTGACGGAGATTGGAGAGCTGGCGTTTTATAGCTGCACCGGCCTGACCCGCATAACCCTTCCCGACGGGGTTACGAAGATCGGGAGGAGCGCATTCTCTGGATGCACCGGTTTGACCTACATGAGGATTCCCGGCAGTGTTACGGAGATTGGAACCTCTGCGTTTAATGATTGCAGCGGCCTGACCAGCGTGACCATTCCCAACAGCGTTACTTCGATTGGGGAGTATGCATTTTCTGACTGTAGTGGCTTGACCAGCGCTTTTATTTCAACCAATGTTACCTCGATTGAGCGTTATACGTTCTCTGGGTGCAGCAGTCTGGCTGACGTAATCATGTCCTTTAGGGTTACTTCGATTGAGGATGATGCATTCTCTGGGTGCAGTAGCCTGACTGACGTTTACTATAGCGGAGATATGTATCAGTGGAACCTCATATCGATTGACAGAAGCGAAGATAGTACGAATAGGCCTCTCCTCGATGCCACCATTCACTATAACGACACGGGTAATTTAAGAACTAAAAGTATCAAGGGGATCCTTTGCCAAGGCGAAGGCTACCAGATGAAGTGGCGGTGCGATTATCGAGTAGGGACGGACGACGAGATCATATACGCAGAGATCCGAATTTATATAACCGCCACGGACAAGAGCGAGGAAGAACTGTCCGTTTATAATGAAGCGGTTGCGACGGGACTTCCGTACCCCTGGGAGATGGAACCCTACAACATCCCAAAATCTGCTGTAACCAGCCTGACGATTGAGGGAACTTCACAAAAGCTGCTTACCATTCCGGAAAATGCTTTCCGGGAATATAGCAATCTTCGATCCGTAACGCTGAACAATATTTATGCGATTGATGCAGGCGTGCTCAGCCTGCCCAAAGATCCTTTAACCAATCTGACGATAAAGGGAGCTTCACGGAAGCTGCTTGAAATTCCGGAAAACGCTTTCCGGGAGTACAGTGAGCTGCAATACGTGTCGATGGATAATGTTTCCACGATTGGTGCAAGTGCGTTCAGCGAGTGTACGATACTGAACAGTGTTGTATTTCCCCAGCAGACGCTGGAAACAATCGGAGAAAATGCGTTCAAGGACACCAATTTGGGAACCATCACACTGGATGAGGCCGTTACCCAGATTGGAGACACCGCCTTCTCCGGGTGTGAAAATCTCGTAATTAAGTGCTACGCGAATTCTCCCGCATATCGGTTCGCATACTACCATGATATTCGATATATCCTGTTGGACGGCGGCGATTCGACGAAGATTTTTGTACCCTTTGAAGCAGCAGGTAAAGATATCGGCATGGAAATTACCTGGACCCCGGAAACAATGTTTTCCCCGACGGCTACCAGGTATAGTAATGATCTGGCAATTGCAGGTTTGGTGCTGAGCAGTGCAGCCGAAAATGGACGGGACAAAATCGATACCGTTTTGGCTGAAATGGGATTTGGAAAGCGACAGCATTTCGATTATGAGAAGGACTGGCACCTCGGAGCAGCGTTCTCTCTGGCTGACCAAGAGATCACCATCAACGGAGAAACCAAGACCTTGGTTGTCTGCGTTGTTCGGGGGACAGTCTCTACGGCTGACAAATACAGAGACGCGGCGTCTCTTGTCGATGGATTTTTGGGCGATGTTCCCAAGGTAATGCTGCCAATTAAAGTTTCCTATTTAGACGAATATGCAAAAGGAGATCTCATTTTCTTTGTTACCGGACATAGTTTAGGTGCAGCAGTTTCTGGTCATGTTGCCGAACAACTGTCGAACCTGTTGCCGGAGGGATCTGTGTTTTCCTATAATTACGCAACTCCCCGCAACAAGCGTCTCCCCTATATCCCTGGCGCAAAGCGGCCCACTGCCATATATAATATCATCAACACGGAGGACCTAGTCCCATATTTGCCGCCGAATTATCTTACACATATCGGCGAAGACCGTAATTGTTCTACAACCTCTGATCGGTTTACCTCCGCCTATGAAAGACTCGCCGGATGTTTGCCCGATCTGAAATGTGACTGGGGCCAGCATTTGCCTGACCGGTATATGGCGCTGCTTTTGGCAAACGATGCATTTACCGCCACCAAAGAGTTCAGTCATCGCCTAATCAAGGTATTTTGCCCAGTAGATGTGGAGGTGGTTGACGCCAACGGAACCATAGTTGCACGGACAAAGGATAATGTCGCCGATGATACCATTACGTCGGACCGGGCATTCGTCTATATCCAGGATGACGAGAAATACATCTATCTGTTCGACGACGGCGATTACACGATCAGAATGACAGGCACGGGTAATGGCGTCCTGAACTATTCCGTGGAGGATATTGCAGCAGACGGCTCCGTACTTTCTGAGAAGGAGTACCTCAAGGTTGAACTGACCCGAGGAAAAAAATTGATCAGCGAAGTCGGCGGCACAACGGAGACTCCTGCTGTGAAGCTGCTGGTTCTGGGCGATGACGGCCAGCCGGAAAAGGAAGTTCTCCCCGACGGCAATGGCACCGAGGTTCCCATTACCGATCCCGGCCACACCCACGACTACGGCACCGAGAGGAAGTACGATAAGGATAACCACTGGCATGAGTGCACCTGCGGCGACAAGGCTAACGTTGCGGCGCATACCCCCGGCGAGTGGATCGTTGACACCGAGGCCACTGAAACCACCGACGGTTCCCGGCATATGGAATGCACCGTCTGCGGTTATGTGACAGCGACGGAGATTATTCCTGCAAAAGGCACATCCGGCGGCGGTGGCGGCGGTGGAGCTGTCAGCAATACGTATGCTGTGAGCATCGGTAAGACCGCCAACGGCAAGGTGTCCGCTTCTCCGACTACTGCGAAGAAGGGCGATACCGTCACGCTGACCGTCACGCCGGACAAGGGCTATGCGCTGGATAAGCTGACCGTCACCGACAAGAACGGCGATCAGGTGAAGCTGACGGAGAAGAACGGTAAGTATACCTTCACCATGCCTGCCGGCAGGGTGAACGTGAAGGCCAGCTTTGCGAAGGTCAGTACGGAGCCTGCGGTGTCCTTCACGGATGTTCCCGCCGACGCCTACTACGCCGACGCCGTGGCCTGGGCTGTGGAGAATGGCGTTACTAGTGGAACTTCTACCACCATCTTCAGCCCCGACGCTCCTTGCACTCGTGCTCAGGCCGTCACCTTCCTGTGGCATGCCGCCGGAAGTCCCGTGGTGAACTATGCCATGAACTTCTCTGACGTTTCTGCTGACGCCTACTATTCGGAGGCTGTCCGTTGGGCGGTCAGTCAGGGCATCACCAAGGGCACCAGCGACACCACGTTCAGCCCCAACACGACCTGCACCCGCGCCCAGATCGTCGCGTTCCTGTGGCGCAGCCAGAAGTCTCCCGCTGCAAACAGCGTAAATTCCTTTATCGATGTGGCGGCTGACGCCTATTATGCCAATGCGGTCCTGTGGGCCGCAGAAAACGGTATTACCGGCGGCACCACTGCCACCACGTTCAGCCCCAATAGCGACTGCACCCGCGCCCAGATTGTAACCTTCCTCTGGCGCTGCAAGAAGTGACCGGCTGACATACGGCCAAGCAGCAAACCGCTGACATGACCACATAAGCGAACAATGGACAGCGTAGCGGATAGGCTTTTCGCCTTGACGCTGCGCTGCTCCTTTTTCGCTACGAGAAACAAATCAATGACATTTTGAGCTGCGCCGCTACCCCAGCGCGGCAAGGAGACAGCATTATGAAAAGAATCACAAGAATCATTCGTCCGATCATCTGCATGACGACAATAGGACACCCATCCTTGCGGTACTGAAAAGCAGCGTATGGTATAGGGAAAACGGCGGCTGCTCTGTACGGGGCGGCCGTTGTTTTTGCTGTCCCAACATTTTTCAGATGAAAGGGACCTATGCGTATGACAGGAGAGCACAGGAGGTGCCGCTAATGCTGCGGCACCGAGCCGCGCCGGG
>Ga0129310_1002966_pt1 | contig 11557 bp, 11 predicted proteins | sample Go1ome_2_FD_94433 | JGI IMG/M metagenome (GOLD analysis project Ga0129310, IMG submission 94433) | Western lowland gorrila individual fecal microbial communities from Wisconsin, USA - Go1022A metagenome | ecosystem: Host-associated > Mammals > Digestive system > Large intestine > Fecal | place...
ACATGGCGTCGACTCTCTGAACGTTGCCGCCGCCAGTGCCGTTGCTTTCTGGCAGCTGGGAAGGCGGTAAAAAATCAAGATCCGGTAAAGCGGACATTCGCAATCCGCTTCGCTACTTACTCATGAACGCAGTCGCTTCGCGATCTGTCAGTGGGAGCTTTCAACTCCCACTGACATAAGCATTCCCCTAACCCACCGCTTAGTGCTCCGCGCACTTGAAGTGGGGGAATGCTTATCTGCGTTCAAAGAAAGGCAGGCAGGATCACTCCTGTCTGCCCGGCTTTATATATCCCTTCTCAATGTTCTTTTTAATGATCCGGTCTGTCACCTCAAAAAGTGTTTCCGATCCCAGTCTTGTTTTTCTCTGGCGTCCATACACCTGATCTGCGTTTACTTCATGCTCTACCCAGTCTGCCCCGTCGTTGCTGTCATTTAAAAGCAGCGGCTGAAGATTATCCAGTACATGGGCAAATCTTGCTTCTGCCGTCTGATATTCCTCAAATTCATCAAACAGCTCGATCAGTTCCTTTTTCTGATCCTCCGGGAGCAGGGAGTATATCTTCTCCTTGGCTGCATCTTCACGGGCTTTCTGCGTTTTCAGACCTTCCTCGTCATACGCATACGTATCCCCCGCCTCAATCTCCACAATATCGTGGATCAGGCACATCAGCATGACCCGGGCGATATCCACCTTTTCGTTGGAATACTCCCGCAGCAGATATGCCATGATCGCCATGTGCCATGCATGTTCGGCATCATTTTCATTTCTTCCGTGTCCGGACAGATGCGTCTGTCTGAATATATTTTTTTCCTTGTCGATCTCCAGCGCAAATTCAAGCTGTTTTTTCAATCTTTCTTCCACAAAGCGCCTCCCCTTATATCTGCCGTTACAGCTTCCGCATCCGTAAGAGCATTGCGATGTGCAAAACTCATGAAACGCTTAAAGAGCTATCCGCAGATAGCTCTTTAAAAATATTCTGTCTGAATTCACTATATCATTTATAAAATGGCCTTGCAAGCCTTTTGTGAGGTTTTGGCTAATGACTTTTCGTCTGCTTATTAATACTCAACCTTCCACATATATCTTCTGTGATCCATGGAATGGCCGCGAACCTCAGCCATCTGGGATACATAGTAACGCTCGATCGGGATCATTACGACCGGATTGAAGAATTCGACAACATCTGCATCAATCTTTCCGCCGTTTAATTCCTTGAAGTCGATGACGATGAAATTCTCTGCATAAGTATTTAAGAATTTCAGGCATCTCTCATCAAGAGCTCTTGTTCTGCCCTCGCTCATAAGAAGGATCATCGGAAGCTTCTTATCGGTCGTCTCAAACGGGCCATGGAAGTATTCACCTGTATGGAGGCATACAGCATGCTTCCACTGCATCTCCATGAAATGGCAGCAGCACATGGAGTAAGCAACTCCGTAGTTCGGGCCGGAAGCCAGTACATAGAAGATCGGCTCGTCTTTTTCTTTCTCTGCCCATTCCTTTGCTGCAGCGAGGCAGTTCTTCTTGCCGTCTTCAACGATCTCATCAATATATTTATAGGCATCCATTGCCTTTTCGTACTTATCCCAGTTTTCAAACTGATGGAGCAGCTCAAAACCGATCCTTAAAGCATTGGCCTGGTTGGAATCGCTGTATACCTGATCGTCACCGTTGGAATATGTAACTACATACTGTCCAACCTTCGCCATTCCTGTCTGCATGTTTCCTGTCATGGCAATGGTGATAGCTCCTGCCGCATTTGCGGTCTTTACTGCCTCTACTGTTTCTGCTGTTGCCTTTAAGGAGCAGATTACAGCCACGCATCTCTCATCCAGTTCCTTCGGTGTTGCATGAACAAATTCGTTACTTGTATAGGTTGTGGCACTAAAATTCTTTGCCTCACTCTGTAAAAGATATAATCCCGGGAAAATTGCTGCCTTGGAGCCGCCGCAGGCTACAAAGTATACATGTTTTAATCCGCCGACCTTATCCATTTTCTGTTTGATTTCTGCTACGATTTCTTTTACTGTCATTTTTATTCCTCCTGATTACTCATAAATGAAGTGAACGATCGCAATCCGCTTTCGCAGCTTGCTCATGAACACAGTTGCTTCGCCTATTGTTCCACACACTCTAAGCAGCGGAATGCTTATCTTCATTCAAAATGTTTTCCGTGTCCGAAAGCTCCCTGAACCAGACAGGTCTGGGACGCAAATTCCGCCCCCGCCTCCATGGCTTTCTTTAATTCTGCCTGATAAAAGGCTTTATCTGACCGCATCTTCTCCGGTTCCTTTTCCTCACTTTCGAGGATCGAAAGAAGAAAAGCCGTTGCAAAGGAATCTCCGGCGCCGAGCGTATCGACTGCCTCTACCAGCTTCGGAGCCTGTGACATAAATATCTCTCCGTCATAGAATACGGCCCCACGGCTTCCGCAGGTCGCAATGACCTTCCCGCAGCCTGCCTTCTTCATTTTTTTACAGATCTCCTGTACCTCATCCTCCGGCACCTCGCTGCAGGATAAGAATGCATAGTCCGCATACGGTGCCGCCGCAGCTACCTTTTCTTCAACCTTCCACTGGCCGGAGAAATCATAGGACAGAGAAATGCCCGCCTCCTTAACCTTTGCCAGCTGGCTGTCAAAGTAGCCGTTATTACTTGTGTGGACATGCGAAAAGCTCTTAATATAGCGGATATCGTCCTCCGTCAGCTTTATCGGTCTTTCTTTTGTGATCCCACCTTTATTGCTGCCGAGAAAAACGCGGTCTCCGTCTACCAGAGTAACTCTCGCATAGCCGTTTTCCCCATCATACTGTCTGCAATGTCCATGTTCCACTCCCAGCTCATCCAATGTTGCCATGACATGGCTTGCAACCTCATCACGTCCGAACACTCCCATATAGGAAGCATCCGCGCCAAGCATTTTTGCGTAAACCGAAAAGTTGAGTGCCTGTCCGCCGGGGAACATGGTCTTCAGGTGCTCATACTTATCGCACACGTTGTCTCCAATACCGATTACCCGCATTGTCGATCTCCTTTATAGGTTGTATATCATTATATAATGTTATATTATGTATAATAGCTCACGCCGGGTCATTTGTCAAGAATAAATCATAAAAAAATGGCTTTATCCCACGTAAATCAAAGGTAAAACGGACATCTTTCCCCGATACATTGATTATTCTGACCGATCCATCCGCAACGGACTGTCTTCTGCTTTTCTAGCTTGATCCCGAATTTTTCTTCAATGAAGTCAATGGCCTCGAGAACAGCGATGCGGGAATTTCTTTTACAGCAGCGCGGGCCTCCGATCTTTGCTTCTTGGGCAAGTACCCGGGAGGTCATTTCATTACACCAGCCCCATGTTTCCGTTGATAACGGGCTTGAGCCAGTAAGGATCGAAATGCAGATCCCCGTGCTGACTGCCGCCCCGCAGCTTCCCCACAAGCCGCAGATACCTCCCGGTACCTGACTACCGCGCTTTTGCATCTCAAGCAGGGCCTCCGTAAGCTTAATCTTTCCTCCGGCGTTGGAAAATGCGGTAAGGATACTTGCTCCGACCAGAATATGATGCTCCGGCCCATGCATGTGACAGGCAGGAAGCTGCATCAGCTTGTGGAGGATCTCGATCGGAGCCGTTGAGCTTTCATTTAAGCACGTCCCCAGAAAGCTGTCTATTCCCGCTATATGACATTGACTGCAGACGTAATGTCCATCGACACAGCGGCAGTTGCTGTCCTCCTCGCGTCCGCAGATACTGCAGGTCATCTTTTCTGCCTTTTCCAGATAGATCAACGGACTTTTACAGATCAGACATTCTTCATTGTTCATGTTATTGTTCCTTTCATTCACAGATTGTGGTAAGGCGTTTGCAAAACGCCAAAATGATGAGTAGAGGATGCGCACTCGAATCACGCGCCAAGTCTCACGGACGTTCGACTTGAATTTTATGCCTGCTCAAATCGTTTCAGAATTTCCCGAACCGCCTGCAGCTCCACGCCGGTTTCTGCAGCGATCTGGCTTTCTGTGTGCTTTTTTCGGAAAAGACTGTAAATCTCAAGTACACGGTCAATTCCTTCCTTCACACCGGTTTCACGTCCGATTCTTTCGCCAGCCTCACGGCCGATTTTCTCGCCAGCTTCACGGCCGATTCTTTCGCCAGCCTCGCGGCCGATTTTCTCGCCAGCCTCACGGCCGATTTTCTCTCCAGCTTCGCGGCCGATTTTCTCACCCTCCGCAAATTCTGCTTTTCGGATCAGTTCCTTCTCACGTTTTTCATCATATTCAAAGATACACACTTCGATCGCCTCCGTTCGATTCTTCCTCAGGAAATCACCCAGTATATTTTCTTCGATACATTCCGTTACCGCCTGCTCGACTGCCATGTTTATGTCTCCGTCCCCGGCTGCATATTTCCGGATTTTATTAACTAACAGCATATATTCCTTCAGCAGCTTGCATGCGTCCAGAACCGCCTGCTGTTTGTCCGGATTGATATTTAAAACTTTTACTATCAGCTCTAATTCCGGTGTAGCTGTTTTCTGCTTAAAGGAGTGTGACAATCTAAGTTCACTTTCCGCCTCGCGATCCTCCTCGCCATTGTAAAATACCACAAAATGAGGAGTAGGAAGCTCCACTAAGGTTGATGCGTACAGCGTCCGATCCCGGATCAGCATCTGGAACTCTTTCGCCACATAGATCAGAAAACGCAGCGGCATATTGGGATTCCATGTTGACTGATGTTCATACAGATTCAGCTGCATGTCCAATAGAAATGCCTGATCATTTTTCATATTCATATATACTGCATTTTTCAATGTCACGATTTCCAGTTCCGCCGGATCCGTATAATGCGAATGATTCACCGCGTTGTATAGACTTAGCAGATTTTCCCTTGTGCTGAAAATCATCCGGAACAAGGTGTCCTTATGATCTCTCCTTGCTCTTGTCAAAATTCTGTTTTTCATTCATTCTCCCTTCCGGCAGGAGAAGTAAAGCGGAATTCGCAATCTGCTTTGTCTCAGTGGGAGTTAGGTCTCCGACTGAGATAAACGCTCCGCGAGGATGCACAGTTACGAGCAAAACCCCATCAAAAATCTCCTGCCCTTCAATTGTTGATAAATTGGATAAGCATAAGATTTTCTCAGATCGATCCCAGAACAGAATGTAAGATGAATATGAAATGATGATAAAGAAAAATATATGCTTGATAATATCAATGTATCATATCACGGTCATGGTTGCAAGGGGGGAAAGAGATGTGGTAAAGCACGAGACATTCGCCTGCTACGCCCGAAGTGAAACCAAGACTTCGAACCGTTCGAGCCCGGCAGAATCTGAATGTACGAAAAAAGGAGGTATCCAACGGATATCTCCTTTTTTATATTAAAAGAGCACGAGACGGGATTCGAACCCGCGACCCTCGCCTTGGCAAGGCGATACTCCACCACTGAGCCACTCGTGCATAAGTTTTATGAACACCTGTATTATATACCAGAAACGTAGAAAATGTCAAGCTATATCTCAAAAAAGGAGGAACAGCAGAGGGCTGCCGCACCGACAAATATTTTCTGCCGTCGACAGCCATTTCTTCCCTACGACCCGTGTATCTAAGCATTGCCGCCTTCATATACATAAAGAGAGAATCTGTCTCCGTTGATCAGCTGGATCCCGGCATAAAACGGCTCTCCGGCTTTATCGTATGCCGTGCTGCGAACAAACAGAAGATTGTCTCCTTTTCGTACTCCCAGCTGTTCCGCTTCCTCCGTGGTTGCCCGGCAAAGCTCGATCACTTTCTCAGAACCGGCTACGCTTGAGCCTGTCTTTTCTCTGAGGATCTCGAACAGAGAATTATTATCAAAATTTATATCCAGTAAAAACGAGAACTTTAACGGGAAATAGTTGTGTTCGATCTGAACCGGTTCGTTGTCGGCATAACGAAGCCTTGATATATAGATCACTTTGCTGCCTTTTTCGATGCCAAGGCTTTTTGCCACCTTTTCATCGGCCTTAACCAGACGGTTCTCCAGCATCTTTGCCCCCGGAACGGCTCCCATCTGTTCACACATTTCACTAAAGCTCTGGAGCTTTTTCATATCCCGGGAAATCTTCGGCTTTGTCACAAAGGTTCCTTTTCCCTGTCTCCGCACGACAAGGCCCTTTTCCATAAGTGAACCGATGGCTTTTCTTACCGTGATCAGGCTGACGCCATAGAATTTCGCCATCTCCGCCTCAGTCATGATCTTATCTCCCGGCTTATATTTTCCCTCCCGGATGTCTTTTTCAACCTCGTCCATCAGCTGGACATACAACGGGGTCATTACATCCTGATTCAGCATACGGCCCCTCCTTTCTGCTATACCTGTTATTATTTAATGATGCCAAGGGCAAAAGGTCTAAACCCACATGAGCTTGCTCATAGGTGGGTGAAAGACCTTGGTACCCGCCCCGATATGAGCATAAAAGTGGGATGATAATCCCACGATATGCGAATATTGGGCAGGATTGTGGGAGTGCGCAGCACGGAACAATCCGCAGGCGTAACTATTCAGTACCTTCATAGTTACAAGCAAAAATCCATTCCAAATCGGCTGCGCCGATGGGATTTTTGCCTTCCAGCCTATGTTTTCTTACGGTCAGCGCAGCAGGTGCGCAGACCTACTGAACAGTTACCCGCAGGCATCAAAATCGGGGTTTTTGACCTAGATATCATTTTAATATGGACAACTACAAATATCAAGCCACAAAGGAAAAAATACGCTGTGAACGGGTCGGAACAAACGGAACAATATTATCAGCAGAGGCTGATCAGGTATTCAAAAAGCTTTGTTCCGTCCGGTCCGTTGACCGGGTTTTTCTCATCGCCCCGCATACGCTCCGGGTGGAACTGAACGCTGAAGATCGGAAGGGTTTCATGCTCGATCGCCTCGATAATTCCGTCCTCGGATCTTGCTGACACGATCACGCCCGGACCTGCCTGATCTGCACAATCTCTATGATAGCTGTTTACCATAAATTTATTTCCGTACAGACGGTTTAAGATAGAGCCTTCCTCTGTCAGAATGCTGTGCTGGATCCCTTCTGAGTGCTCTACCGGATGGATCCTCGGGAAGTTCAGCATGTTATGGCCGCCTAAAGCCGCATTGACCAGCTGATGTCCGCGGCAGATCCCCATGATTGGCTTCTTTCTCTTATAAAAAGCCTGAAATGCCGCAAATTCCATCTCATCCCGTGCCGTGTTGCAGCCTGCCTTGAGATTGTGAGCAACGGCCGCATCACCGCCTGCGAGATTATTAAAGGTATCATTATATCTTGCCGGATGAACGCTCTCTCCGCCTGTCAGCAGCAGTCCGTCTGCAATCTCTGCATACTGCTCTGCCAGTGCCGTACAGCCCATTACGAGGGGAATGCCGCCCGCTGCCTCAATAGCGTTCATATACGATGTATTGACACTGATCGCAGACATTCCTCTCGGATTCTTTCCGAGGGCTCCTGTTACAAGAATGATCTTTTTATCCATAATTCCATATCCTCCGTTTGAAAAGCCCGCTGCTCTTACTGATGAAGAAAGCAGGCAACGCTCCGTTTATTTCCATTAGGATCCACCAGTTCCTTAAGAGCCGGAGCCTCCTTATGGCATCGTTCTGTCGCATAAGCACATCTGGTACTGAACAGACATCCCTTGGGCGGGTTTAACGGGCTGGGAACCTCTCCCTCCAGGATGATTTCTTCCTTTTTGGCATGAATATCCGGAACCGGGATTGCTGAAAGCAGCGCCTTTGTGTAGGGATGAAGCGGAGCTTCAAACAGCGGCTTTTTATCTGCAAGCTCCATGATCCTGCCCAGATACATAACTGCGACTCTGTCACACAGATATTCTACCACACTAAGGTCATGAGAAATAAAAATATAGGTAAGATTTCTCTTTTTCTGCAGATCCTTTAACAGATTCAGTACCTGAGAACGAACAGACACATCCAATGCAGAAACAGGTTCATCACAGATCACGATCTCCGGATCATTGATGAGGGCACGGGCGATCACGACTCTCTGTCTCTGTCCTCCTGACATTTCATGAGGATACTTGTCCAGATACTTCTCATCAAGGCCTACCTCCTTCAGCATGTTTTTGACTTTCTGAAGTTTTTCCTCCTGCGTGTATTTTTTTGACACGTTTAAAGGGGCCATGACAGACTGAACAACCTTCTTTTTAGGATTTAACGATGCGTAAGGGTCCTGAAAGATCATCTGAATCTTCTCCCGGAGCGGGCGCATCTGTTTTTCTGAATAGTGGGTGATATCTTCCCCGTGGAAAAAGATATTTCCGCCTGTGATCTCGTGAAGCTTGATGATCGTTTTTCCCAGTGTGGATTTTCCGCAGCCGGATTCTCCTACCAGCCCCAGTATCTCACCCTGATTAACCGTAAGATCGATCTGGTCGACTGCTTTGACAACGATATCCTCTCCATTTCTGACTTTCTTTACCGGAAAATATTTCTTTGCATCACGAATTTCAAGTAATGGCGCTTCCATTATTTTTCACCCTCCTCTCCATACAGGAAACAGCGTACCTGATGTCCTCCTGCACGTCTCATGCCCGGATCCTCCTGTCTGCAGCGCTCTGTGGCATGCTCGCATCTTGTGCAGAAGCGGCAGCCCTTCGGCATCTCATCCAGCCCCGGAACCGTTCCTTCGATCGTATACAAATGGCCCTCCTGTCCGCTTCCAAGCTTAGGGATCGACCGTAAAAGTCCGATCGTATACGGATGCATCGGATGATCGAAGATCTCCTCAACCGTTCCGTATTCCACGGATTTTCCTGCGTACATGACCATAACGTTATCTGCGGTCTCTGCCACAACGCCCATATCATGGGTGATAAGAATAACAGAGGTATTGGATTCCTTCGTCAGCTTTTTAATAATTCTTAAGATCTGTGCCTGAATCGTTACATCCAGCGCTGTTGTCGGTTCATCCGCGATCAAAAGCTTCGGATTACATAAGAGTGCCATTGCGATCATGACTCTCTGGCGCATTCCTCCGGAAAGCTGGTGCGGAAATTCCTTCACCCTCTGTTCCGGTGAAGGGATCCCGACACGCTTCAGCATCTCCACACATTGCTTCAGGGCGTCAGCCTTGGATATTTCTTTATTGTGGGTACGGATCATCTCCATCATCTGATCGCCGATCCGGTATACCGGATTCAGCGATGACATCGGCTCCTGAAAGATCATGGAAATCTCATTTCCGCGGATCTCCCGCATCCGTGCCTCAGATGCCTTGGTAAGATCTTCTCCTTTAAACAGGATCTCACTGTTTTCGTCTATCACACATACCGCAGGAGGGACAAGCCGTAAAATAGAAGTTGCTGTCACACTTTTTCCACATCCGGACTCTCCTACGATTCCAATGATCTTTCCCTGATCCAGAGAAAATTCTACATTTTCCACTGCCGTAAGCTTTTTCTTTCCGACATTAAAAGAGACTTTCAGCTTTTTTATCTCCAGCAATTTATCTCCCATCTGCTTTCCCTCCTGCAATTATCTTTTTACTTAGATACAGACCATTCCCATACCTTCTGGTTGTTTACACCGCTCTCGAATGGGTTGTAGCCCTGGAAGCGATCTGACTTTACATTATACAGATATCCGTGATACAGCATTACTAACGGCATTTCATCATAGAGCAGTTCCTGATACTGATTGATCAGCTCTTTTCTCTTTGTTTCATCTGTCTCTGATGCGATCGCATCCTGGATCTCTGCAAACTTTGTATCTGTAATCTGGCAATATGTAGCATTCTTGTTGTCATAGTATCCGGACATCCATAACGGATAACCCATAGCGGTGGAACCGCAGATACCAAGATCATATGTACCATCCTGAAGTCCTGCGAACATAGTTGCAAGCTCTACTGTCTGCACTTCGATGTTGATGCCTGCCTCTGCAAGGTTCTGCTGGATAACGGCTGCCATACTCTCTCTTGCGGATGTTACGACCATGTGAAGAACTTTACCGGAATCCCAGCCTGCCTCTGTAAGAAGCTCTTTTGCCTTATCTACGTTTCTCTCCCACTTGATTCCGCAGTCATATTCGGATCCCGGGATAATGCATGTGGTGGACGGAACGCCATGTCCCTGAAGGCTCTGCTCAACTAACAGCTCCTTATCGATCGCATAGCTCATTGCCTGACGGACTCTCTTATCCGGTACATTCTGGTTGTTGATAAGGAAGATCGCTGTACTTACCGGATTTTCGGACTGCTCTACATCCATTCCCATATCTTTTGCTGCCATAGCATCATCTACAGTCGGGTTCTGGAAGAAGCCATCCATCTCACCGGCAGCGATAGAAGTGATCGTATTGGTAGCAGCGATCACCTTAAGCACCAGCTTGCCCCACTTCGGAGCGCCGAGATGATAATCCGCAAAGGAACCAAGCTGTAATTCACTTCCGGAAAGCTCAGAAATAAAGGTACACGGTCCGGATCCTACCGGAGATTTCCAGAAGGCATCCTCTTTCATGTTTTCCGGTGCGATATCCTTTAAAAGATGCTCCGGAAGAACGTAGTAATACTTGTTATGAAGGATCAGCCAGTCTTCTGCCGGCATTACATTCTTTAATGTCATCTTTAAGGTGTAATCGTCCAGAGCTTCCATTCCGACGGAATTCTCGGAAACCTCAACACCGGTATCATCTGTTCCGGCCCATGTGTTAAATTCACTTCTTAAACCATAATCAAATTTCGGATTTGTGATCAGGCGTGCTGTATATACCCAGTCGTTTGCTGTAACCGGCTCACCATCATGCCATTTTGCATTTTCATCCAGATGGAAGATGACTGCTTTTCCTTCATCCGCCATTTCCCAGCTCTTTGCTCCGCGCGGGCTTACGCCGGTTCCTGCCTCCTCGATAAAAGCAAGACGGTCATACAGCTTATCGCAGACAAGGTTCTGATAAATAGAACCGGTAGAGGAACCATAGGGATTGATCGTATCCCATGCCTGTGTCATACCGTATACGATGACATCATCGGAATAGTCCGTGTTTTCCTGTGCATCGGCCTTTGTATCTTCTGCTTTGGCAGAGCTCTCCTCTGTGGTGTTTCCGGTCGATGCTGTAGATTCTGCAGTCTTATTGTCTGCTCCTCCGCCACATCCGGAAAGAAGGCTGCAGGCCATAGCTGCTGCAAGCATAACGCTTGCGATCTGTCGTGTTGTCTTTCTCATAATAACGTTCTCCTTTCATATAATTCCTTATTTCTTTATCTCTATCGGCCCTTCTTATAATATCCTCTGCTATTTTTAAGAAGGAACTGAACAAGAAGCTTATCTGCCTTTTCCTATTCCCGGGTCTTCGGATCCAGAGCACTTCTCACTCCCTCACCGATGAAGTTAAATCCGATTACCACAAGGATGATACAGATTCCCGGCGGAAGCCATACCCACGGTCTGGCTGTCAGCACCAGAAGATTCTGGGCTGCAAAGATGATATTTCCCCATGAAGCCTGCGGCGTCTGTACGCCCATTCCCAAAAAGCTCAGGGAGGATTCTGTCAGGATCGC
>Ga0129310_1002969_pt1 | contig 11541 bp, 7 predicted proteins | sample Go1ome_2_FD_94433 | JGI IMG/M metagenome (GOLD analysis project Ga0129310, IMG submission 94433) | Western lowland gorrila individual fecal microbial communities from Wisconsin, USA - Go1022A metagenome | ecosystem: Host-associated > Mammals > Digestive system > Large intestine > Fecal | place...
CCTTCTCTGTACAGGATTATAAATATTTTGTGGGAGACGGTGCCGCCAATCTGGTAAAGCGGGCACTGATCAAGGGTGGCGATACGGAACTTACCCATTTTGAGGCAGCCTATGCCAGATACAAAGAGATTTTCCAGGCGAACTGTATGTATCAGGTGAAGCCTTATGAAGGAATCCCTGAGCTGTTGGAAAAGTTGAAGAAACGCGGCATGAAGATCGCTGTATTGTCCAACAAACCCCACCATGCTACCGTGGATGTCATCGAGAGCCTGTTTGGCAAGGGCTATTTTGATGTGGTGCAGGGACAGGTGGACGGCGTGCCCATCAAACCCGATCCCGCCGGAGTCTTCCGCATCTTAGACCGGTTCGGTCTCACCGCAGACGAAGTACTCTACATGGGAGACACTGCTACAGACATGAAGACCGGCAAAGCGGCAGGAGCCTTCACTGTAGGCGTCCTTTGGGGCTTCCGCGACCGTGCGGAATTGGAAGAAGGCCACGCCGACGCCATTATCGCGCAGCCGCTGGAACTATTGAATTATTGTGAATAAATGTCGGAATAAAAAAGATTAGAATATTCCTCCTTTTTCAGATATGTGGAATGGATGGCCTTTAGGAGACGTGGTAAGATAAAGTGCCAGAGAACAGATAGCGTAAAGGGCAGGTGAAGAACGTGAAGGTCGTAATCGTAGAAGATGAGATCCGGATTCGGGAAGGAATCAGAAAACTGTTGTCAAAAGCTTCCGGGGACTATGAACTTATCGGAGAGGCAGAGAACGGCAGGGATGGTCTGGAACTTTTGCAAAAACGGAATGCAGATATTGTTATTACGGACATACGAATGCCTTATATGGATGGACTGGAAATGCTGACCCGGATGAGTGATGAAGGCATTGCGACAAAGGCAATCGTACTGAGTGCATATTCGGAATTTGAATATGCACGTAAGGCAATGAAGCTTGGGGTCACGGAATATTTGTTGAAGCCTATCGGATTTTATGATTTTTTACAGGCATTGGAAAATGTTAAGTATCAGATCGAAAAGGAAAGGCAGGATAAGCCTGCCCAGATAGGAACCATTGAACATATTTTTCAGTTCCTGATAGATGGCAGTCTGGAGGTAAATTCCGAAGTACGGGAATATCTGTGGAATAATTATCAGATTCTGGAAGACCAGCCGTTTATCATAGTATGTGCATATCTTGGAAACGATTATGCATCCGTATGGGAGAAGACAAAAGCGGATTTCCGCCATACATTTTCCATGTATCCCCATCTTTCTTATTGCATTATAGAGGCACCTTACCGGAATTCACTTCTTATGATCCTGTACCATTATGATGATGCACACGATCTGGAACGCTGGGTACAATACCAGATTCTGAATAAATGTCTGAAAAAGAATGCTATCGGATGGATCGAGGCACGGGGAATCGCAGCGCTGGAGAAAAGTGTTGAACTTCTGTATCCCTATATGGACTGGCATATTTCACTGGATGAGGAGATCCTTATATCGTATCCGAAGATCACACGGATCCAGACGGTATCCTGCGTGTATCCGATAGAACTGGAGAATGGAATGAAAACTGCAATATGCAGCTATGACTGGGAGAAAGTCTCTCAGATTATGGAACAGTTTCACAAGAGTCTGCAGGACGGACAGATCTATGAGCCAAAGGAGATCAAGGAGTGTTATGTACGTTTTCTGTGGGTCATGATCAATCTTGCAAAGGAACTGGGATGCATTGAGTCCAAGGGACTGGATTCCCGGAAATTACTGGAGATGATCATGAATGCCCAGATCCGGGAAGAACTCAGAGAGGCTTCAGAACTCCTGATCCGGCAGATGACACCGCAAAGGGAAGCGCAGGAGGCAGTGCATCTGACGGTAAAGAAGGTCATAAGCATGATCCATGAATTCTATCAGGCGGGAATCACTCTGGAAGAGATCAGCGAGAGATTAAACATGACACCGGAATATATTGGAACATTGTTTCATAAGGAAATGGGGGTTACGTTCAGTACTTACATGAAAAATTATCGGATCAATAAGGCGAAAGAGCTTCTGTGCGGAAGCAATTATAAGCTGTATGAGATTGCTGAGAAAGTGGGCTATAATGATCCAAAGTATTTTAGCAAGGTTTTCAGGGAAATTACGGGTGAACTACCGACGGATTACCGGAAAATACATAAATAGAGTTTAGATAATTCCTCCTTTTCAAGTTTTCTCTTATTTTGCGCTTGGCACGAACAGGCTAGAATGCAAGTAAGGAAATGAGAAAAGGAGGTTTTTTCATGAAAGGATTAAGAAAATTTTTCAAATACGATAATGTAGGTCTTCTGTTTGCACTTCCGGCTTTTCTCTATATGCTGGTCTTTGTAGGTTATCCTATATTGAGTAATATTGTCCTGAGTGTTCAAGATGTTACCGTGCGGAATCTGGCAAAGGGAGTTAAAAAGTTTATCGGACTGCAGAATTACGCAGTATTGTTTCAGGATGAGGTGTTTCGCCTGACAATCGTAAATACACTGAAATTTACCGTATATAGTCTGCTGTTCCAGTTCCTTATAGGATTTGCGCTTGCGGTATTTTTTAATCAGAACTTTTCGCTTGCAAAACCGATCCGGGGATTGCTGATGATTCCCTGGATGATCCCCATGACGATCACGGCACTGATCTTTAAATTTATGTTCTCTACAGATGTAGGTATTATTAATTATCTGCTTCAGAGCATCGGTCTGATCCGGGAGAACATCGAGTGGCTGACAAACCCCGGAATCGCTCTGGGATGCGTTATTTTTGCAAATGTCTGGATCGGAATACCTTTTAACACCATTCTTTTGTCTACAGGATTGACAACGATTCCACAGGAGCTCTATGAAAGTGCTGCAATTGACGGCGCCAACAGTATTCAGCGCTTTTTCAAAATAACATTACCGTTGTTGCGGTCAACGATCGAATCCGTTCTGGTGTTAGGCTTTATTTACACCTTTAAATGTTATGATCTGGTGTATGTAATGACCAGCGGCGGACCGGTGAATTCGACACACCTGATGTCTACTTATTCCTATAAGCTTTCGTTTGAGATGTTCGACTACAGCAAGGGTTCGGCAGCAGCAAATGTACTGCTTGTCATACTGATGATAGTAGGCGCAGTTTATCTGAAGATCACCATGAAGGGAGAGAATGACTGATGGGTGAAGAAAAAAAGCTGAGTACAAAAAAGAATATTCTTTTCTGCATATTGTCTTTGATCGTGTTATGTGTTTTGCTGTTTCCGCTTTTCTGGATATTTATCACTTCCCTGAAGACAGAACAGGAGATTTTTCAGTATCCGCCGACTTTCTATCCGCATAAACTGAATCTGAAATCTTATGCGGCTCAGATTGAAACAGGGGATTTCAATATGTTTCGGGCATTTGCCAACAGTTTTGTTATTTCCTTCGGAGCCATGCTGATCGCCGTTGTCCTGGCGGTTCCCGCATCCTATGCCATTGCACGATATCGATTTGCCGGACGAAAGGCAATGCTTCTAGGTTTTCTTGTGACACAGATGCTGCCGGTTTCGGTATTGCTGACACCTATGTTTATTATGTTTAAGGGCATGCATGTCTATAATACCTGGGGATCAGCTGTTTTGGCAGATGCCACGCTGGGAATTCCTTTCTCAGTCCTGATCCTGAAAAACTATTTTGCATCGATTCCTAAGGAACTGGAGGAAGCAGCTTATATTGATGGCTGCGGAAGGCTGCAGGCATTCTTAAAGGTGCTTGTTCCGGTGGCAAAATCGGGAATTGTAGTCTGTGCCATTTTTTCTTTCCTGTATTCCTGGGGGGATCTGGCATATGGCATGACCTTTATTCTGAATCAGCAGAAGAGACCGATCACAGCGGGAATCTTTAATTTTATGGGACAATACGGAACAAGATGGAGTTATCTGACGGCTTTTGCAATCGTTACGATCATTCCGGTGGCGCTGATCTTTATATTTATGCAAAAGTACATTATTGCAGGAATGACCAGCGGTGCAGTAAAAGGATAAAACAGGAGGAACCATTTGTCTGCGGAGGCAAATGGTTCCTCCTGTTTCTTTGGTTGACAAGTAGAATGAGAAACCCTTACTATGAAAGAAGAGAGCAGAAAACGTGCTGAAGGATGGGGAAAAAGTATGGGAAAAACAAAACAGATCAGCCTTTGGAGAAGATTGATTTTTATATTTATTATGACATCGACCATACCGATCATAATTCTCTGCCTGCTGATGCTGTATGAGACTTCAACGGCATTGCGGCAGAATACCGATGCACTGATGCAAAACAGTGTGAAACAGCTTGGCGACAATTTGGATATTCAGATGGAGGCGTACCAGGATCTTCTGTACCAGCTCTATACGGGGGATGATATGGTGGAATGGGTTGACAGGATCAATGATGATTATGATAAGCCCGTCACGATCAACCAGCTTCGTAGATACCTTCGGGGAATTCTGAATTCCAAGGATTATATCCGTTCTATTACGATCATTACGGAGTCCGGGACGGAGGTTACTTATAACTGCATTGCGGCAACGACCTATGCGAACTCATGGATCGATAATTTCAGCTATTCTATGGAGGAACTGTATTACACCATTTCCTCGGACAATAAAACGCATATTTATTCCACTGAATACGGGACAACTTTTGCCAGTGAAGATTATTACCTGTTGCATCTGGGCCATCGTATTATTGATTACCGGAAACTGGAAAAAGAAAACGGAATTGTTATCCTCAGCCTGGATGAGAAAGTATTGCAGCAGATCCTGGAATCGTCCAATAAGAACGGAAATGAAAATTTTCTGGTGGATGACGAGGGGAGAATAGTCTCCTGCTCTGATAAGACCAGAATCGGACAGCAGGTTTTTGAACCGGAAGCTTCTGAAGAGGAAAAGCTGGATAAATACCGACAGTTTGCCGGAGAACTTTTACAGGTAAATAAGGAATATGTATCGATATATACCGGCAGGAATGAGAAGATGCAGTGGGAGATCGTAAGTGCTGCCGATCAGAGTGTCTTTATGATGGAAATATACAGCAAGATGCGTATTATTGCCGGAGTTTGCCTGTTATTACTCTTCGTTACCCTGTTCCTGGTATGGAAGCAGGGGTGGCAGCTGATGGAATCTGTAAACATTGTGGTGAAAGCAATGAAGTCGGTAGGAGCAGGCAATCTAGAGACCAAAGTGCCGATACCGGAGCAGATGCCGAGAGAGATCGAGACGGTGGCACTGCAGTTCAATGATACATTGGAAAAGCTTGTAAACGCACAGAAAAAAGAAAAAGAGGCGACAGACAGGCAGCGAAAGGCGGAGATACGGGCGCTGGAAGCACAGATCAATCCCCATTTTCTTTATAATACTCTGGATACCATCAACTGGATGGCTATTGACAGGGATGAGTTTGACATCAGTAATGCCATCAACTCGCTGGCAACGATCTTACGGTATGCGATAACGGACAGTAATGGGACAGTGACGGTTCGTGACGAGGTGGAATGGCTCAGAAAATATATTTATTTACAGCAGTTTCGCCTGAAGAACAAATTTATTCGTAAGATTGAAGTACAGCCTGAGGTACTGGAAGTTAAAATTCATAAGTTGTTGCTGCAGCCGTTTGTGGAAAATGCTATTATTCATGGCTTCCGGGGGGAACAGGAGCAATATATTCTTGAGGTGATATTTACAGGAGAAACGGATGGATTACACATTGCAATCAGAGATAACGGAAGCGGAATGGAGCCGGAACTTGTAGAGAAGGTTAATTCCGGGCAGCAGATTCGTTCGGAGGAAAAAATCCACATAGGCATGGACAATGCCATAATGCGTCTCAACAGTTATAGTGATGGAAAGGCAAAGATTTTTGTAAAAAGTGAGCTGGGGAAAGGAACGGAAGTAAATATCTTTTGGCCGATTTTATCCAATGAAAAATAAAAGAGTTTAGAAATGCCCCCTATTTTCAAGATATGTCGAGTTTTATGCAGAGGGTGTGCTGTTATAATAAAATCACCAACACAAAAAACTATATAGGAGGGAACGAAATGAAGAAGTTAGTATCAACAATGGCAGCAATATGTCTGGCAGGAACCATGCTTGTGGGCTGTGGCAGTACACAGGAAGAGGCCACAGGAAGCGTAGATACCTCGGCAGGTAAAACTGCGGAAGCCACTGTAACGGAAGCACAGACGGAAGCTTCCGGCGATGTGACGATCTGGTATTACTGGGAGACAGAGGGACACCAGAAAGCGCTGGATCACATTATTCAGGAGTACAATTCATCGCAGAGTGATATCACGGTGCAGGCCAAATATGTACCGTTTGCGGATTTTAAGAAGCAGCTTTCCATTGGTGCTTCGGCAGATGAACTTCCTGATATTGTGATTCTTGACAATCCGGATCATGCATCTTATGCGGCAATGGGAATTTTTGCAGATCTGACAGGAAGATTTGACGTGAGTACTTACTATGACGGACCGGTAAATTCCTGCACATTGGACGGTAAATTGTATGGAGTACCTTTTGGAAGCAACTGTCTGCTGCTTTTCTATAACGAGGATATGCTGGAAGCGGCTGGATGCGAGGTTCCTACCACCTGGGAGGAACTGCAGCAGGTAGCTGAGGCTTGTACCACTGACACGGTATCCGGTTTTGCACACTGCGCATTACAGAATGAGGAAGGTACTTTTAATTTCCTGCCCTGGGTATGGTCTACGGGAGCAACTTCCTATGAGATCGATTCCGAGGGAGGAATCAAGGCACTGACAGCAGTAAAGAATCTGGTGGACGCAGGTGCAATGACGAAAGAGTCCATCAACTGGACACAGGGAGATACCATGCATCAGTTTATTGCAGGTAACCTTGCAATGATGATCAATGGCACCTGGCAGGTTCCCACCATGAGAGAGGATGCGCCGGATCTGAACTGGAACGTGGCTCCCATTCCCATGGATAAGCAGCAGGCATCCGGACTTGGCGGTGAGAACTATGCAGTGATTGCCGGAGGAAACGAAGAAGCGGCCATCAAATTCCTTGAGTATGCAACCAGTGATGAGACCTGTAAATACATGATGAATGCCATGGGTTACATTTCCTCAAATTCCACGATTGCAGAAGGCCAGTTCAAAGGAGATTCTGTTTATGAAGCTTTTGTAGAGGAAATGAATTATGCCAATGCAAGAGGCCCGCTGCCGGAATGGCCGGAGATCTCTGATGCGATTTCCTTAGCCTTTAATGAAGTTATGACAGGCGCAGCATCTCCCGAGGAGGCAGCCCAAAAGGCACAGACTACCATTGACAGCATTATAGGGAAATAGTGTGAAAGGTAACGCCGGCAAAGGATCGCTGGCGTTACCTGTTTCAGGATAACTAAGAAGATTCATTCAGAAGGGAAGAAATCATGAAAAATGAAGTGAAAATTGAAGATGTGTTCTGGAAAAAATACAGAGCGCTTGTGCGTAAGGAAATGATACCGTATCAGTGGAAGGTATTAAATGATGAAATCAGTATCCACATTGAGCGGGAACGTAATGATGATTCCATTCCGAATGAAAAAAGTCATGCAATGGAAAATTTTCGAATTGCGGCAGGAATCAGGAAAGGACATCATTACGGCTGGGTATTTCAGGACAGTGATGTTTATAAATGGCTGGAGGCGGTGGCCTATTCGCTGGCAGAGGTCACGGATGAGCATCTGAAACAGCTTGCGGATAGTGTGGTGGAGCTGATCAGCAAGGCACAGGAAGAGGACGGATACCTGGGGACTTATTTTACCATAGAAGCACCGGACAGAAAACTCAAGCGTCTGGGAGAAAGCCATGAACTGTATTGTGCGGGACATTTCATGGAGGCAGCAGCGGCTTACCATGAGGTGACGGGCAATGCGCTTGTGCTTCAGACGGCATGCAGACTGGCAGATTATATCGATCGTCATTTCGGTGAAGAGGAAGGCAAGATCCATGGCTGTGACGGACACGAGGAAGTGGAAATCGGTCTGGCAAAGCTATATCGTGTGACCGGAGAAAAAAGGTATCTTGCGTTGAGCAGATATTTTCTGAGGATCCGCGGTGTGGATCCGGAGTTTTATGTCAGACAATATAAGGAAGACGGCGGAACTCCTCTGATTCCGGGCTTAGACCGGTGCCCGGCAACCTATAACCAGACACATAAACCGTTATTGGAACAGGACACAGCAGAGGGACATGCTGTGCGGCTGGTATATATGTGCACAGCAATGGCAGATGTGGCAGCATTGACAGGGGATCAGGAACTGCTCACAGCGTGTAAGAAAATATGGAGAAACCTGGTGGACCGGAGAATGTATATTACCGGAGGGATCGGTTCTACTGTGATCGGAGAATCTTTTACGCTGGATTATGATCTGCCGAACGATACCATGTATTGTGAGACCTGTGCATCTGTGGGACTGGTTTTTCTGGCGGGCAGACTGTTGGAAAATGAATGGCGCGGAGAATACGGAGATGTGATGGAACGTGCATTGTATAATACAGCGTTGGCAGGTATGGCACTTGACGGGAAACATTTCTTCTATGTAAATCCGTTGGAGTCGGTTCCCCTAAAAGGTAAAAAAGATCCTACAAAGAGTCATGTGAAAAGTGTGCGGCCGGAGTGGCTGGGATGTGCATGCTGTCCTCCCAACCTTGCACGTCTACTGACATCACTGGAAAAATATGTGTATACGGAAGGAACACAGGGGATTCTGGTGAACCTTTTTATGAACTGTGAAGCAGAATTCTCAGTGAATGGGGGCATGGTTTCCATACGACAGGAGACAGAGTATCCAAAGAATGGTGGCATAACACTTTCCGTAGACAGTGGACAAACAGAAATATCTCTGGGAATCCGAATTCCCGGCTGGGCGACAAACTACGAACTTTCTCTGAATGGAATGCCTTGTTACGCAGATCAGAGAGATGGCATTGTGCTTCTGAAAAAGGTATTTCACGGCGATAAAATAGAACTGAAACTTAAGATGCCGGTAGAACGATGGAAAGCACATTCGTCTGTCAGTGAAGACACCGGGAAGGTTGCCCTGACAAGAGGGCCGTTTGTATATTGCATGGAAGAAGCGGACAACGGAGATAACCTTCATCTTCTGTCCATTGCCAACGATGCGGAATTCGCTTATCACTATGAAGCGGAATTACTGGGAGGCGTGGGCGTGATCACCTGCAAGGGATTCCGGCAGGAAGAGAATGCCGCAGATGAAAGCCTGTATCAGAGATATGAGGGGACTGTCAGAAAGTCGGAGAAAACATTAACCTTTATTCCCTATTACGCATGGGCCAACCGTGGAGAAAACGAAATGCAGGTATGGATTCGGCAGGAAGAGTAACAGTAATATTGAAAGGAGAAGCGGATGCTGAGAATAGACGGGAAACGATTGATCTTTCATTATGATGCAGAGGAATTATGGATCGAGCCGTGGGGGAAAAATTCTCTGCGGATCCGTGCCACTAGGAACAGTCATATGCCCGAGGAAGACTGGGCATTGCTTCCGCACAGGGAAGGAGTTTCAGAAGAATGGGAGATCCGTAAGACAGAGACAGGAGCCGAAATCATGGGAGAGAAGCTCCGTCTGACGATCTCAGAGCTTGGAAAAATAACAATTTGCAATCAGAGAGGGAAAATACTTCTGGAGGAATACTGGAGAAACCGAAGGGATGTGTCGGATCCCAAATGCAGTGCCATTGAAGTGGAGGGTAGGGAGTTTCGCCCGAATATTGGTGGAGATTATCATCTGACCATGCGGTTGGAATCGAAAAATCCACAGGAAAAATTGTATGGCATGGGGCAATACCAACAGCCCTGTCTGAACCTGAAGGGAACCGATCTGGAACTGGCTCATAGAAATTCGCAGGCGAGTGTTCCGTTTCTGATTTCTTCCGAAGGATACGGATTGCTCTGGAATAATCCGGCGGTGGGCCGGGCTGTGCTTGGCACAAACATCATGAGCTTTGAGGCGTACGCAACGAAGGCGCTGGACTATTGGGTGACAGTGGGTGATACGCCCAAGGAATTGGAGGAAGCATATGCCGAAGCAACAGGCACAGTACCAATGATGCCGGAGTATGGACTGGGGTTCTGGCAATGCAAGCTGCGATACCAGACGCAGGAGGAATTACTGCAGGTGGCGCGAGAATATCACCGCAGAAAACTTCCGCTGGATCTGATCGTGATTGATTTTTTTCATTGGCCAAAACAGGGAGAATGGCGTTTTGATCCCATCTACTGGCCGGATCCGGAAGGAATGGTAAGGGAACTGAAGGAGATGGGGATCGAATTGATGGTATCTGTTTGGCCGACAGTGGATCGGGAAAGTGAAAACTATGAAGAAATGCTGGAGAAAGGATATCTCATACGGACAGAGAGAGGGTTCCGTGTGGGACTGAATTTCGAGGGAGCAACCATTCATTATGATGCAACCAATCCACAGGCCAGAGAATATCTCTGGGAGAAGATTCAGAAGAATTATTACGAAAAAGGAATTCGTGTGTTCTGGCTTGATGAAGCGGAGCCGGAATATACGGCTTATGATTATGACAATTACCGCTATTATCTGGGGACGGATCTGGAGATCGGCAATATCTATCCGGTGGAATATGCCAGAACCTTTTATGAGGGAATGGAAAAGGCAGGACAAAAGAATATTGTGAATCTTCTGCGCTGTGCATGGGCGGGAAGTCAGCGATACGGAGCACTGGTCTGGTCCGGAGATATTGCTTCCAGCTTCTCCAGTATGCGGAACCAGTTGGCAGCAGGGCTCAACATGGGATTGGCGGGAATTCCCTGGTGGACAACGGATATCGGAGGTTTTCACGGTGGAGATCCTTCGGACCCGGATTTCCGGGAGCTTTTTGTCAGATGGTTCCAGTGGGGAACTTTCTGTCCGGTGATGAGGCTCCACGGAGACAGAGAGCCCAGACAGCCACAGGTGGGAACGACAGGAGGAGCTACCTGCCGCTCCGGTGCACCCAATGAAATCTGGTGTTATGGGGAAGAGGTCTATCGCATCTGCGTAAAGTATCTGGAAATTCGGGAAAAATTGCGGGATTATACCAGGACACTGATGTGGGAGGCACATGAGAAAGGGAACCCTCTTATGCGCACTCTGTTTTATGAATTTCCCACAGATAAAACGGCATGGGAGATCGAAGATGAGTTCCTGTATGGAGACAGATTTCTCGTGGCACCCATCTTTGAGGCTGGAAGCAGAGAGAGACAGGTGTATCTTCCGGGACAAAAAACAGAATGGAAGGACATGGAAAGCGGCACTCTTTATGCAGGCGGACAATGGCTGACAGTTCCGGTTACTCTGGAAAGCATGCCGGTGTATGAAAAACAGTCCCGGGATATGATGAACAATTAATTGACGTAACTACATATCCATATTATGATGAGAATAAATAAGACATTTTCGTAAGAATTTGGAGGTAATAGTATGCGTGAATATGATGATGCGGTACTGGAATGCTTCCTGGACAAACAG
>Ga0129310_1002972_pt1 | contig 11520 bp, 8 predicted proteins | sample Go1ome_2_FD_94433 | JGI IMG/M metagenome (GOLD analysis project Ga0129310, IMG submission 94433) | Western lowland gorrila individual fecal microbial communities from Wisconsin, USA - Go1022A metagenome | ecosystem: Host-associated > Mammals > Digestive system > Large intestine > Fecal | place...
CTTAAACTACCTTGTTTTACCAGATAGACTAAAATCTATTGGAACACGAGCTTTTTCTGGCTGTGAATATCTTTCAGGTTCTTTGACTATCCCTGAGGGGGTAACAGAAATTCAACAGGGAGCATTTACGGCTTGTAAATCACTTACAGGATCTCTATCTCTACCATCTACTCTCGTATATATAGGAAATGATGACCAAGGCAACCATGAAAATATCGACTACTCTTGTGGAACTTTCGCAGGTTGTGGTTTTGTAGGAGAACTGAATATACCAGAAGGAGTAAAAGAAATACGAGGATATGCTTTCGACAACTGCAAAGGATTTTACGGAAATTTAAAATTACCAAACAACTTGGAAAAATTGGGAGAACGTTCTTTCTTCTTATGCAAGAATTTAACAGGTACCTTAACTATTCCTCAAAAAATTAAAATCATTCCTAATGAATGTTTTACCGGATGCGGTTTTGATGGAACCTTAACCTTGCCAAATGGCATTACCTCTATAGGAAACTCTGCATTCGGTGATTGTCATTTCAAAGGAGAACTATCGCTGCCTAAAGATTTACGAATCATCAACAACAATGTCTTTAGTAACAATGATTTTTCTGGTGAACTAAAATTACCGAAGAATATTAGTGTCATTGGCGAAAAAGCATTTGCTTATAATTGGCGTTTAATGGGTACTCTCGAATTTCCAGAAGGCATTCAATCTATTGGTGCGGGAGCTTTTGCACATTGTCGCAGTCTCGAAGGACTTATTTTTCCTGAAAGTCTAGAGAATATTCGTTGGGAATCAAGTTGGACTGAAGATGGTGGAGCATTCCAAGGTTGTTTCGGAATAAATAGTATTGTCTGTAAAGGAGACATACCTGCATACGTTCAAAGCGGTGCTTTCGACGGCGTAGCCAAGGATAACTTCACTCTCGAAGTACCTGAGTCTGCCATTTCCCAGTATCAGGCAGCACCAGGCTGGTGCGACTTCAAGCGAATCGCAGCTCACCACGAGCTCGTTTGCCGCCCATCTGTAGCCTGCGCCCTGAGCACGGAGCACAAGCAGAAACTGGTAATTAACGCCGAGGGCGAATGGGAAGTAGCCAGCAAGCCAGACTGGTGTGAGGTTTCTCCTGCCAGCGGCAACAAGAAAACAGAAGTTACTTTGACCATCAAGGGAATGGCTAAGAATGCTGATAGTCGTGATGGAAAGGTGGTGTTCCGCCTGAAAGACAAAGACTATACCCACGAATGTAGCGTTTCGCAGTATGGTTATGAATATGGAGAGGACGAATGGATTACCCTACAGAAGGCTACCAAGGGCAATAATGGTGGAATCAATATCGTGCTGCTCGGCGACGGCTTTAGCGCAAAGGATATTGCCAGCGGAAAATATCTGAAGGATATCAAGCAGGAAGTGGAGTATTTCTTCGGTATCGAGCCTTACAAGACTTACCGTGATTACTTCAACGTTTATACAGCCATTCCGCTTTCTACGGAATCGGGCGTAGGAACCGTGAACACCATCCGCTACAACCGATTCAACACCACCTTTACCGGTGGCGTAGGACTGAAGGCTGATTATGACGAAGTATTCGATTATGCTCTGGGCGCTCCAACCGTCAACAAGGGCAATCTGAATCAGACCCTGATCATCATGGTTCCTAATTCTACCGATTACGGCGGCATCTGCCAGATGTGGGAAGATGGTTCGGCTATTGCTTTCTGTCCTCAGAGTACCTACGACTATCCGCTCGATACCCGTGGCGTCATCCAGCATGAGGCAGGCGGACACGGATTCGGAAAATTGGGCGATGAGTACATTTATCACAATGCCTTCATTGATTTCTGCGATTGTACCTGCTGTGGTCACGTTCTTGCATTCAACGCAGCCAAGTCGCTCGGCTGGTACGATAACCTGGAACTTACCGGCAAGATGCACAGCGTGGGCTGGAGCCATCTGATCTTCGACGACCGCTACAGCGACATCGTGGATATTTACGAGGGAGGCTACATGCACAATCGTGGCGTCTTCCGCTCGGAGCCGAACTCCTGTATGAACAACGATATTCCTTACTACAGCACCATCAGTCGTGAGAGTATCGTGAAGCGCATCAAGGCGTATGCAGGAGAAGCCTACAGTTTCGAAGATTTCGTGAAGAACGACAAGCGGGATGCGGGAGTCGTAGAGAGCCGTGCATTCGGCGGCAATGGCGACCAACGCACATCCGGAACCTACCAGCATGCTCCAGTCTTCCATAAAGGCAGTCCGCTGAAAATGGCAAAGGTTAGAAAGCATCGCTAAGAGCGAGGGCAAGGTAAATCAGAATATGGACCATTAAAACAAGAAAAAAAAATGAAGAAACATATAATAAGATACGCCAGTTTTGCGTTGGCTATATTAGGAATGGTTTCATGTAGCGAGGAGGTGGAAACAACCTCCCGCTTCAAGGATGCCCAATCTACGCCGATGACTTTTGCCGTAAACTATCCCGGCCAGAGCCGTGCCACGGCAACCAGTTTCGAGTCAAACGACAAGATAGGTCTCTACGTGGCAGAAAGCAAGGCTCCACTCGAAATAGGCGGCAATCTCGTGAACAACGAAGCGCTCACCTACGATGGCAGCAAATGGGAAGCCGCCCGCACCCTCTATTGGGACGAAGGCACCTACAACGCCTACGCTTACTACCCATACATACAGGGCGTAAGCAGCACGACAGACCAGCCTTTCAGCGTAGCCCTCGACCAGAGTACCCCGAAGACGGCAACTGCACCCGGCGGTTACGAGGCAAGCGACCTGCTCTTTGCCACCAGCAAGGACATCCAGGCATCCAACTCCCCTATCAGCCTCAACTTCAAGCACATCATGAGCAAGCTCAAGATACGCCTGATCAAGGGCGAAGACTTTGAGGGAGACATGCCCACCCATGCCCAGGTAACCATCCACAGCACGGTACCTACAGCCACCATCGACCTTCAGGCAGGCGTGGCAACCCGTTATGTGAAAGGAACCCAGCAGAGCATCATCGCCCATCAGGAGAGCGACTATATCTACTCGGCAATCATCGTGCCTCAACGCATAGAAAACCGAAGACCACTCATCGAAGTAGTAATGAAAGGTGTAAGTTATCTCTTCGAGAGCAGATTCCAGTTTAAACCCGGAACCGAACATCTTGTCAACTTTATCATTTCAGACAACCCAGACCAAGTGAAGATAGAGATAGGCGGCGAGATTCAGAACTGGGGGAAATAAATAAGAAAGCCTTTCTCCCGAAGGGCTATGAATGATAAGAATACAGAGAATTATAAATGAAGAAGACGGTATTGATATTATCCCTTCTAGCACTCCTTCTCGGAGGATGGGTGGCAGCCTTGTGGCTGCTGCCCTCTGCCGTTTATAAAGGCGACTGTCAGGAAATCCGATACGGAGTGAACGAAGGACTGGAACTTGTAGAACAGGACAACGGCGCGAAAGGCAAGCGATACGTGGTAGAAGATGCTGACGGTAACGAGCTGTTTACCATCCCTTTGCGTGGCTGTCTGCTAGACACCCGTTTCCGCAACGGGCAGCTCCGGTTCCGCGAGCAAAACTCTAAGAGAGAGGGATTTATCGACCGCCAGGGTATGGTAGTATTCACAGAAGACAATAAAAATGCGGTTCCGGAAGCCAACAGGCAGCAGGCGCAGATACTGATGAACGGAGAGACGGAAGAAGGCACGAAGAGTGCGACTGATTACCAACCGGAAGAACAGGCAAGCAGGCAAGCGAAGGCATCAAAAGCAGGAAAGACCAGCCATCTTTCGCAGGTAGATCTCAAGACGATGGCGCAGTCGAATCCTTTCTACAAGGAAGCCTTGAAAATCATGCAGGGCAAACTCACAGAGACCGATGCCAGACGCCGCCACACCATCCTCAACTACTGCGAACATTTCCGCACAGCCTATACCACCAAGGATCTTGATTTTCTGAAACAGGTGTTTAGCGACAAGGCACTCATCATCGTAGGAAACGTGGTAAAACCTGTAGTCAACGACAACAAGTGTCAGGCTGAAGCAAAGGTAACCTACGCCATTCACTCGAAGAAAGACTATATTTCAAGACTGGCGAAGGTATTTACAGTCAACCAAAAGATAGACCTGAAATTCTCGGGATTCCGCATCATGCGCCATCCTACGATGGACGGCATTTACAGCGTCACCCTGAGACAGCAATACAAGAGCGACCGCTACGCAGACGACGGCTATCTCTTTCTGATCTGGGATTTCCGCAACCCGTCCATGCCGCTCATCCACGTGCGCACCTGGCAACCGGCAGGAACCGTACATAGCGGAGACGATGTAATCAGTATACAAGACTTTAATTTAGAATAATATGATGGCAGTTAGGAGTGAGAAGTTAAGAGTTGGTAGTTTTAGACTCACGATACTCTTATTCATATTAAGCCTGTGGTCGGCATCCGTCCAGGCACAAGAGTTTTCGGTAGCAGGTTTCCGCCTGTTGCCCAACGACGTGAGTGCCTTTATCACCCCCGTGCGCGACCTCAACGATGAGCCTTGTGCCCTGGTGAAGGTAGAAGCACCCTCCGACTTTGCCTTCTCCACCCCGCTCGGAATCGTATTGCGAAAAGATAAAGTGGGCGAAATCTGGCTCTATCTTCCTAAAGGCTCCAAACTGCTCACCATCAAGCATCCGGAATGGGGCGTGCTCCGCGATTACCGGTTCAGCAAACCGCTGGAAAACAGAATGACCTACGAGCTGAAACTGAAACTGCCCAAGCCTACTCCTATCATCCAGGAGAAGCACGACACCATCGTAGAGGTAAAGACGGTAATAGATACGATTGCCATCCCACAAGTACGTAAGAAGATGCCACTCGCCCTCTACACGCTCGCCACGCTATCCCTTCATGAAGACGGACCGTCCTATGGTCTCTTCTTCGCCCTGATGCGCCGCCACGGCTTCTTTATCCATGCCAGCAGCAACCTCAAGAGCATAGGCAGCACAGAGGGAACCTGCAACAAAGAAGGTTTAACGCCGGGCAGCAGCATCAAACCTTATTATACAGGCAATACACGCCACCAGAACTACACCTTTACCGCTGGAGCCATCCACCACATCACGCATGGCTTCTGCCTCTTCGAAGGCGTAGGCTACGGCAAAGCCGCTACAGCCTGGCAGCAGACCGAGAGCAGCGGAGGCGGATACCTGCTCAACGAAGACCTTACCCACAAAGGCTTCGCAGCCCAGCTAGGTGTGCTCGCCTCGTTCAACAGAGTGAGCATCGCAGCCTCAGCCATCACCATCGCCGGAAAACAATGGCAGGGCAGCATCGGCATAGGTATTAAAATCGGAAAACAAAAGAAGTAAGAAATGAACTTAAAAAGCATATTACGCAACATCAGATTTCTTGCCCTCCTGATAGGAAACATGATGATGGCAGGTTGTAGCAATAGCGATAAGCCTGCCTATCTGGAGCCGCATCTGATAACCACAGAGGCGACCCATATCACCCGAACAGAGGCTACCCTCAACGGATCAGCTACCATAGAGGGAGAAACAGAAATGCCGAAACTTCTGTTCAGATACGGCACTTCGGAGAGCATGGACCTCAATACCAGCGAGGTTCATGCCCAGGGAGCTGACGTCTCGCAGGTTCTGACGGGACTCAAAGCGGGCACTACCTATTATTATATGCTACAGGGCAACAACGGGCGAACAACCACAACCAGCAACATGATGAGTTTCACCACCCTGCCCAATATGAGTCCGAAACTTACATCGACCACGCTCTTGAGTCACGGACCGATGAGTGCTTTCGTAAGTTACGAAATAACCGATGATGGCGGCGAACCGATGACCGAAACCGGATGCTACGTTTATCTGACCAGCGAGCCGGACAACAAGCAGAAATGCATCGTAGAAAACTTTGACGGAAAGAAGGGAAAAATCAAGTTGCGTATTGGAAATCTGGAGCGGAATGCCCACTACGAGTTCCGGCCTTTCGCCCGGAATACGATAGGAGAAACCATAGGAACCGCCATCAAATATGATACGAGCAATGCCATTACGCTAAACGAAACAGGCGAACTGCCCCAGCTGATGGGCAACCAGCTTTACGATTATACCCAGCTGACCATAGCCGGAATCCTGAACGGCGAAGACCTCAGTTGTCTGAGATTGATGATGGGGCGCGACAATAATAATGCATCCACCCCAGGCAAACTCTCAGATATAGACCTTACCGACGTTCACCTCGCAGCAGGCGGAATGGTAGGTCCTTATCATCACGAAGCTGCAGAAAACCAGATTGTGCAAGGCACATTTGCCGGTTGCGAGAAGCTCACCCACGTAGTTCTTCCTGCCGATGCAACCACCATCGGGAAAGATGCGTTTGCCGATTGCACTTCGCTCCGCGAGATAGAGATTCCTGCCTCAGCAGGCAGCATTCTCCCTTCCAGCGGATGCACAGCGCTCGAAGCCATTACGGTTTCGCCAGCCAACGCTCATTACCAGAGTCAGGACGGCGTGCTGCTGAATGCAGAAGGCAACAAAATCGTCTGGTTTCCGATGGGCAAGAAGGGCAAATACACCCTCCCTTCCACCTTTACCTCCATTGGCGCCTACGCCTTCAAGGAATGCAGCATCGAGGTGTTTTATCTGTCAGACAACGTTGAAACCTTAGGGCAAGGTGCCTTCATGGACAGCCAGATAAAGGAAATACATCTCGGGGCAGGCATCAAGCTGATTCCTACGGGCGTTTTCCAAGGCTGCAGGAAGCTCACGAAAGTATATCTGGGAGCAAAAACCGAACATATCAGCAACTACGCTTTCGATGAAAGTCCGCTTACGGACCTCTATGTTTCAGCTTCCATGATACCTTACTGCGAAGAAAACGCCTTCTCCAACAAGGTAACCAACTTCTTCACCACCTGCGTGGTCCACATTCCTGCAGGCATGAAAAAGGGGTATCAGAACCATAAGATATGGGGCAAATTCACCCATATCGTTGAAGAATAAAATTGTCGAGCATTCATACTGTTAAAGAATAAATTATGACAACACCCGAAATAGAAGAGCTCAAATCGCTCGTAGAACAGAAATATGGCAAGATTCTTGCCACGACAACCGACTTCGAAGAGTTTTCACTCTATCTGGAGAAGAAAACATGTGGAACTATTTCTCCATCCACCCTCAAACGACTCTATGGATACGTGAGCGACAATCATAAGCCGCGCATGGTAACCCTCGATGTGCTTTCCCAATACATCGGGCATAAGAACTACATGGAATTTACCCATTGGCTCAAGACCAGCACCAAGTACAACAGTTCTTTCTTCAAGGCAAACCAGCTGGTAAGTAGCGATTTACAAGAAGGTACTCTTGTTTCTATCGGTTGGAGGCCCAACCGTCTGCTGCAGCTCCGCTATCTGGGCGACAGCACCTATGAAATAGAGAAATCAGAGAACAGCAAACTGCAGCCTGGCGACCGCTTCGTAACAGGCTGTTTCATCAAGGAGCAGCCCCTCTTCCTGCCCTACATCGAGCGTGGCGGCGAGCGTACAGCCTCGTTCGTAGCCGGCAGAAACGGCGGACTTACCGTCATCAGCATCAACGAGAAATAAAATAACAGTAATCAAGAAAAAGAGGAATCCGTGAGCATGGAAGAAACTGAAGAAAAGAAGAAGAAAACGACATCGGGATTTACCGAGGATATCAGCAAGGAGATGAACAATTCAAACCCCTTGCCTGTGGAGGATGCATTCAGCAATCTCCACCAATGCTACGTGTCTATTTCGGGCCATACACGCATTTTTACAGCCACCAAATACGGCAAGCGTTTCATGTTGAAATGTCTCAAGAACGATTTTCTCTACACCCCTATTTACCGCCAGGCACTCGCCAAGGAGTTTGAAATAGGTCAGCAGCTGGAACATCCCAATATCTGCCGTACCATCGACCTGGAAAAGGTTGACAACCTAGGCACGGTAGTTGTGATGGAATATATTGACGGCGATAATCTGGAGCAGCTCATCAAGAAGAATGCCCTCTCGGCAGAACTCGCCCGCAAGATAGCAGGACAGCTGATGGATGCACTGGAATACATGCACAACAAACAGATGATTCATCGCGATCTGAAACCTTCCAACATCATGATTACACATAACGGACAGAACGTGAAGCTCATCGATTTCGGTCTCTCGGATAGCGATTCTTTCTGCGTATTGAAATCGCCAGCCGGAACTTCGGGCTATATTGCTCCCGAACAGATGTTGCCGGGAGCCAAGGCTGAACCGCGTGCCGATATTTATTCTCTGGGCATGGTTCTGGGCGACATGGCCAAGGCTACGGGCGATAAGGCGCTCAGCAAGATGGCAGAAATCTGTAGTTGCCGCGACCCGCAAAGCCGTCCGCAGAATATCGTCCAACTGCGCCAGCGCCTGTCCTGTACGCCCCGTTACCGCCACGCCTCGCTCCTGCTCTGTGCCCTCATCATCGCCCTACTGGCAGCCCTGGCCGGGAGTTATTATCATCTGGAGAAGAATGCCCAAGAACCTGCATCTTCGGCAAGCGACAGCATTCAGCCCAACGACAATAAGGTAATCGACTATCAGCTTTGGGGTAAATAAAGCAGGAACTGACCCTGGGTTTGACATCCGTGCCTACAACAATGCCAAGGTACGAATTGGTCTGAATATCATCCGCCACACTATGGCGATTATCAACGAAGAAAACAAAAACTCAAAGATCCGTTTCGATATTCATAATAATAATGGATGCAGCGCTATGCTTACGGTTCCGAGACACTTGAAAGCACTATAAAAGTAAATATTTCACGAATTTAAACTATTATTCTATAAATTAGATACTTATGAAAACAATCATTATAGACGACGAGATTCTCTCCATCGAAACTTTGAGTCGCATGCTCTTGGAATATGACGATATCGAAGTTGTGGGTAGTGCCTGCAACACCATGGTGGCAGAAGGACTGATCAAGGCAGCTTCTCCTGACCTCGTCTTTCTTGATGTAGAACTGCCGGGAAAGTCGGGAGTGGATTTCATTCGGGAGGTGAAACGTCTCACGCAAGGACGCTGCCGAGTGGTGATGTACACCGGACATAAGGACTCGATGCTTTCTTCGTTTCGTAACGAGGCATTCGACTTTCTACTCAAACCTGTTGATCGCAACGAACTATCGGCGGTGATTCAACGTTTGCGCCTCCATGTTGAATCCTCCAGCCATGAGGTGTCTGACAACCATTCTGCCGACATCAATAGTACTGTACGGCGCGAACGGGAAAAACTGATTTTCAATACCAACTCCTCAGACTTTCGGGTGGTTTCCGTTGCCGATATCGGACTCTTTTGCTACAATAGTGACCAGCGAATCTGGGAAGTCGTGGTATCGGGATGCGAAGAACCCATACGCCTGAAACGTAATGTTAACTACGAAACATTGCTCGCCCTAGACCCTTGTTTTGTACAGGTTAGCCAGCGCTTAGTCATCAACATCAACTGCCTGATGGAAGTGTGCGACAATGTCTGTCGCCTCTATCCACCCTTCGACCATATTAATAATGTCAAGGTGGCGCGGCTCTATCGCAAGAAACTCATCAGTCGGTTTAACACCATTTGAACCACTATTGCCGACAAAAAGAACTTGTCAGGGGGTCTATGTCATCATTCCTAAGCGTTACAAATAACAGATAACAGTTAACAGTTTCCAAAAACGATTTTTTGCGATTCAAGCGTGACAATATAACAGTATTACAGTTTTTGGAAAGCTAATCGCACATACACAGCAATGTTTTCACGGATTTAACAGTTGGCAAGTGGAACAGGAATCAGTCCCCCTGTTTCCAAATCTCGAAAAAATCAAATTCGTATAACTCATTGAATACAATTAATTTAAATCATGTCCAAGATTTTTTCTTTGGACAGCAGTGAATCTTTAACTAAAATCTCTGACCAAAATGCGCTCGAGTACCTCGCTTCTGGAAAGAATTTTATTATGGATCGCCTACGGCTCGAATTTTTGGAGCAGCGAGAGCAGAGAATAAATCCAAAAAAATATTCTTTGCCGAGTCGTGACAAAAATAACCTATAGGTAAATCTAAAACAAAATCTTTAGAATAATCTTCAACTAGAATCTTTTTCCGTGTCCTCTGTGTGTTCCGTGGATAAGAAAAATTTCCGTGCGGCATTACACCATTCACATATCTCAACACAACAAAATAGCGTGCAAGGTAATTGTTTTATACATTTTGCTATAAAATTCACCCACCAACCAACCAATTATCGTTCGCTTCTCGTTGACTTCTCGCTCGTCCCTCGTTCGTCTCTCGTTGTGCTTTCGTTCGTTATTCGTTACCCGATCGAGGACATAACGAATACCGAACGAGAAAACAGCGAAATGACAACGAGAAGACGACGAGAAGACGACGAGAACAAATCGAGACGGGGACGAGAAGCAAACAAAACATACTACAGACCATAATCACCAACTATTATACCCGTTTTCAGTCATTTACAAGGCGCGTGCTGCAAATCAACCCATCAGGTAGTACACCCTAAGCTCAAGACAAAACAAATGGCTGTAATGGCCTCTTTTTAACAACACAAAATCCGAAACTGCTCGCGCGCGAACCTATTAATACCTGACGAAGCCCTTTACACCCTACCACATACTACCACCCCCCTGAACCAAAACACAGCCTGGTCATTTTTGCCCGTGTCATAACATACAACTAAGACCGTCAGACACACATCTAAAAGCAACATAACAAACTGCATATCAAATACATACATAAATAAAATACAGCTAACCAGTAAGAATGAGACATCAATCTACAACAGTCCAAACAGATTTACAGACGAAATGCGTCAAAAATGACATAAACATTTACAGAAAGTAGCGTTTCCACTACCTATCACAGCAAAGGGCAGGAGTCTCCTGTGAGAGTCCAGCCCTTTGATACGATTGGGAATCATGAAGTCTTGCGATCAGAAACCTATCAACGCTTCACCTTGAGTTGTTTCTTAATGCCTTTGTCACCCACGACAAACAATTTATCGCCGGTCATCAACACAGCACGACCACGGCGATGTTTTTCTGGTGTTTACGGGCGCTGCACTGATTTTCCTCAGCAGTATGCTATGTTTTGTGATTATTTCTTTATTATAAAAGGATTTGATTAACTTTGCAGCCATCAAGGGAAGACTGCGTTCTGCGGCTATTCTTCAGCCAATGTCCCAACGTCTATCCCGTGGGGCTGGCCTTCCGAGGTTTCAGCCTCTTTCTTTTTCTTGCTACATGTAGTTTTGTCCCTTGTCGGGTCATATACCTCTCCGCTTTTCCAGAGGCTGTATACAAGTAAAAGTAGCTTGCGCATGGTGGCTGTCACGGCTCACCCGATAAACCAGGGGGATTAAGCATATAGCTTTGTAAGTCTGAAAAGAAAGAACTTTATATCCGTTACTCCCCTTAAAGCAGCTCTAAACGCCTTAATTTTAGCATTGAATGACTC
>Ga0129310_1002976_pt1 | contig 11500 bp, 10 predicted proteins | sample Go1ome_2_FD_94433 | JGI IMG/M metagenome (GOLD analysis project Ga0129310, IMG submission 94433) | Western lowland gorrila individual fecal microbial communities from Wisconsin, USA - Go1022A metagenome | ecosystem: Host-associated > Mammals > Digestive system > Large intestine > Fecal | place...
CAGCTGGAATCTGTAATTTGATATATCCTGTTACTTTCTTTGCCATCTTAGGCACCTCCTAAAATTATGTGGTATTGTCGGGAATGTCCCTCCCACCAGCCCTTGCCCTGCAAAAGCTGATTCCGTGTGTTGCTTTTATCCGCTTACATCCTCTTGACTTCAGCGAATCCCAGTTCAACCGGTGTCTCGCGGCCGAACATTTCTACATGCATTGTGATGGTTTTCTTGCTGTCGTTGATTGCCTTAATGGCACCGACAGTATCCTTCCATGCACCGGAGATAACTACTACCATATCCCCTACTTCAAAATCGACTAAGACATCTTCTTCTCTCTGGAAGCCCAGGCTGGCCATCTCTTCTTCTGTCAGAGGAACCGGTTTGGAGCCCGGACCCACAAAGCCCGTAACACCTCGGGTGTTGCGCACCACGTACCATGTGTCATCGTTCATGACCATGTTGATGAGCACATATCCCGGGAACATCTTCTTGTCAGCTTTTTTCTCCACGCCGTTCTTCAGCTCCACTACGGGAAGCATGGGCACGGATACCTCTAAGATCTGGTCCTGAAGGTTTCTGTTTTCAATTGTCTTCTCAATATCGACCTTGACTTTGTTCTCGTAACCTGAGTAGGTATGGACTACATACCAATGTGCTTCTGACATACATTCACCCTCGCCTTTGAATTAAAGAATAAAGCTCAAACCAAACTTCATAACGAAGTCCAGGACAGCGATCACCACACCGATAAAAATAGACATGATAAGCACTGCTACTGTCTGTTTTGCTACTGTTTCCTTGTCAGCAAAGACGATTTTTTTGTACTCTTTTTTCAGCCCTTTGAAAAAGCTGGGCTTTTTCTCTTTCTTAGCTGATTTCTTCTCTGCCTTGTCAGCCTTGGCCGTTTTTTCTGTGGTTTCTACAGTAGATACTGTATTCTCTTCCATATTATCACGTCCTTTACTGAACAGGATTACTTGGTTTCCTTATGCATGGTATGTCTCTTGCAGAATCTGCAGTACTTCTTTGTTTCCATACGGTCCGGATGAGTTTTCTTGTCCTTCGTCATGTTATAGTTGCGTTGTTTGCATTCTGTACATGCCAGTGTAATCTTTGTGCGCACGACTTCCACCTCCACTTATATTATCGTAGTTCACATTTTGCTGCTTAGATACTTAATTTTGAGCATAAAAAAAAGACCTAAGTTCTTCCATTCGCCCGTCTACTATACCATAGAAATGCCAGGACGTCAAGGTTTTTTAGGTCTTTTTCATCATTGTTTCGTCATTGCTTATTTCTTTTTTCTTCGGTAAAAAATCAGCCCAATGCCTGCACAGGCTATGATAATGACTGCTGCGGCAACTCCGGTCCATGTCTTTTTATGCATACCATTATCCGGTGTTTCGGACAGTTCCCCTGCGCCGGCCTGGTAAAGCGGTTCCTCATCCGGCACTTCGGCCGGGCCGTTCTCTGTATTTCCTAAGGCTTCTTCCTCAGTGCCTGTTGGATCTGATCCCTGTGCCGGATCCGGAATCTGTTTTGCTGTGGATGGTGACGCATTTTCCGGTCCTTTCACTGATTCAGGCACGGATCTGCTGAAATCCGGGAAAAAGTCTTTCCAGCTGAGTCCTCCGCCTCCGCGGCTGATGGGGCCTTCCGATGCATCGGACTCTTCCTGAGTACCTTCGCTGTCCTGTGTATTGTAGGAGTAGTTTCCATAGGAACTTCTGCCGGAACTTCCCCCTGAACTTCCATAGGATCCGTAATATCCTCCCGAACTTCCTCCGCCGTAAACAAAGGTCAGCCCCTGTCCTGTATATTCCGGGACCGCCACCTTTGTCTTCCGGGATTCCCATGACCCGTCCGGCCATTCAAACCTGACTTTGATATAAAAGGAGTGATCGGCTGACTGGAAATTGTAGATCATGTATCCGTCATTCACAATGCTGGTGTCAAGGGTATTGTCCGGTTCTTTCAGGAAATTTTCATATTCCACCGTGCCCTGGCCATTCTGGGAAGACGGGAGAGTGCGCTTGTTTTTTTCCTTTGTCCATGTCTTTCCATCCGGGCTGCGGGATATGTACAAGCCCGTAATATTGGCAGGGATATTTGCAAAGCTCAGTCTGGCCGAACCGCTTTTATCACTGGCAATGTTCAGTAAGTAGACTTCTGTCAGCTCAGGATCCATTTCCTGTTCCGGCGGATCCGGGAGGGGATGCGGCTGGCTCTCATCCGGAGGAAGCGGATCCGGTCCGGGCGTATCTGAGGCTTCTATTATAAGCTCCCTGGCGCCCTCCACTTTATCGCTAATGATAACCTGCTCCCTGGTTCTGCACAGGATGGATGGCTTTGTTTTATCCTCCACCCCTATTGCTGCCTGGGCGAGTATAAGCTTTCCATTTTCCTCCACTGTAAAAAGGTGGTGTGGTCCCATAATGTTAACCCCGGGATCATCGATCATAAGCGCTCCCTGCCCCAGGATCCTTACAGGTCCTTCCGGTATCCGGATCTGGATCAGCCCGTGTCCGGCTGAGGCAGAAGAACTTAAACGTATTTCCTTATTGATGACCAATCCCTTTGCCAGGATTCCCACTGTATTGCCGGTTCCTGTCTGTTTTTCGTACCACTGGACCAGCTCCTCCTGACTGTTTATAGTTTCCGTGACTGCCCCCGGCAGCTCGGCGGCCCCTGAAAAGATAATGCCAAAGCTGCACAGTGTCCACGCTGTCAAAACCGCTGCAGCAATCATTTTTATCTGTTTTCTGAAATTTGCAAATCGTTTCATGGACATCTTCCTCGTATCATTGTCTTAGCATGGTTTATATATTTTCTTTTATTGGCCGTTGCCGATAAAAATCGTTATAAAATATACCCTTTCAATCCCGGCCTTTTTGAGAATCCTTGTACACGCCTCAATGGTGCTGCCCGTGGTATATATGTCATCCACCAGAATCACGGAATGTATGTAAGGCGGCAGATGGTCTGCCATAAATGCCTGCTCCAGATTTTTCAAACGTCCGGAAGGGTCCAGGGATTTCTGGGGCGCAGTCTTTTTGCTGCGCCTGAGAATTGTTGAGTTTACAGGTATTCCCAGTTTCTCAGAAAGCCTGACGGCCAGTTCCTGGGCCTGGTTAAAACCTCTGGTCTTCATCCGTGAGGGGTGGACCGGAACCGGCAGCAATACATCTGCTTTCATGCGCATTATCCGGGGGCCCAGGCTGCGGAACATGGCTTCCGCATAAAAATCCAGGTATTCCCGCTTGTTATTGTATTTGATCCCGGCCATGGACCGGCTTGCAGTTTCATCATAGTTGATCACGGACAGTCCGTACTCAAAACTCCGTTTATGCCTGGTACAGTCATAGCAGTATTCAATCGTGTCCCCAATAACCTCTTTTCCGCATTTTTTGCAGGTGGGACGGCGGACCCATGACAGCTTTTTCATGCAATCCGGGCATATGAGGAAGCCCTTGGGCATCACGATCCGGGCGCAGACCGGACAGCGCCGCGGAAACAGGATGTTTAGAATGTTATTATAACAGATTTTCACCAGATTCATTATTAATTTTATCCTGCCATTTCTTAAGATTATTGTTCACTTAGTATCTGGGGTATATTTGGATCCTGGGGAGCGGATGATGGGAGAGATGGGGGGGGGTAAATGTGGGTTATAAATGTGGGTTATGAATAGGGGATATGAATAGGGGATATGAATGGGGGATATGAATGGGGGATATGAATGGGGGATATGAATGGGGGATATTTACAATACGGCAGGACCGATCCGGAAGAAAGGGGCAGGATGAATCCGGTTGTGGCTATGAGATTCTTCCAGGCACTCCCGGGGGCCCTGGTTAAGACCATGAGATTTTCCTCAACGCTGCTGCGCTCCCAGGTCCCCCTCCTCGTCCTGGTCATAGATTTCCTGTACCCGCGCCTTCAGCCCTGAGTACCGTTTCTGTTCCACGCAATTGGCCGCCATGGTATAGAAGGCATCGGGCTGGCCCACCAGGCAGACGCAGGAGCGTGCCCGGGTTACGGCAGTGTAGATCAGGTTGCGGGTCATGAGCATCCTGGGACCGTTGTACATGGGGATGATCACAGCCGGATACTCGCTTCCCTGGGACTTGTGAATGGTGATCGCATAGGCCAGCTCCAGTTCCTCCAGCTGTTTGAAGCTGTACTCTATCATCTTCCCTTCGTCAAATTCCACGGTGAGAAGCTCGGCGAATTCATTGATCTCCCGGATAATACCCACATCCCCGTTAAAAATGCCGGCGCCTTTGTCCGTGGGGATCCCATATTTGTTGCGGATTTCCCACTCCATCTGGTAGTTGTTCTTGATCTGCATCACCTTGTCGCCTGCCCGGTAAATAATGCCGCCTGCTTCCTTTTCCTTCTTGTTCTTGTCAGGGGGATTCAGGTGGTTTTGAAGGATCTGGTTCAGGCGCTCCACCCCCAGGGCTCCTTTTCTCATGGGCGTCATGACCTGGATGTCAAAGGGCTGGGCATGGACATAGCCCGGCAGCTTCTGCCGGATCAGGGTAATGGCGGCCCCTATAACCGAATCCGGGTTATCCCGCTTGATAAACAGGAAATCATTGCTGCGTTTACCCAGGTCCACGCGCTCTCCGGAATTAATTTTATGGGCATTGACCACAATGTCACTCTGGGCTGCCTGGCGGAAAATGTTAGTCAGCTTTACCACATTAAAGCAGCCGGAATCTATGATGTCCCTGAGCACATTGCCCGGCCCCACGCTGGGCAGCTGGTCCACATCGCCTACAAGGATCAGGCGTGTGCCCACATTGACGGCTCTGAGCAGGGAATGCATCAGGCTGATGTCCACCATGGACATCTCATCAATGATGATCACATCTGCGTCCAGGGGATTTTCTTCATTGCGGTCAAAATGCATGCCGGCCATTGTGGTCTTTCCTGAATCCCCGTTCCCTCCCGGCACGCCTGATGGTACCAGCTCCAGCATGCGATGGATGGTCCTGGCTTCATACCCGGTGGCCTCCGTCATACGCTTGGCCGCGCGGCCTGTGGGCGCTGCCAGAAGTATTTCCATGCCCTCCAGTTCAAAATAGCGGATGATGGTGTTGATAGTGGTGGTCTTACCTGTTCCCGGACCGCCTGTGATGACCAGCAGACCGCTGTTCACGGCCTCATGGACTGCCTTTTCCTGAAGAGAATCCAGGCTGATGGATTCCTGCTGAAGGGCCTGGACCTTTTTCAGGTTGGCCTTGATCTCATCCTCCGGGGTATCCCCGTGGATGTTCAGGTCGTGAAGCATCCTGGCGGTATTCAGTTCCAGATAATAGTACTGTGAAGAATAGATGACCGGTCCCTGGGCCGTGTTTTTGACCACCACTTTGCGGTCGATCTGCATATCCATGAGATGTTTTCCCATGGCTGAGGGCTCCACCTTCAGGATATCGGATGCCAGGCCAAACAGCTCCTCCTGGGGCAGGTATGTATGGCCATTGGCCGTGGCCTGGAGAAGCGTGTACAGGATACCGGCCTTGATGCGGTAATCGGAATCCGTGAAAATGCCCACCCGTTCCGCTATCTCGTCCGCCATCTTAAACCCAACCCCCGGGATATCATCCGCCAGCCGGTAGGGGTTCTCCTTGATGATGCCGTAAAGGGCGGGGCCGTACTGCTGATATATCTTGGCAGCCAGATTCATGGTAATGCCGTAATTTTGAAGGAACATCATGGCCTGGCGCATGTCCTTTTTGTCCTCCACCTGTTCTGCGATGGCCATGGCCATCTTCTCACTGATCCCTTTTACCTCGGACAACCGCTCCGGTTCTTCCTCCATCACACGGAATGTGTCTGCTTTAAAATGGCGCACGATCCTTGCAGCCAAAGCGGCCCCGATGCCTTTAATGGCCCCGGAGCCCAGATAACGCTCCATGGACAGCTCGTCCTGGGGCGTCTTCATTTCATATTTCTCAATCTGCAGCTGTTCGCCGTACACGGCGTGTTCCGTCATGCGGCCGCTGGCCTGGATCATGTCGCCTTCCGACACATATGCCAGATTGCCCACCATGATGACTTCCCCGCCGTCACTCTGGTCCGTCACGCTTAAAACCGTGTAACCGTTGTCTTCGTTGCGGAACTTGATCCGCTCTATAAATCCCGTGATTGTCGCCATATTTCCAACCGAAAGAACCCGGGACTCCCAGCCTGCGCCTGATCATTGCCTTGTGCCAGCTGTGTGCCGCACCTTGGGGAAAGCTTGTCCCAATGGGCAGGCGCAGCGGACTGCGTCAAATCCATTGGGTCAAATATACCGCAACGTGGGACCTGCAGATGGCGGGAAAAGGTGTTCAGACACGCTCTGGAATGGGTCCGGGTTCTGTAATTTAGTAATCTTCTCTGCTGCTTCCGCCCATGGATGCTTCCATGGCCATGTTCATACCGTGGGCGAACTCGATGAACTTGCCGGTTCCGATCGCCACTGCTGTCAGCGGGTCTTCCGCGATCATGGTGGTAATGCCTGTCTTCTCCTCGATCAGGGCATCCAGCCCGCTGAGAAGGGAGCCGCCGCCTGTCATGACAATGCCTCTGTCAAAAATATCTGCTGCCAATTCCGGAGGGGTGCGCTCCAGCACGTTGTGCACCGCATCTACGATCTGAAGGGCCGGCTCGCGCAATGCCTCCAGGGTCTCGTCCGAGGTGACTACAATGGTCTTTGGAAGGCCGGTCACCAGATTACGTCCCCTTACCTCCATGGTAAGAACTTCCGGTCTGCGGTATGCCGCTCCGATATTGATCTTGATCTCCTCGGCTGTACGTTCGCCAATGAGCAAATTGTGCTTTTTCCTCATGTAGCGCACCAGGGCCTCGTCAAAGTCATCACCTGCGATCTTGATGGATGTACTTACCACCGGACCTCCCAGGGAAATGACGGCAATATCAGCAGTTCCGCCTCCGATGTCAACGATCATATTACCGCAGGCCTTGCCAATATCAATACCTGCGCCAATGGCTGCTGCCACCGGCTCCTCGATAATGGCCACTTCACGTGCGCCTGCCTGGTAGGTGGCGTCCTCCACAGCCTTTTTCTCCACCTCGGTGGCGCCGCTGGGGATACATACACTGATCCTGGGCTTGCGCAGGGTCTTCTTGCCCACTGCCTTGCTGATGAAATACTTTAACATCTTCTCTGTTATGGTGTAATCTGAAATAACGCCCTGGCGCAGGGGGCGGACCGCAACAATATTGCCGGGGGTTCGTCCGATCATAAGACGCGCTTCCTCGCCGATGGCCATGATCTTGTTGGTATCACGATCAATAGCCACTACGGACGGTTCTTTTAATACAACGCCTTTACCCTTGATATAAACAAGGATGCTGGCTGTTCCTAAGTCAATTCCAATATCATTGGACATCATCGAAAACATATAGATAATTCCTCCTCGCTATCCGCACCCATGCAGGCTTATGGAACCTGTATGGCCGGAACGGCTGCTTCTATTACTCCTAAAATGGGGTTTTTGTGCTGTTCTATTTATAGCATTGCTTCTATTATATACAATATTGTAAAGTTTTCAAAGGGTTTTTTTCTTTTTTATTTTCTTTAGGTTTTTTTTATGCTATAGACATATTTCTGTCACAATTATTGCTTATGATAATAACAAGTTCACCGAGAGGTGGACGAGGCCTTTGTTTCAAGTGATTACTTGAAATCACAAAGCTTTTTCATACTCATACCGGACGAAGCAATTCGTCCGGCCCCCCTATTAATTATACCCGCTTTGGCTTTTTCAAAGCGGTTTTTTATATGCCGGCGCTGCCTGCATCGGACTGTTTTTATTGTTTCCTAATAATTTTTATTGTTTTTTCATGAAACGTCCATACTTTTCTCACATTTACCTGAGATAATAAGACCTGTAAAGCACAAAAAGCTTTTTCATACTCATACCGGGTAAGTAAAATTATCCGGTCCCCCTATAACATTTTCTTTTTTTATATACCTACCATTCCCTCGCATGGCCGCTGACCATGCGAACCAACAAAAAGGGACGTTCACTGTGGAGGACACAGGGAGACGTTCTTTTTTGTTCTCCCTGTGCCCCCACCTCTTACATTTTCCGAAGATATAAATTACTATTAAAACTGGAAAATTTAACCACATAAGAGGAGGTATCAGCAATGACAGCAACACCTAAATTACAGCCAAACCATACCCTGGACCAGTTTCAAAAGTACCTGGTCACAAGGAACAAGTCCCCTAACACGATCTGTGTTTACCGCTATGCAGTGGAACAGTTCTACCATCTCTATCCGCAGCTCACCCCCAGAAACCTGCAGCTCTACAAGGTGTATCTCCTGGAACATTATAAGCCCCAGACCGTCAACCTGCGGATCCGGGCCCTGAACTGTTTTATGGAATACCGGCAGACATCCATCACCCCTGTTTCCATGATCAAGATACAGCAGAAAACCTACCTGGACAAGATCATCAGCCAAGGTGATTATGAATACCTGAAGCGGAAGCTGATGGAAAACGAGGAGTACACCTATTATTTCATTGTGCGGCTCATCACTGCCACCGGGGTCAGGGTCAGTGAACTGATCACATTCCAGATAGAAGACATCCACAGAGGGCACAAGGATATTTACTCTAAAGGAAATAAAATGCGGCGTATCTATATTCCCACTATTCTGAAAGGCGAATTCCAGCAATGGTTTTCGGCTGCCTGCCGCACGGTTGGCCCTCTGTTTCTCAACCGTTTCGGCTCTCCCATCTCTCCCTCCGGCATCAGATCCCAATTCAAGGTTTTCGCCATACGCTACGGCCTGGACCCGGAGGTCATGTATCCCCACAGCTTCCGGCACCGGTTTGCAAAAAATTTCATAGAGAAATGCGGGGACATTTCCCTGCTCTCCGATCTTTTGGGCCACGAGAGCATTGAGACCACCAGGATCTATCTCCGGCGCAGCAGCAGTGAACAGTACCGGATCGTCAACAAGGTTGTGGACTGGTAAGATTGGGGGTGATATGATATGAATTCCATTACAGATAAAAATGTGCATAATCCGGACATGTTCCAGGCAAACTTAGAGTATTTCCGCGACTTTCTCCAAAAGCGCGGTTCCGCTGAAAATACCATTGACTCTTATCTCACATCGGTCCGGCATTATCACTCCCTGTTCTGCGATATCACGGTGGAGCATCTTCAGGAGTATAAGGCCTGGCTGATGGAGCACTATAAACCTTGTACGGTCAACACACGCATATACGGCATCAACCAGTACGTGATCGCACTCCAGGCAGCATTTACCGAGGAGAATATGGGGCCCGCTCATGAGGAGAATCCATTTTTTGTCCTGCCTGAGACCCTTTCCCTTCTGACTCCTTATAGACTTCCGTCAGTAAGGCACCAGCAGAAGCCATTTCTCAACAATGTGATCTCCAAACGTGATTATGAGCGCTTAAAGCGCTGTCTGAAACGGGACAACAATATGTTCTGGTATTTTGTAGTGCGCTTTCTGGGGGCCACGGGAGCCAGGGTCAGCGAGCTGATACAGATCAAAGCCGAGCATGTACAGATCGGATGTATGGACCTGTACTCCAAAGGGGGGAAGGTTCGCCGTATATATTTTCCGGAAAAGCTTTGCGGGGAAATGCTGGCCTGGCTGGCCCTGCGCGGTGTGCAGACCGGCTTTATCTTTACCAACCGGCGGGGCCGCCAGATCACTCCCCGTGGGATCAGCAGCCAGCTTAAGGTGCTGGCAAAACATTACCGGATCCGTCCGGACACGGTGTATCCCCATTCCTTCAGACACAGGTTTGCCAAGAATTTTCTCACAAAGTTCAACGATATCTCATTGCTGGCAGACCTTATGGGACATGAAAGCATTGAGACCACCCGCATTTACCTGACCCGTTCCTCCGATGAGCAGAGAGTGCTGATCGACAAAATTGTTACCTGGTAGATTGGCGAATGGCCACATGCAGATTGCATTTTTCACAGAAACCCAGTATGATTAAAGCATAAAACAGAGCAAAGGATGACCTTATATGTACGAATACGCGTGGTATCAGTGGCTTACTTTTTTCTTTATATATTGTTTTTTCGGGTGGATCTTTGAATCCTCCTATGTGTCGCTGAAAAAGAAACATTTTGTGAACCGCGGGTTCCTGCGGCTTCCCATGCTCCCCCTGTACGGGACCGGGGCTGTTATGATGCTGTGGGTCTCCCTGCCGGTGAAGGACAACCTGTTCCTTGTGTACCTCTCCGGCGTGGTGGCTGCCACGATCCTGGAATATGTTACTGGCTGGGGAATGGAAAAGCTGTTTAAGATGAAATACTGGGATTACAGCAACCAGCGTCTGAACCTTAAGGGATATATCTGCCTCAGTTCCTCCATTGCCTGGGGTTTTCTCACCATTTTCCTCACCGAGGTGATCCACCGTCCCATTGAGCGGTATGTGCTGGGTCTGCCTTTGATGGTGAATATTGTCTGTGTTGTTGTGGTATCCCTGCTGTTTGCAGCCGATGCAGCCGAGTCGGTCAAGGCTGCCCTGGACCTGGCCAAGGTGCTGGATGCCATGACCAATATGCGGGCGGAGCTGGATGATATCCAGGTGCAGATGGCGCTGCTGAAGGCTGAGACGGCCCAAAAGGTGGAGGAAGTAAAGGAAGAGGCTTCCCAGAAGTTTGTAATGGTCAGATCAGAAGCAGCCCTGCGTGCAGCGTCCCTGAAGGAAGATGCGGCAGAGCGCCTGGGTGACATGATGGAAAACACCATGGAACGCATGGGCGAATTTGTGGAGGATACGGCTGAGAAGGTGGGCGGACTGGTTGGCGGGACCGCGGACAAGGTGTCCGGGACCGCAAGGAAGCTGTCTGAGTTTACCGAGGATGCGGCTGCCAGGGTGAGCGCCACGTTGAGCCAGCGTGACGGGACCAGGGCCGGGGAAATTGGCTCCGGAGAAATCGTGGCTGGGGAGACCGGGGCCGGAGCCGGGAAAACCGCGGCCGGGGAGACCGGGGCCAAGCATGGATCTGTCGAAGTACCGGCCGGACACAGGGATCTCACCGGTGAACTTAGGGCAGCGGTCAGGGAACGCAGGGAAAAGCTGGCTGCTCTGTCCGGGCGGCTCAGCGTGCTCACGGAAAAGAGGCACCGCATATCCAGCCCCATGGGATTTTACAGGCGGAGCCTTTTAAAGGGCAATCCTTCCGCATCCTCCTCCAGGTTTGGGGAGGCCTTAAAGGAGCTGAGGGAGATCGCGGACAGAAAGAAAGAGGAACAATAAAAAGCAATATGATGCAATGGGCAGAACTGTTTGGCGGTTCTGCCCTTTTTTTGTCTTCGGCACATTTAGGAATGGAGGGGGCGTGACTATCTATACTTTTCCTTATCCGAAGTATAATCAACTCGTAATGCAATAAAGGAATTTCAAAAAGTATTTCAAAAAGAAAAAGGAGAGTGCATTAATTATGAGAAAGCAGACAAAATTAGTTGCTGTATTATC